>MDTD01179914.1_pt1 | contig 11372 bp, 19 predicted proteins | sample 811221 | NCBI WGS metagenome assembly MDTD01 (sample SAMN05326646, study PRJNA326480) | marine metagenome | isolation source: seawater | place: Pacific Ocean: South West | collected 2011
AGTCTCTTCATAATAAATTTTCATTTTATTATTTATTTCAGAAAGAACAGTTGGCTTGTAAAATTGTTTACCTGCATTATCCGTAGCTCCCCCTGTTATTACTTTTGCTCCTTTTTCTAATGCATCACTTACATGATTTTTTACTTTTTCCACAGCAGCCTCTGTAATTAGTGGGCCAATTTGTGCGCCCTCTAATCTTCCATCTGCTACAATTAGTTTCGATGACTTATCTGCGAACTTTTTAGAAAATTCATCATAAACTTTTTCATGAACATAAATTCTATTCGCCGACACACATACTTGCCCACTATTTCTATACTTATTTGCCATAGCTCCCTCAACAGCTTTATCTAAATCAGCGTCTTCGAATACTATAAATGGCGCGTGCCCTCCTAACTCCATAGATACTTTTTTTATAGTAGATGCTGTTTTTGACATCAGAATTTTTCCAACATTTGTTGACCCCGTAAAAGAAATTTTCCTTATATCTTGATTTGAACACAACTCATCACCTACCTGCGCAACATCCTTCTCTGAAACCAATATTAAATTTATGATTCCTTTTGGTATCCCTGCTCTTTTTGCTAGCTCTACTAAAGCTGCAGCAGTAAAAGGAGTTGTTCCGGCAGGCTTTATTACTACCGGGCAACCTGATGCTAGTGCTGGAGCAACCTTTCTAGTGATCATAGCGGCAGGAAAGTTCCAAGGTGTAATAATTCCGCAGACACCAATTGGCTGCTTTATTGTAAGGATTCTTCTTCCTTTGATAGTTGAAGGTATAGTTTTACCGTAAGTTCTTTTTGCTTCCTCTGAAAACCAATCGGTAAACCAAGAAGCATATATAATTTCTCCTTTAGAGTCGCCTAAAGGTTTACCGTTTTCAAGTGTCATAATTAGAGATAAATCATCAATATTCTCTAGAATTAAGTTATGCCAATTTCTAATAAAAACTGACCTTTCCTTTCCTGTTAAAGCCGCCCATTCTTTCCATGCTTCTTTTGCTGCATTTACTGCTTTTATTGTATCTATCGCAGAAGAATTTGGCATAGTACCAACTATACTGTTGTCTGACGGGTTCATTACTTCAAACGTTTGCTTGCTTTCGGCGTCTATCCATTCGCCGTTTATAAAACATTTTTCTATAAATAAACTTTTATCTTTTAAATCCATAATAACTCCATTGCTAATTATTTATATATCATCTAATCATATATATTTTTGCTTGTGTCACTTGGTAATACAAACCAATATAGCAAAAGAAAATTTCCTATACCAGTTAAACTTATTAGTAACCACCAGCCAGATTTTCCTAAATCATGTAGTCTTCTTATACTCACGGCAATACCTGGAATAAAAGTAAAAAAAAACACAAACAAAGAAAACGAACCTATTTGTTCGCTTTTAAAAAAAATACTATCAAATTTATATGAAGCTAAAGCTAATGTTAACTCAAAAAGCCTCCAATACCAATACTCTGGTCTACTTGCTCTTCCTTCAATTATAGTATATTTAGAAAAACAAATCTTTATAGCTTGAAAAAAATCCATTTAATTAAATAATATATAGATGAATAATTTAAATCAAATTATATTCGTTACTAAAACTGAAATAGGTAACTTTGAAATTGTTTTTATTTTACCTAACACTATAAACAGCATAAGACCAACTAATAAAAAAGAAACTATTGCCTTTTCAAAGGTTCAAAAAAATATTAGCGATGAATTGAAAAATTTTTTTTCTGGAAAAATTAGAAGCTTTACATTTAAATGCAACCCTATAGGTACAATTTTTCAACTTAAGGTTTGGAATATTATCAAGAAGATTAATTATGGCACTACTAAAACCTACAAAGAGTTAGCTAAAGCATTAGATACCTCAGCTAGGGCTGTTGGCAATGCATGTTCTAAGAACCCTTGTTTATTTATAATACCTTGTCATAGAGTAATTTTGTCTAATGGAAACAAAGGCAATTATATACTAGGGAAAAAAATAAAAATAGAACTAATAAAAAAAGAGAAATTCTGACATGGATTATATGTATTGTGAAAGAACAACAAATTATTTATTCGCAGAGCCATTAAATGCTATCTCAAATTTATTTTTCATAATTAGCGCTTATGTTCTAAAAAGAAAGCATAATGTCAAAGATAATATTTTTTCTTACTTAATATACTTTATAGGTATTTCTAGTTTTTTTTGGCATATTTTTAATAATAATCTCACCGCTTTTCTAGATACTCTTAGTATAATCTTGTTTATTTCTATATATTTATTTAGATTTTATTACAGAATATTTAAACTTTCGTATTTATCTTCTATATTTTTAATAACTTTTTTTATTATTTTTTCAATATTCTTTTCTGCCGTATTTAACTCATCCGTTATTGGAAGTTCGTCCTTTTATCTTCCAATTTTAAGTCATTTATTTCTTAATTATTTATTGTTAAAATTAAAAGTACCTACATTGATTCAACTAAAGAGCTTGCTATATGCAAGCTTAATTTTTTCTATATCAATAATTTTAAGATATATAGATGAATTTATTTGCACAAACTTTATATATGGCACGCATTTTCTATGGCATGGTCTTAATTCCATTGTCTTATATCTAGTGTGTAATTTTATGTTAGTTACTGACAGATCCTCCCCAAAAAAACCATCCTAAGCCTAAAAAGAATAATGTATTTCCATATAAGGCGTGCTCAATAGATACAACCAATAATGATCCTGTTTTTTTAAAGGTATAAGCAAAAATTAGTCCTCCAATAAAGCTTAAAGTTGGCGCGACCAGATTTATTGAAAAAATATGAGCAAAACAAAATACGACCGCACTCATAAATATTAATATATTATCATTTTTAAATAAACTTCTATACCTATTAAAAAAGAAACTACAAAAAATATACTCCTGAGGGTATGCTGACAGAAAGGGATATAATAAAAATATTTTATATAATAGAGTAGGATTATTTTCTTGTATAAAAAAAAGTTTTTCTGGAAAGTAAAGTTTTGTAAAAAAATAAAGTAATAAACTTAAAACTAACCACCTTCCCAAAATAAACGAAATATATTTTTTATTTTTGTTAAAGTTTAAATGTAAAGATTTTTTAAAAGATATTTCTTTTGCATATAAAAATATTGTTATAAGAAGTGTATATAAGAATATTGACCATAGGAATAAAATAATATATTTAGATAATTGTAAATATACTATACATATTGGAAAAGTAATACCAAGAACAATTAGTTCTAAAGATTTTATAAAATTAAGCATTGAATATTATTAACAAAATAAACTTATTAAGTTAAGATAAATACTTGAAAAATATATCTACATCAGCTTGTCCTCATGACTGCCCTAGCACCTGTGTTTTAGATATAGTACACGATCTAACTGAAATATATGGTGTTAAAGGAAATAAGGATAATTCCTACACCAAAGGCGTAGTATGTGCAAAAGTTTCTAGGTACAGAGAAAGAACGCATAATAAAAAAAGACTTCTTAAACCACTTATTAGAGCTGGAGAGAAAGGTTCTGGAGATTTTAATGAAATTAGCTGGGAAAAAGCTCTGAATATAATTAGTAATAAAATTAAAAATACATCTGAAAATTTTGGAACTGAAGCAATTTGGCCATATTACTATGCAGGCACAATGGGATTACTGCAGAGAGATGGAATAAATAGATTGAGAAATATATTTAAGTTCTCTGGACAGTATTCTACTATATGTACAACTCTTCCTCAAACTGGATGGATGGCTGGTATAGGATCTTTAATGGGACCCGATCCAAGAGAAGTAACTGACTCAGAAATAATTGTTGTCTGGGGAGGTAATCCAGCATCTACTCAAGTTAACTTTATGAAGCATGTACAGAACGCTAGAAAAAGAAATAAAGCTATTTTAGTAGTTATAGATCCATATTTAAATAAGACAGCCAGAATTGCTGATTATCATGTAAAACTAAGACCCGGCACAGATGGAGCTTTAGCTTGTGCAATTATGAATTATATTTTTAAAAATAAATTCGCAGATACTGAGTATATTAAAAAATTTACAAAAGATTACCATGACTTTGAAGAACATATAAAAGAGAAGAGTGCCAAATGGGCATCAGAAATCACAGGAATAGCTCCTGAGGAAATAATAAATTTAAGTAATTTAATTTCTTCTAAAAAAAGAGTTTTTTTTAGAATTGGTTACGGTTTTACAAGGCAGAGAAATGGTTCTTTTAATATGCATGCAGTTACTTGTATCCCAACAATTTTGGGATCTTGGAGATATAAAGGTGGGGGTGCCTTTTATAGTAATGGCGGAATTTATAAAGTTAATAAAAGCCTAATAGAAGGAATAGACTTTAAAGATCAAAAAGTAAGAGAATTAGATCAATCAAGAATTGGACCTGTGCTAAATAATGACAAAGGAGCACTTAAGAATGGATGTGCTGTAAAGGTACTATTGGTTCAAAATACAAATCCTCTAGTTGTTGCTCCAGAAACTAATTTAGTTAGGGAAGGCTTTAAAAGAAAAGATCTCTTCGTATGTGTGCATGAACAATTTCTTACTGAAACCGCTAAGTTTGCTGATATAGTTTTACCTGCAACCACTTTCGTGGAACATAACGATATATATATATCAGGCGGACATCAACACTTAACTTTGGGCCCACAATTAATTAAGCCTATTGGTGAGTCTTGGTCAAACCATAAGTTAATTAATAGGTTGGGTAAATTATTAGGTTCTAAAAATAGCTTATTTAATTACACAGAAAATGAACTGATAGATAAAACACTTTTAAAATCTAGGTTAGGTAGTTTAAAAAAGATTAAACACTCTAAATTTTTTGATCTTCAACCAAATTTTGAGCAAGCACACTTTTTGAAGGGCTTTGGGCATGAAGACAAAAAGTTTCATTTTGCCCCAAAATGGAAGAATAATTCTGACTCCTTTAATCAAAAGTATAAATTCCCAGATCATTATCCTCTTATTGAGAGTTCAAATGAAAAATTTCCTTATAAACTTATTACATCTCCAGCACACAACTTTTTAAATACTTCTTTTACTGAAACCAAAATCTCAAGGGAGAAAGAGAATAAGCCTACCATAAAAATTCATTCTAGTGATTTAAAGAAATTAAAAATAAAGGATGATGAGATAGTCAAAATAGGTAATGCCAGAGGAGTAGTAAAAATTCATGTGGAAAAGTTTGATGGCTTGTTAAAAGGAGTTACTGTAGTAGAAGGTATATGGCCTAATGAATATTTTCTAGATAATAATGGTATAAATACCTTAGTAGGATCTGATGCACCAGAGCCAGCAGGTGGAGCTGTTTTTCATGATATTGCAATCTGGATAAGAAAACTATAAACTATATATTCATAAGAAATTGCTTATTTATGAATTTTTTACTTTTCCAATTATTACTTTCATATCCATGTTCACTATGATTTTTGATACTGTGTTTTCCTGCCTTAATCAAAAAATTAATGTCTAGTTCCCAGCTAAGATATCCTTGTTTAATAGCATTGAAATATTTTTGTGTAGGTTTGGCGTAGTTATACTTGTTATTCATAATATAAAGCATAATTTCTTCAATTTTTTCATTTATCTTTTTTTTTATAGTTATTTTCTTATAAACATCAGGAAACTCTTCGTAATAATCCAACGATTTTTCACATTCGGACGTGATAGTATATAAGCCTAAAGTTAATCTGCAACCAGGCGCTTGTTCTATATCAGCAACCCCTTTAAAAACTAAACGCCAGTTATTAATATAACAACGTATAAAGGGTTCAGCATTAGGGCACCTAACTTTCATTTGAGATAAATTTAGATTAGATCCATATGCTCCGTATAAAATCATAGATTTTGTGTAAGAATGTTATAAAATTAATTATGAAATATTTACATACCATGATAAGGAGTGCCAATCTAGAAAAAACTTTAAGTTTCTTTTGTGATGGCTTAGGACTAATAGAAACAAGAAGGTATAATAATGATATCGGCAAATTTACCCTAGTTTTTTTATCTGCACCTGATGATCTAAAGAGCAAGAGTGCTTTAAATGTTCCGCTAATTGAGATTACATTTAATTGGCCAAACCAAAATTCAAAAGAAGAAGTTTTAACAGGAGGAAGAAACTTTGGACATATAGCTTTTGGGGTAGATAATATATATAAGACCTGTGAGAAATTAGTGAGTTTAGGAATTACCATAAATAGGCCTCCCAGAGATGGATACATGGCTTTTATAAAGTCTCCTGATAATATCTCTATAGAGCTACTTCAAAAAGGTAATGCGCTTGTTGTTAAAGAGCCCTGGAAAAGTATGAAAAATGTCGGAGACTGGTAAATTGTTAGGAGTTAATTGAAAGTACTTTCCAACCATTATTATATTGTATTTTAGTTAAACTTAAATTATCGACATGATGCGACAGATTTTTTCTTCCTGACATATTAGATGCTAAAAGTATTGCCGCTCTTATTGGCCCTCCATGGGAAAAAATTATAATATTTTCTTCAGAAGAATTCTTAATCAGATCATTTATAAATAGCCTAACTCTTTCATATAAATCTTCAAAACTTTCTCCATTTGGTGGTCTAAAGTTTTCAGCAAATAACCAATTCTTATTAAAGATGGATAACCTTTTTGTCAAATTACTCAATCTCAAATATTTCATTCCTGTCCAATCTCCAAGATTTTGTTCTATTATACGAGCATCTATAAAATGACTTTTTAATTTAAATCCGTTTTTTCTAGATGCTTCAAAAGTTTTTATTGTTCTGGATAATGGCGAAGTAAAAACTATTCCATTATCAGGAAGTTTTTCTACCAGTCTCTTAAACCTTAAATTATCAGAAGTATCGCAGGCTACCTCATTACTGCCATAGCAACAATCATCATTATCAATGACAGGCGCATGTCTTATCCACCAAAAATTAATCATTTACCTTTTATCCTATTTGATATTTCAATCAAGTTATTATCTGGATCCCTAATGTAGATAGAATTTAATAAAGTATTTGCTCCATCTCTTTGGATTGGTCCTGCAATAATCTCAATATTATGTGATGCTAGTTTTTTTTTCCATGTATTTAATGCAATATTAGAGATAAAACAAATATCTATAGTGCCAGGTCTTGCTTTGCTTGCGTTAGGAAGTATAGGGCTGTCATAATTATGAAGATTAATTTTTTGATGCCCAAAATGCAGTGAATAAGAGATTTGGTTATTTACATTATTTTTCGCCGTTTTTACTTTCATTCTCATAATTTTAGTATAAAACGCAATTATGGCTTTTATGTTTTTGGTTGTTAGTACAATGTGGTCTATCTCAAGCATAATTAGTTTTTATAGTTTTTTCATAAATTTTTAATTATTGTATCAGGAGATGAAAATATAAAACCCCGTTCCTTATCCTTATCTAATTTAGTATCACAAACTTTTATCATTTTCATTTTTTTATAAAATTTTATAGCTCGTCTATTTTTTACATTCACCATTAAATATACCTTACCGTAAGCACAGTTTATAAACTTAGTAAAAATATGCTCAGCAAAAGATGTTTTTATACTTAGGTCTTTCCTAGCTATTTGTTCTAAAATAGTATTTCCTTCTTTCACAAGAAAGTCTCCAAGGTAAGATTTCTTATTAACATATTTGAATGTTATTAGTATTCCACTTTCTAAAATACATTCTTTATTTTTAATCTTATTTTTAATGTGTTCAGTTGATATATGAGAAAACCAAATTTTATTATAATTTATTATACTTAAAACTTCTTGCAAGTTATCAAAAGATGCGTATCTAAAAAAATTCCAACACTCCCTCATTTTAACTCCATATTTTTAAAGATTATTAAATTTTTGTTATGCTTAGAATTTTTGGATTTTTCAATATATTGAGCTTTCGTAAATCAAATTTAGTGTGCCCCCAAATATTGCATTTATCTGCTAATCTTATTTCATTATCTAGAGATATAGGGGTTGCCCCATAACCAATTGCAATAGCGCTACCTTTAGGCCAAAAAGCAATCTCACCTATTTCGATTACCTGCTTTGCGTCATCTTCAATTTTTATATTATTTAATTCTGTGTAGATGTAATATTCTTCTCCCCACTTTAAAGGTTCTCCTTTCAATGGTAATTTATTAGATATAATCTCTGCTGTGACGGTATTTTTCATATTAACCTCAAACGATATAGTATCTATTGATATCAGACATTTTTTCATAAATCATTGCTCCCGGAACTTTTTCGTATTCTTAATAGCTTTATCAAGATTTTTAATGCATCTTCTTGTTATATTATCTCGTTCTACATCACTATAGCTAAGCCAATTACTTATTTCTGCAGACGTCCTTAGACAACCAACACATTTTTTATCTATCATAGTGCAGACACCAATACAAGGACTCTTGATCATTTACTTTGCTAGTGCGTTAATAATTTTTTGGTTTACAAAAGTAAGTAATAATAAAAAGACTCCTCCAAAAAGCAATCTATCTTGAGATTCTAGCACTGCTATTATGAAACAAAGGAAGGAGCCTATTCCAAATATAGATATATTTAATATAGTAATGACATATACTATAATTACTTTTAACTTATCCATTTTTTTTATCTTTTAATTTATCTGACATTTTCTTCCATATTATATCTATAGCTTTAGCAGGGCGAATGAAAACTTTAAAATTAGTTATAAGATTATTATCAAATTCTATCATATCAATACCATTGATATGAATACTATCAATTTCACAATTGAATTCTGCTACTCCAATATTACTGCTATAGTGTTCATATGTATAACGAAAGTTGGACCCTTTAAAAACAAAGTAAGCAGCATTTAAATAAGTCAAAACTTTTTCTTTCCCTTTTTGAGGGGAATGAACTACTGGTGAGTAAAATGTTGCATTATCGTGAATAATAGATTTAAGCTTTTTTAGGTTTCCACCTATAATAAAGTCTTTCCAGTCCTCTATAACGAGTGGTAACTTAATATTTGATTTCATTTAAATTATGCTGCCTATATTAACTTTGGTCGATTTCTATTTTTTCTTTTTTAGATTTAGCCTTATCTAAAATAACATTTTTCTTTTCATTGTTCATAAATTTATCAATTTCTGTAGTTGGATTTAGAATGTCTTTGGTGCTATCTAGCTCTTTTTTTGATAATTCCATTTCTTTTCTAATATCGTCTAATTCACTGTCTTTTATTGCCTCATCAACAGTTTCGTTGAAATCTCTTGTAATTCCTTTTATTTTCGCAATAATATTTCCTAAATATCCGAGGAATTTTGGAATATCTTTAGGCCCTACTACAAATAAACATACTACAGCCAGTACTAAAATTTCTGTCCATCCTATATCTAGCATATAAATACAATATACGCCTTTTAGAAAATTCTCAATACCTGTTTAATTAAGATTTTTTATTAAAAACTAATTGATAGCCCTAATTTTTGCACTAATATGATAATTATGTACATAGCAATGAATAGATTTAAAATCGTAAAAGGTAAAGAGCTAGCCTTTGAGGAAGTTTGGAAAAACAGAGAAACATATCTAGATTTAGTTGCTGGCTTCAAATCTTTTAACTTAATCAAAGGAGATAGTTATGAAGACTATACGCTGTATGTTTCTCACAGTACCTGGGAGTCTAAAACAAACTTTTTAAATTGGACAAAATCTGAAGAATTTAGAAAAGCACACCGAGGTGCAGGAGAAAATAAAAACTTATATATAGGGCATCCAAATTTTGAAGGATTTGAAGTAGTTATATAAAAGATTATATTTGCAAATTTTTTTTTTTATTTAAAATCATTCTAAACAGGAATTAATATGACAGAATTAACTAAGGGTTTATATAAAGCATGCGAAGAAGTTTACAAGAATAATAGAGCATCTCTCCTAAGAACAATCATTTATACAGTCGGTCACTTTGCTATTGCCATCACTTGTTTGATGTTAATAGCCGATGTATCCTTTATGATTGCCCTCACAGATGCAATTGTGGAACCTTTAGCAAACTCAGTATGGTATTTTGTTTTAGATAAATTTTTTGCTAGTAAAAAAATAAATACTTAATCAAAATTTTGCACTTTTTTAAGTGTAATTATCAGAATTATTAGCTATATTTTGCACTTTTGCGTCAATATCGCGTTTACCCCAAATATTTTTGATGCATATTTGCACTTTAAATCAACAAACTTACTATATTTGCCGCTACCGTATAAATACGTTGTATGCCCAATACCGGTATCAATATCCTCAGAATTACGGTTTAATCTAATCCAGAATCTATCTTTTTCTTGGTTTTCTCCCTCGCAGAATATATCTAAACTAGATCCTATTTTTTTATCAGAGACTATTCTTCCGAAACAGCCTAAATTCCCATAATCTCCTAACGAGTCTTTCCACACACCTGTTCCACTAACGTGAAAAAATTTGTTTTCATTAGGAAAACTTATTTCTTTAAATTCATTTGTAAAGTACATTTCTATATTATAGTCTTTTGCTCTTAAAGAATTAAGCAATGATATAAAGATAAGCAAAGCTGAATATTTGAATATAATTTTTAGAATTACCATAATATTAATTATTATCGAAATGGTTCAATAAAGCTCTTTTTTGTTTTGATGATATTTTACATATAGCTTTCATATAAGAAAAATCATTTGTATGTTTTACAGCATATTTGCAAATTTTATTATCCATTATTTTCCAAACATTTTCTCCTTTTAATTGTTTAATAACCCCTACTCCCATATCGAGTTCACTTTTATTTCTTTCTACAGACCACCATCTTTTTATTTTTTCTTCATCCCTAATCTCACAAACACCATAGATTTCTACCTGTTTTTTTATAAGTTTATTCTCTCCGGCACATTTTATTGATCCAAAGTTGCCATAATTATCAGTCCAACTTCCACTCAGGTTAAAAGTTCCATAATCCATTGTATCTGGAATTTTAAAGTTAATTATATCCGATGTTAAGTGACTTTCAAAAATATATTCTGAGTCTGAGGGTTTAGACTTTGCAGTCTCTATTAACGTAAAAAAATAGAGAAAAATAATTATCGTTTTATATTTTAAATATGACTTCATCTATTACACTTTTGTGTAGAGAAATAAAACTTATCAACATATTCTATACCATATAAACATTCAACGCCTATGTACTTTCTCCAAAAGCCCTCTCCATCAATAATTTGATACTTGCCGGCTGCTATATCTTGTTCGGAACCTTCTAACCTCTTACCTACTACCCAGTACTTTAATTGATCCTGATCTTTGAATTCACATATGTAATCAGATTTTTCTAATTTGTCATTTTTATTATTTATTATATTTACAGCACACTCATATGTA
>MDTD01026483.1_pt1 | contig 11371 bp, 6 predicted proteins | sample 811221 | NCBI WGS metagenome assembly MDTD01 (sample SAMN05326646, study PRJNA326480) | marine metagenome | isolation source: seawater | place: Pacific Ocean: South West | collected 2011
ACGCCTCGAACACCGTAGAGGTGGCCGTAAACAGTCAAGTTCTCGCGCGGCGTCAATCGCCGCGGCAGGTCCACGTAAGGCGAAGAGAAGTTCATGCGGGCTAACGCTTTGTGACGGTCGTGTACCATATCGGCATCAAAGATGCGGACCTGACCTGAGGACGGTGTCAACAATCCCAATAGCATGGCCATAGTGGTCGTTTTGCCAGCCCCGTTGCCACCTAGCAGTGCAACTGTCTCACCTGGACGAACTTGAAAACTTATGCAGTCCACAGCAATCACGTCGCCAAAACGTTTGCCGAGGCCGTCGGCTACAACTACCGGTGGTAAGGAATTTAATTCCATATAGAGGGGTGGTCCCGGTGGATTTGTTTTGTTCGATGCGGCACCTCCTTTAGGCCCAGGCACCCTCGCCACGTTGCTTTCAATTTGCCCGGTTGGTGCCGGGATGCTAAACCCATCCGATGCACGAGCGAGTACGCATTCTCGTCACGGGTGGCGCCGGTTTCATCGGCCGGCATCTTTGCACGCGCCTGATCGCGGAGGGCAATGATGTGTTGTGCTTGGACAATTTCTTCACAGGCACAAAGGACAACATCGTGCATTTGCTGAACGACCCGCATTTTGAACTTTTGCGCCACGATGTCACTTTCCCACTCTATGTAGAGGTCGACCAAATCTATAACCTAGCCTGCCCCGCCTCGCCGGTACACTACCAGTCTGATCCCGTTCAGACGACGAAAACCAGCGTCCACGGTGCGATCAATATGCTAGGCCTTGCGAAGCGAACTAATGCACGTATCTTGCAAGCATCGACCAGCGAAGTTTATGGCGACCCCAAAATACATCCGCAGTCCGAATCATACACAGGCAATGTCAATCCCATTGGACCCCGCTCCTGTTACGACGAGGGCAAACGCTGCGCTGAAACGTTGTTCTTTGACTACAAACGCCAACACGACCTGGAAATCCGAGTGGCCCGAATCTTCAATACCTACGGCCCGAATATGCATCCCAACGACGGCCGAGTTGTATCCAACTTCATCCTCCAGGCACTGAAAGGCGAGCCCATTACCATCTATGGTGATGGATCACAAACCCGGTCGTTCTGCTACGTAGATGACCTGGTCGACGGCCTCGTCCGGCTGATGAACGCCGACGAAAGTGTCACCGGACCAGTAAATCTGGGTAATCCAGGGGAATTCTCCATTAATGAATTGGCCGAATTGGTGATAGCTGAGACTGGTGCGAAGTCAGACCTTACATTCCATGATCTGCCCGAAGATGACCCCCTGCAGAGATGCCCGGACATTACCCTAGCGAGGGAAGCCTTGAGTTGGGAACCCACCGTCAACCTAGCCGAAGGCCTAAAAAAAACGGTCGCCTATTTTCGGGGTAATGTTGCCGCTTAAGCCGCTATTTGCGCCATGTAAATGCGCTTCGCCCACCCTCGAAGTCCAGACTGGCTGTTATCGTTGATGCCGTTCTCAGCCTGATTAAGCCATCGTTCGACTGGCACAAAAAATCCCGTTTTTCGCTTATAGCGGACATCGGGCGGCAAAGCCGACAGCGGCGTGGCTGCCAAATCCTGTTTAGTCGGGCTAATATCGGTGCCCAACATTGGGGCCAGAGCCTTAAACAAGGCCACATCGACCAACGGCACCCTTATCTCCAGGGAATGGGCCATACCGGCCCAATCGGCGTCACGCAGCAGCTGATTGCGCATGTAAAAACATATTTCAAGAAGCCGAACGCGGTTTTCCGCGCTGCTGAGTCCGGCAATGGTATCTTCAAGTCTGACCAGCGGTTCTAGTTGGCGCCAGCCTTCCGCGGCAAAATCGGGATCCATTAGGTCGGGCAACTCCCAAGGCAAAAACAGACCGCGACCCAAAAGGTAGGCTCCGGCGGTCGACCCGCCGTATTCGAACAAGCTGAGGTACTTCCGATTAATCATTGAACCCATCAGCGGCGCCGCAACAACTCGCAACCCCTTGCCTAGGGTCGATAAACCAGGAATCCAGCCAAGGCATCGAGATAGACTTGGCACTCTGTAAAACGTATCGTACCCGGCAAATATCTCATCGCCACCAAGCCCTGAAAGGGCCACCTTTAAACCACTACGGGCCGCCGCTCGGGCAATGAAATAAGTATTCACGCCGTCGATCGTTGGCTGATCCATACTCGAAATGATGTCGGGCAGCGCATCGTCAAAATGCAGCTGGGCCACCCGCTCGACCTGTGAAGTTGTCTTGTAGTGCTTGGCTATGAGTTGCGCCAAAGGCACCTCGTCGCGCTTTGTGTTAACAAATTCCTCAAAACCAAGGGTAAATGTTCGCAAATCGCTTTGTTGACACTCAGATGCCAGCGCCGTGATGCACGCAGAATCAATGCCAGCCGATAGGAATAAACCCACCGGCACATCGGCAACAAAATGATGGCGAACGCTGTCCAGAAGGTGATGGCGAAGATCCACGGCCAGCGAACAGTCGTGGGGTGCAGCCAGGATCTCGCGCGGGTTAAAATAAGAGACCAGCCTACGCCTACCGCCGTCTCTAATGGTCAGGGTGTGGCCAGCAGGCAACGCCTCTATATCGGCATAAAGAGTGTGCGGCTCTGGCACGCTGCCAAAAAGGAAGAATCCCACATGTCCAGCCGGGTCGGGGCCAAAGTCCCCGGCATGTCCACCGGCACGCAATGCCTTAACCGTTGATGCGGCCCGAACCGTTCTGCCATCGTCGCAAAAATACAGAGGCTTAATTCCAAAGGCGTCGCGCGCCATGAATAGCTTGCGTTCAAAGTTATCCCAGATCACCAAGGCGAACATGCCTCGGAGTTTGTGGACCATTTCCGCACCATCGCGTTCATAAAGACGAAGCAAAACTTCCGTATCCGAACCCGTAGCGAACGCAATGCCCTCGGCCATTAGCGCTGTCCGCAAGGCTTGATAGTTATAGATTTCGCCGTTAAATGTAATCCAGTAGCGCTGGTCGACCACCATGGGCTGGTTGGCACGTGAATCGGGATCGATAATGGCAAGGCGCCGGTGCGCTAATCCGATACAGCTATCGTTAGATATCCAATAGTTGCCTCCGTCTGGGCCACGCCGGATCATTGCTTGGTTGATCTTCAACAGCTCATCGACCACCACACGCGGTGCACTGGCGCTATAGGCAAAAATAGCTGCAATTCCACACATACCTGTTTCATAGCGCGGCATAACCAGGGAACAAAGTCATTTTGTTTATTTTTCCAATGGAATCAGGTCTTTGCATCTTTGGTGAAAAGTGGAGTAAAAGAGCGCATGAAGCAGATCATCCAAAGCCGACGGACTGGCCACCTCGCCCTGAAGGACGTACCGATGCCCCAGGTGAAACCAGGCCATGTGCTGGTACGCACCCGCGCCTCCCTGATTTCCGCAGGCACGGAGCGCATGGTCGTGGACTTCGCTAAAAAGAGCCTGCCCGGAAAGGCGAAAGCCCGCCCCGACTTGGTCAAGAAGGTCATCAACAAGGCGAAGCGTGACGGTCTCAAGGCGACTTTCCAGACCGTCATGGCCCGTCTGAACGAGCCCTTGCCGTTAGGATATTCGGCCACTGGCGAAGTGATCGGCGTGGGAGCCGGACTAGAGGGAGTTTATACGGTCGGCCAGCGGGTCGCTATGGCTGGCGCGGGCTTCGCGAACCACGCCGAAGTGAACGCGGTGCCGGAGAACCTTCTGGCCGCCGTTCCTGATGAAGTCACCGACGAGGCCGCCAGCTTCGCCACGCTCGGCGCTATCGCCATGCACGCGGTGCGAAATCTTGGCGCTGGACTAGGTGATACAGTCGCCGTTTTGGGATGCGGGCTGGTTGGTCAGATGGCGGCCCAGTTCCTGACCCTGTCAGGCGCGCGGGTGGTGGCCCTGGATTATGACTCAGATCGCCTGAAACTTGCCAGCGAGCTCGGCGCCGAGTTGGTTGCCAACGTGGCCGATGATAGTCTGGCAGCAACCATTAATGAGCTAACCGCCGGTCGAGGTTGCGATGGCGTCATCATCGCCGCGGCCAGCGAGTCGAGCGAACCCTTTGAGACCGCCGCCGCCTTGGCCCGGGACCGAGCCCGCGTCGTAATGGTGGGGCTAACAGGCACAGCCTTTCCCTATGCCGACTTTATGCACAAGGAATTGAACATCATCGTGTCCCGGTCCTATGGGCCTGGCAGGTATGATTCGGAGTTTGAGAACCAGGGGATCAAGTATCCAGAGGGCTGGGTCCGCTGGACCGAGCGTGACAATTTGGAGGAGACCCTGCGACTCATGTCGCCGCGCCGCACCGCCCGACTTGAAGTGGCGGCGCTGATCTCGCATCGGTTCTCCATCGACGCTGCACAACGCGCATACAATATGATCACCGAGGGAACCGAGCCGCACCTTGGCGTGGTTCTTGACTATCCGAATAATTCGGAACGGGTCGTCCAGCCTAAATTTACGACTGGTGCGGTGGTTGCCAAGGCATGCATCCTAGGTGTCATTGGGGCCGGGCACTTCGCCCGCGCGGTTCTTTTGCCGTTGGTCAAGTCTAATCCAAAAACCCATCTACACACCGTCGTCACACAGCGCGGCGCCAGCGCGGAATACAGCCAAAAAGCCTTTGGTTTCGATCACGCCGAAACTGACCCCATCTCCATTTTCAACAATCCAGCCATCAATGCAGTGATAATTTCAACCCGTCATGACTCCCACGCAACTCTCGCCTCCCAGGCACTGGCTGCCGGCAAACATGTACTTGTAGAAAAGCCGTTAGCTCTGGATTGGGGCGGCCTTAATGCCGTAGTTGCAGCGCGGGAAGCCAACGACGACATCTTCTTCCAGGTGGGGTTCAATCGCCGCTTTGCGCCGGCGGCCAAACGCCTCCGAGATAGATTGGCCCGCCAATCTGGGCCAAAAGTCATTCAGATGCGGATCAACGCCGGTGCCATTGAGCCCCACCATTGGGTCCATTCCGCCATCGAAGGCGGCGGACGTTTGCTGGGTGAGGCTTGTCATTTCATCGATCTTGCGCGGTTTCTAGTTGCCGAACCTATCGCCACAGTTAGCGCCGAGGCCGCACAGGTCACTAAAGGCTCCAGCGATGATGCCACCATTGCGCTCCGCTTCGCCGACGGCTCGATTTCTAGCATTGTATATACGGCTCGTGGCAATTCGGAAGTAAGCAAGGAGCGCATCGAGGTCCACTCTAGCGGGGCATCCTACATCCTGGAGGACTTCCGAAGTCTCGAGGTCATGGGTGACAATCAAATTGCCGCTTGGGAAGGTCGCCAGGACAAGGGTTTCAAGGGTTCAATCACAGCGTTCATCGCGGCTGTCACAGCCGGCGGGCCCGCACCTATAGATGAGACCGAGTTGATTGAAACCAGCGCCGCAACAATCGCCGTTTTGGATAGTCTCCGGACCGGCAAACGCATCAATCTCTAGGGGAAATACTTTGGACCTCAATGCCTTTTTCAACGCCGAGTTTGACGAACACGCCGCAGTTGGAGCGGCCACTCAAATGGCCCTGAAAGAGCCCTTCGCCGCTTTGGTACGAGCAGCAAAGAGTAGCATCGAGGCGGGTGGCAAGATCCTGTTTTTTGGAAATGGCGGTAGTGCTGCAGATTGCCAACACCTGGCTACGGAATTGACTATCCGTTACAAAGCCAACCGCGCCCCTATCGCTGCAATCGCATTGACCACAGACACGTCGTCGCTAACCGCTGGCGGCAATGACTTGGGATTCGATCAAATTTTCGCACGCCAAGTGTCCGCCCTGGCCAAGCCGGGTGACGTGGCCATCGGGATATCGACCTCAGGCGAAAGTGAAAATGTAATTCTCGGCCTCCGCCAGGCCCTCGCCATGAATTGCGTGGCAGCCGGCTTCGGCGGCAAGGGCGGCGGGCGCATGAATAACATTGCCAACCCGTACCTTGTAGTACCCTCGGACACTACCGCGCGGATTCAGGAGATGCATATTACGCTGGGTCAGATTCTCTGCGGCGCCTTAGAGTTGGAGTTGGGACTAGTGAAGACTTGAGTAGTTATCTCACAGAATTGGTCTCTGACATAGCGTCGGCACGCGTGCTTTGCGTGGGCGATGTCATACTCGATCAGTTCATCACTGGCGAAGTGGAGCGAATTTCACCCGAAGCGCCAGTGCCAGTCCTGCGTATCCTTGGAGAAACTGCCATGCTGGGCGGCGCTGGGAACGTGGCCCGCAACGTCGCCGCATTGGGTGGACAGGTCACCCTTATAGCGCTTACCGGCGACGATACAGCGGCCGATGAGGTTGACGCTGCAATATCGCGCCTGGAAACAGCTTCCGCTGACCTAGTCCGTCACCACACTCGACCGACTACAATTAAAACCCGTTTTGTGGCCGGGACGCATCAGATTCTTCGCGCTGACGCAGAGGTTTCTGAGCCCCTGGATGATAATACCGGGGACGCCCTCATTGCGAGGGCCGAGGCCGCAATGTCTTCCCATCATGTTTTGGTCCTTTCCGATTACGGCAAAGGAGTTCTGGGCAATGGGCGTGCCCAGCGCCTAATAATCGCGGCGAAGACTGCCGGGATTCCGGTCATAGTGGACCCCAAAGGTACCGATTACACGATTTATGCCGGCGCTGATGTTATCACACCGAACCGCAAAGAGATCCGCGAAGCCAGCGGCATGCCTGCGATCGGCCTTGACGGTGCCGCCGACGCCGCCAAAACAATCGCCGATCGTCACGGCTTAGCCTCGGTTCTGGTAACGCTGAGCCAAGACGGCATGTTGCTCGCGGCGGCCGGCGACGTCCATCATTTATCCGCCGAAGCGCGTGAAGTCTTCGACGTTTCGGGCGCCGGTGACACTGTAGTTGCGACCATCTCAAGCGCATTGGCGGTGGGTGCTTCGCTCTCAAATGCAGCCAAACTGGCCAATGTTTGTGCCGGTATCGTGGTCGGCAAAGCAGGCACCGCGGCTGCCTACCGAGCGGAGGTGATGGCAAAGCTTCGTCATCAAGACATTTCTCGAGTTGAGGCCAAGTTGCGGAGCCATGATCAGGCCCGTGAACAGGTAGCCGTTTGGCGCCGTCAGGATTTTAAGATAGGTTTCACCAACGGATGCTTTGATGTTCTACACCCCGGACATGTATCCTTGTTGCATCAAGCTAGAGCACTCTGCGATCGCTTAGTGGTCGCGCTCAATTCGGATGCGTCGGTGAAACGCCTGAAGGGACAGTCGCGGCCAATCCAAACCGAGACAGCCAGGGCGGCTGTACTCGCGTCCCTTATCCATGTTGACCTCTGTGTGCTGTTCGACGCAGATACGCCAATCGATTTGATTACCCTTTTTAAGCCAGATGTTTTGATCAAAGGTGCAGATTACACCGTTGACCAGGTGGTTGGCGCACCGGAAGTGCAGTCCTGGGGCGGGCAGGTCTTCCTCGCTGAACTGAAGGATGGGTTCTCCACCACGGCGACAATCGCGCGGATGGTAGAAAGCGGAAATGGAGATGCCTCCTGACAGCCAAATCCCTAATTCTGTGACAATTCAATTTACATTTGTTTCACATGCTTGCCTAGTTGGGTTTTGGGGAAATCACAACTTCCTGACCAGACGCTAATTAAAATCTTTGTTTTGAGCTAACAGCCTCCCCATCTCTTACCCTTGTGTTCGCCAACCGCTCTACAGCGCATCATTCCCTCGGCTTTGAGGAGCGGCCTGTGCCGGCAGGGCGTCCCGATTCGATCTTAACCGGCAACACCATTTACCCGGTGTTCAGATATGACGTCGACCTCTGTGTCGTCTATCTCATGAGGTATGTCGTAGCTATTGAATATGTCTAAATCTACGCAGTTTATTTCTCGATGGACAGCAATCTTCGTTTCGTACATTTCCATTCAATTTAAAACGACTGGCTCTTATGTTGTATTGAACAAGCGTTTAGATCATCGGTTTAATTAGTCGCCTGTTACAACGGAGATGATCCGGTCCCAAATACTTTTGTCCTCCAGAACCTTGACAACAGCCGGGCGCGACTGGACCCTGACCGGACCGGTGACGCCAGGTAATGGACTCTTAAACTGGCCCCGGTGGGCATCCGTCATGAACCGCTTCCACAAGACGGCAGGCAGGCCGCCGCCGGTCACACGCTTCATGGGCTTACCATTGTCATTACCAATCCAAACGCCGGTGATTAAGTCGGCTGTATAGCCTATAAACCAAGCATCGCGATGGTTTTGGCTGGTACCAGTCTTGCCAGCGGCGGGTCGATCCAGACGAGCGGTCCTCCCTGTTCCGCCGGCAATAACGCCTGTCATCATACGATTCATCTGAGCGACGTGTTCGGCAGCGACAACCCGGCCAGGACCCGAGCCAGTACGGGCGTACAATACCCTGCCATCGGCGTCGCGGATTTCGCGCACTGCGTACGGCCATGCAGCCATTCCACCGTTGGCGAAGGGCGCATAGGCGGCAGTGAGGTCGATTAGGCTAACGTCTTGAGTGCCTAGTACAAGGCTGGGTGTGGCGGTCATTCTTCCCGGTATGCCCAATCGACTGGCGGTCTTGGCAACGCGTGGGAAACCGGCCTTTTGCCCGATCCGGACGGCTGCCGCGTTAAGAGATTGGGCTAAGGCTTCGGACATAGTGACATCGCCTTGAAATTTACGCTCGAAGTTTCGAGGCGCCCAACCGTCAATGTTGATGGGCGCGTCCTGAACCATATCAGTGGGTTGCATGCCGGTCTCCAAGGCGGCCAGGAATACAATTGGTTTAAACGCAGACCCCGGCTGTCGACGGGCCTGTGTAGCGCGGTTAAAGGAGCTCGAGGCATAGCGCCGGCCGCCTACAAGAGCTTGGACAGCGCCGTCACCAGACAACGCGACCAATGCTGCCTGCGTTGCATGACGTTTCTTGCCCGGACCGTCTAAAATTGAAGCTAATCGGCGTTCGGCCGCCGCCTGCAGTGCCGGGTTGAGGGTAGTCAAGACAGTGACGTCGCGGTCACCAGGCGCCAAATAATCCGCCACCTGCTCCAGCGTCCAGTCGATGAAGTACCTTCCCTGCTGGCCTCTCCCGGAAGTGCGGCTGTCCAGGCGGGGCCTCGCCTGAGAGGCCTGAGACTCAGATAGATAGCCGGCGGATACCATGTTTTTCAGAACCTGCGCCGTCCGTTTTTTCGCCAGCGCCGGATTAGCGCGCGGATTGTACCGGCTCGGCGCCTTCAGGAGGCCGGCGAGCATTGCCGCCTCATAGACCATCACCTGTTTCGCGGACACGCCGAAATATTGCCTGGCCGCCGCGTCTACACCGTAGGTGCCCGCACCAAGGTAAACTCTATTAAGGTATATGGAAAAGATCTGCTCCTTACTAAACTTGTGCTCCAACCAGAGCGAGAGCAACACCTCCTGGATTTTGCGCTTAAAGGAACGCTCCGGTGTCAGGAAAAGGTTTTTTGCCACCTGTTGCGTCAGGGTGGACCCGCCCTGCACGATGCGACCGGCGCGCACATTGTGAAAAGCCGCGCGAAAGATCCCTATGATATCTAGACCAAAATGGTCATAAAACCGCCGATCCTCGGTCGCTAGCACCGCCTGGGGCAGGGCATTGGGCAGATCACCTACCCGGAGCGGCACGCCATAGAGGTCGCCGCGGGTTGCCAACAGGGTACCATCGCCGGCAAGCAGCGTTACTGTTGGCTGGCGCGTCGCCTGAAGTGCATCGTCAATGTCCGGCAGATCAGTGGCGTACCACGCGACCACGCCGATCAAAGCTATTATCACCCATACGCTTGCCGTCGCTGCAAGCTTGAAAAACCACCAGAGCCATCCGCCTCTTTTTTCAGTCAAATCTGTCATTCAACTACCCTAAGACAGAGCTCATTAGAATTCGATTAACATCATTGAATTGTTAAGTTGTATTTTGGTATTGAATTTATCAGCCGCAAATAAATGTCAAAGCTTCTGAATTCGATCCTTTGTCAAAATCTGCTATCAGACCAACATGACCTCCATGTTCCTTCACGAAATCCGGTACTGTTAAAATTGATATCGATTGAACATGCTGGTATCAAAGCACTGGCCTGAGTACTCCTTATTACTCCAGGCTAAGCGCTGTATGCCACGGTGGCGTTTTATGCCAACAGGGCCCACGACCTCTGGCTACTAAGAAAACTGGATCTGCGCTGATAACAGCCGACGCAAAACACGTCAGGCTCGAAGCCATCCTATACGTCCAAATTCGCCACCTTCAGGGCGTTTTTCTGAATGAAGTCGCGGCGTGGCTCCACCACATCGCCCATCAGAGTAGAAAAAACATCCTCGGCATCATCCATATGACTGACACGGACTTGCAAAAGCGAGCGAACGTCCGGATCCAGCGTCGTCTCCCAGAGCTGATCCGGATTCATTTCGCCTAGCCCTTTATAGCGCTGCATCGAAATACCCTTACGGCCGAAGTTCATAATGCCATCGACCAACGCCATTGGACCAGTGATAGGCACTTCCTTCTCCTTCAACGTCAGCTTACCATGCTTAGTATAGAGCTTTTGTAGTTGGCCGGCGCGTTGGTTGAGGCGATGAGCATCCTGCGAGCGGATTAGTTTCGAGTCGATCTCATGGCGCTCCATGACACCCCGTATTGTCCGCGAAAAGGCCAAACCACCATCATCCAAACTGGTCCCCTGCCAACCGCGCTCCGTTTCATCCGAGAGCGCGTCTAGGCGCTTCGCGATGAAATCGGCTACTTGACTAGCCTGGGCTGGCTCCAATAACAGTCCCGGATCTAAAGCGCTTAGGATCGCCGATTGCTCCACCACGTCAGCGGGTACATGCCGCGCGACACGAGAGATCTCCGCCTTTGCTGCGCGCGCCTGGTCCAGCGCGGCGCGAAGATCGGCGCCTGCCATCTGGGTGCCGTCATAGACCTCAAACACAGCGCCATCCTCTATGGCCGCATTAAATAGATAATCCTCTAGCGCCGGGTCATCCTTGAGATAGATCTCCGAATTGCCGCGCTTCGAACGATACAGCGGCGGTTGTGCAATGTAGAGATAACCGCGCTCAACAATTTCCGGCATCTGACGGAAAAAGAAGGTCAGCAGAAGCGTGCGGATGTGACTGCCGTCCACGTCAGCGTCAGTCATGATGATGATCTTATGGTAGCGGCATTTCTCGGCATCAAAATCCTCCCGCCCAATGCCGGTACCGAGTGCTGCGATTAGCGTCCCTATTTCCGATGACGAGAGCATCTTATCGAAGCGCGCGCGTTCCACATTTAAGATCTTGCCGCGTAAAGGGAGTATCGCCTGGTTAGACCGGTTGCGGCCTTGCTTGGCTGAACCGCCGGCAGAATCACCCTCGACGATGAACAGTTC
>MDTD01055577.1_pt1 | contig 11370 bp, 8 predicted proteins | sample 811221 | NCBI WGS metagenome assembly MDTD01 (sample SAMN05326646, study PRJNA326480) | marine metagenome | isolation source: seawater | place: Pacific Ocean: South West | collected 2011
GCCGCGACGCTGCGCGAGGCGACCAAGCTGTCCGGCACGGTGGAAGTGGCGGAAGCCGGCACGCTGCCCAATGACGGCAAGGTGATCGCCGACGAACGCGACTACGCGGGCTGACAGCCATTCCCCATCCACTTTTTCGGGACCGGCCGACTGCCTTGCAGCCACGCCGGTTTTGCCCTTGCGCTGGCGCGGCGGCAATGGAAACATGAAAAGGGAGCGCGCCTGCAAGAAACTGTCATGCAAGGCCGTTAGCAGAGCGCCGTCCGGTGTCTCACAGGGAGATTGTCATGAACCGAATTGCCGCCACCGCAGCCTTGTCCGCATCCTTGCTGGCGCTCACGGCCGCCCAGGGCTTCGCAGAGTCGCTCAACATCCTGCACATCAACGACTGGCACAGCCGTATCGAATCCATCAACAAGTATGACTCGACCTGCTCGGACGGGGACGAGACCGAAGGCAAGTGCTTCGGCGGCGCCGCCCGGCTGGTCACGGCGGTCCGCGAAGCACGCGCCGCCATGGGAGAGGACACCACCCTCTTCCTGAACGCCGGCGACAATTTCCAGGGCTCGCTGTTCTACTCGACCTACAAGGGTGAGGCCGAGGCGGAATTCCTTGCCATGATGGGCACCGACGTGATGACCATCGGCAACCATGAATTCGACGATGGCGAACCCGGTCTCGCCACCTTCATGGAAAAGGTGTCGTTCCCGGTCATCTCCGCCAATGTCCTGCCGAGCTACAAGTCAGCGCTGGCCGGCAAGGTCGAGCCTTCGGTCGTCATCGAGAAGGGCGGCATGAAATACGGCATCGTCGGCGCGGTCGCCAACGACACCGACGAACTGTCCTCGCCTGGCGAGGACATTCTCATTGCCCAGGATGTCGCCGCGATCACCGATGCCGTCAAGGCACTGCAGGAGCAGGGCATTGACCGGATCATCGCGCTCACCCATGTCGGCTATCCGCGCGATCTCGCGGCAATCGCGAAGATCCCGGGCGTCGACGTGGTCGTCGGCGGTCATTCCCACACCTTCCTTGCCAATGGAGACGACAGCGCGGAAGGCCCCTACCCGACCTGGGTCGACAATCCGGAAGGCTACCGCGTACCCGTCGTTCAGGCCAAGTCCTATTCGAAATACCTTGGCAAGCTGACGGTGACCTTTGACGACAACGGCGTCGTCACCGCGGCCGAAGGCGCGCCCATGCTGCTCGACGCCTCGGTCAAGCCGGACGAGGCCGCAGCCGCCCGCGTCAAGGAGCTTGCCGCCCCCATCGAGGAACTCAAGGCCAAGGTCGTGGCCAGCACGGAAGGGCCGATCGAGGGCAGCCGCGAGGTTTGCCGCGCGGGCGAATGCGCCATGGGCAACCTCGTGGCCGACGCCATGCTCGACCGCGTCAGCGACCAGGGCATCGAGATCGCCATCCAGAACGGCGGCGGCCTGCGCGCTTCCATCGACGCCGGCGAAGTGACCATGGGCGAGGTGCTGACGGTCCTGCCGTTCCAGAACACGCTTGCCACCTTCCAGTTGAAGGGTGCCGACATCGTCGCCGCGCTGGAGAATGGCGTCAGCCAGGTCGAGGAGGGCGCCGGCCGCTTCCCGCAGGTCGCCGGGCTGCGCTTCACGTGGGATCCGTCCGGCGAACCAGGCAGCCGCATCCGCACCGTCGAGGTCGGCGGCAATGGCGAATGGCAGGCCATCGATCCGGACAAGACCTATGGCGTGGCCACCAACAACTTCATGCGGGCCGGCGGCGACGGCTACAAGGTTTTCGCCACCAATGGCATGAACGCCTACGATTTCGGACCCGGTCTGGAGGAGGTCGTCGCCACCTATCTTTCCGCCAAGGCACCCTACCAGCCGATCAATGACGGCGGCCGCATCATGAAGGCGGAGGCCGCCGCTCCGGCTGCGGAAGAGAAGCCGGCCGAGACGATGGCGGAAAAACCGGCTGAGGCTGCGGCCACGGAAAAGCCCGCTGAAACCATGGCCGAAAAGCCGGCGGAAACCGGGCTCAAGGTGCCGGAACGTCCCGGCTTCACCATGCAGATGCCGGCCAGCGGCCCGAAGGTGGATGCCCCTGCGGCAGAGGCCGGGGTCGAGATGAAGGCCGCAACCATGGAATCCAGGGACGAGGCCATGGCGGACGGCATGAAGAAGCATGTCATCGTCGCCCGTGACAATTTCTGGGACCTGGCGCGCACCTACTACGGTGACCCGCGCATGTGGCAGAAGATCGCCGAGGCCAATCCGGACATGAACGCCACCGGTCTCGTCATCGGACAGGAACTGGTGATCCCGGCCGCGCAATAGTATCGAGGCTGCGGCTTCGCGCCGCAGGCCGGGCAAAAAACCGGCCCGCCCTGATCCACGGGGCGGGCCTTCTCCTATATGGAAGGCCGGGCATGCGGACATGGCGCCCGGATTGCTGCAGGAAAAGTTTTCAGGAGTTCGTTCAATGACGTTTGCGACGCGCATCAGCCTTGGGGACGCGAAGGCCATCGGCCCGCTTCCCGCGGATCATCCTCCCGTGAAGATCGGCAAGGTCGGCGTGCTGCTCGTCAATCTGGGCACACCGGACGGCACCGACTACGCGCCCATGCGCCGCTACCTGAAGGAATTCCTCTCCGACCGCCGCGTCATCGAATGGCCGCGGGCGCTCTGGTATCCCATTCTCTACGGCATCGTTCTCAACACCCGTCCGAAGAAGTCCGGCGCGGCCTATGCCGAGATCTGGAACAGGGAGAAGGACGAGAGCCCGCTGCGCACCTTCACCCGCGCCCAGGGCGAGAAACTGGCTGAAGCCCTTGCCGCCCATCCGCATGTCCAGGTGGACTGGGCCATGCGCTATGGCAATCCCTCCATCGAGCAAGTGACGAAACGCATGATCGCGGAAGGCTGCGAGCGTATCGTCATGTTCCCGCTCTATCCGCAATATTCCGCCACCACCACGGCGACCGTGAACGACAAGTTCTTCGAGGTCCTGCAGGGCCTGCGCTGGCAACCGGCCATCCGCACCGTTCCGCCCTATCATGACGAACCGGTCTACATCGAGGCGCTGGCCCGCTCCATCGAGAGCCATCTCGCCACGCTCGACTTCGAGCCGGAAAGGGTGATCGCCTCCTATCACGGCATCCCGCAGAGCTATTTCAGGAAGGGCGACCCCTATCATTGCCATTGCCACAAGACCTCCCGCCTGCTGGAACAGCGCCTCGGCTGGGAAAAGGGCCGGCTGATGACCTGCTTCCAGTCGCGCTTCGGACCAGAGGAATGGCTCCAGCCCTATACCGACAAGACAGTGGAGCAGTTGGCGAAAGACGGCGTGAAGTCGATCGCCGTGTTCAACCCCGGTTTCGTCTCCGACTGCCTGGAAACGCTTGAGGAAATCGCGGGCGAGGCCGGCGAGATCTTCCACGAGGCCGGCGGCGAGAATTTCACGCATATTCCCTGCCTCAACGACACCGTGGAAGGCATGGCCGTCATCGAGGCACTGGTGCGCCGGGAACTGTCCGGCTGGATCTGAGCGGAAGGCCGGCGGCCGCCCGCACCCGGCCATTTCCCGCCCCCTTTGAAAATTGCACGTTAAGGATGACGTGCTAACGCTTTGCACCGGGGATGGCCCGTCCCCATATCATGTGTCGTGAGGGGGCCGGCAATCGTGGCCGCGCCAACAGGGAAAGGACGCCTGCCATGCTGTTTTCCGGTCTTGATATCGCCATTCTCGTTCTTGCCGTCGTGGTCATCATGGTCCTGTTCGCCGGGATCAAGACGGTCCCGCAGGGCTTCAACTATACCGTCGAGCGGTTTGGCCGCTATACGAGGACGCTTCAGCCCGGCCTGAACATCATCGTGCCCTTCATCGACCGCGTCGGCGCGAAGATGAACATGATGGAACAGGTGCTCGACATTCCCACGCAGGAAGTCATCACCCGCGACAATGCCATTGTCGCCGTCGACGGCGTCTCCTTCTACCAGGTGCTGAACGCGCCCCAGGCCGCCTACCAGGTGTCGGGCCTGGAAAACGCGCTCCTGAACCTGACCATGACAAACATCCGTAACGTCATGGGATCGATGGACCTCGACGAACTGCTCTCCAACCGCGACACCATCAACGACCGTCTTCTGCGTATCGTCGACGACGCCGCCAATCCCTGGGGCATCAAGATCACCCGCGTCGAGATCAAGGACATCAACCCGCCGCAGGACCTCGTCGATGCCATGGCGCGCCAGATGAAGGCCGAACGCGACAAGCGCGCCCAGATCCTGGAGGCCGAGGGCCTCAAGCAGGCCCAGGTCCTGGAAGCCCAGGGCCGCAAGGAAGCCGCCTTCCTCGACGCTGAGGCACGCGAGCGCCAGGCGCAGGCCGAGGCCCGCGCGACGCAGATGGTGTCCGAGGCCATCGGCGCCGGTGACATCCAGGCCATCAACTACTTCGTTGCCCAGAAATACACCGAAGCGATGACGGCCATCGGTTCGGCCAACAATTCCAAGATCGTCCTGATGCCGATGGAGGCCTCCTCGCTGATAGGATCGCTGGGCGGAATCGGCGCGATCGCCCGCGAAGTCTTCGGCGACGGTTCCGGCGATGGCCAGACACCGCCTCCGGTTCCCGCGCGCAGCGGCTTCCGCATCCCGCGCGCCGGCAGTTGAACCGGGCGGGAGCGCGAACAATGATACAGCAGGTCGTCAATGAACTGGGGCCGTGGAACTGGATGGTGCTGGGCATCATCCTGCTCGGAGCCGAAATCGTCGTTCCCGGCGTCTTCCTCATCTGGATTGGGCTGGCTGCCATCGTCACCGGCGTGCTGTCGCTGATCCTGTGGGAAACGGCCTTCTGGTCCTGGCAGGTCCAGACGCTGGTCTTCCTGGTGCTATCGCTTGCCGCCGCCTGGTATGGCAAGCGGATGATGGATGCGAGCGCCACCGAGACCGACGAACCCCTCCTCAACCGGCGTCAGGCACAACTGGTCGGCCGCGTGGCAACGCTGGAAGAGCCGATCCGCAACGGCCAGGGCCGGGTGCGCATCGGCGACACCTTGTGGCGGGTTTCCGGGGCCGACATGGACGCCGGCACCCGCGTGCGTGTCACCGCCGAGCATGCCGGCACGTTGCACGTGGAAGCGGCCGACTGACAGGCTGCCGGAGGATCAGGCTGCCCCGATCCGCAACAGGTCGTGCAGGTGAACGATGCCGACCGGCCGGCCGGCATCCACCACCATCAATGCCGTGATGGCCGAGGTGTTGATTCGCGACAGCGCCACCGCGGCCAGTTCGTCCGGCGCGATCACGCGCGGCGAGCGGGTCATCACCTGGTCCACCGTCATTGACAGCAGATCCGCGTCGATGTGCCGGCGAATGTCGCCATCCGTGATGATGCCGGTCAGCGAACCGTCGGCGCCGACAATGCCCACGCAGCCGAAACCCTTGCGGCTCATCTCAAGGATGGCGTCGCGCATGCCGGAGCCTTCCCCGATAAGCGGGACACGGTCGTCCTTGTGCATCACGTCGCCAATGCGCACCAGGCTCGCGCCCAGTTGCCCGCCCGGATGGAAGGTGCGGAAATGGTCGGGCGTGAAACCACGGGCTTCCAGCAGCGCAACGGCCAGCGCATCGCCCAGGGCCAGTTGCAGCATCGTTGAGGTGGTCGGCGCCAGGCCATGCGGACAGGCCTCCTGCGCGCGCGGCAGGGCCAGCACCACGTCCGCCTCACGCCCCAGGGCGGAATCGACGCCTGCCGTCAGCGCGATGAGCGGGATGGAGAAGCGCCGCGAATAGGCCACGATCCCCTTCAGTTCCGTGGTCTCGCCGGACCATGAAATGGCGATGATCGCGTCGTCCGGCGCGATCATGCCGAGATCGCCGTGATTGGCTTCCGCCGGATGCACGAAATAGGCCGGGGTTCCCGTCGAGGCGAAGGTCGCCGCCAGCTTGGAGCCGATATGGCCGCTCTTCCCGACGCCCGTGACGATGACCCGCCCCCTGGCCGCCGCCAGTAGTGCGGCGGCATCGGCGAAGGCATCGCCAAGGCCGTTCTGCATGGCCTCGGCAAGGGCATCCAGCCCGGCACGCTCGGTGGCCAGCGTCCGGACAGCGGAGGAAACGAGCCCCGCGCGATCGATTCCGGTGGTGATTTTCAGCCTGTTCATGGACTGAGCCTGTAGCGATTTCATGCGGTTCTGTCCAACCTTTCCGCCACCGAACGGCAGCACCGGAAAGGAAGCGTTAACCATGCGCCTTTAGGCTTCGGAAAGGAATGCGGGCATTGTGCCCGGAGCCTGAACGAACGGACGGCGCGATTGAACCGGTTCCCGACCCCAGGGCGAATGGCGCTCATGCGCTTCGCCACTGTCCTGATTGCAACGACCGCGCTGGCCCTGCCGGGCCTGACGCCCGCGGCCGCGCAATCTGTCGAGGGTCTGCGCGGCGAGGTCGATGAGGCCGGCACGGCGCGCTCGCTTCTCCAGGCACGCGCGCTGGCGGACCGCCCGACCGCCCTGTCGGGCCGGACGGCCGCACCGGAGCGGCAGGAGTCATCCGCTCCCGCGCCCTACATCCCGCAGAGCGAAGACGCCAGCGGCGCGCAGGACGGCGAGACGGACACCTTGACGAATGACGGCTTTCGGCCGCAGCCGCCGCGTCTTCCCCTCGGTGCCCGCGAACGCGAGAACGCCGATGCTGACAATGCGGATCGTGGCCGGGCAAGGGCAACGCAGGAAGACCCCCAGGACCTGCTGACAGGGTCGCTGCGCACCCGCCCGCTCGAAAACGACGACGAAGAACGCAACACGCGCGTCCTCCCTGACAACCGGCGCACCGGCTCCATCGACGGCCTCGAGCCGGTTCCCGAGACCGATCCCTATGCGCCGCTCGGCCTGCGCATCGGCACCTTCACGGTGACGCCCACGCTGGAAACCGGCCTGACGGTCACCGACAACGCCCTGAGTTCGCCGGTCAAGCAGTCGGGCATCTTTTCCGACACGACCTTGCGCCTTGAGGCCGTTTCCGGCTGGCTGCGCCATGAAGCCCGCCTGAACGCTTTCGCCACCTGGCGGCAGGCCGTTTCCGGACCGGGTGAAAGCGAGCCGAGCATCGGCATCGACGGGCAGATGCGCCTTGATTTCGGTGCGGACCACGCCGTGAATGCCAGTGCCGGCTACGAGCTGCGCCGCGAAGCCGCCGAGAGTCCTGTCTCCATTCCCGCCGGCGCCACGCGGCCCTTGCTGCACCGGCTTGACGCCAGCCTCGGCCTGGAAAAGACCGAGGGCCGGTTGCGCTATGCGCTGACCGGCGAGATCCTGCGCGATGCCTACGGCGATGCCGACCTGGCCACCGGCGGAACGCTGGACCAGTCCGACCGCAACTTCACCCTGCTCAATGGCCGCCTGCGCGTCGGTTATGCCGTTTCTCCCGCCTTGGCGCCATTCATCGAGGGGGAGTATGGCCGCCGCATCCATGACAACCGCGTGGATGCATCCGGATACCGGCGTTCATCGGACCGCTATGCACTACGCGGCGGCGTCGCCGTCGACCTCGGCGAAAAGCTCAACGGCGAACTGGCCGCCGGCTATGTCCGCGAATCCCTGGATGACGCCCGCCTGCCCGACATTGACGGCCTGTCGCTGCTGGCCCGTCTCAACTGGTCGCCCGAACGCGGCACCCGCGTGAGCCTGACCGGCGAGACAACCGTCGAAGGCACGACGACCGCCGGCTCCTCCGGCTCGCTGCTGCAATCCGGCACGCTGGCGCTGGAGCGCCAGATCCGGGCCAACCTGACCGGCAATGCGGAATTCACCGCCTCCCTGCGCGACTATGCGGGCGCCCCCGGCCGCGACGTGACCTTGGCAGGCCAGCTTGGCTTCACCTGGTGGCTGAACCGCAATCTCGGCCTGACCACGCGCCTGCGCCATGAACGGCTGACCAGCACGCTGCGCGGCCGCGACTACACAACCAATTCCGCCTTCCTCGGCCTGAAGCTGCAGCGTTGACGGTTCAGCCGATGATGGCGCGCGCGACCGCCTCGACATGGTCCTTCATGTCGGAGCGCGCATGGGCCATGGCGAGATTGGCCTCGATGAAGCCTTCCGGATTGCCGCAGTCGAAGGTACGCCCGGCAAAGGTGTAGCCGTAAAAGGCCTGCGTCTCCTTCAGCTTCAGCATGGCGTCGGTCAACTGGATCTCGTTGCCGGCGCCGCGCTCCTGCGTCGCCAGGATGTCGAAGATTTCCGGTTGGAGGATATAGCGTCCGTTGATGAACAGGTTGGACGGCGCGGTTCCCGGCGCCGGCTTCTCCACCATCTCGGTCAGTTCATAGCCGTTGTGCACGTCCCTGCCGCGCCCCACGATCCCGTACTTGTAGGCATCCTCCGGCTTGCACTCCTGCAGCGAGATGACATTGCCACCGGTCTTCTCGTAGAGCGAGGCCATCTCGCTCATGCAATTGGCCTGCGATTGCAGGATCATGTCGGGCAGCAAAAGGGCAAACGGCTCGTTGCCCACGAGGTCGCGTGCGCACCACACCGCATGGCCGAGACCCAGGGGTTCCTGCTGGCGCGTGAAACTGGTGGTGCCCGGCGCCGGCTGCATGGCCTTGAGCTGTTCCAGCGGTCCGGTCTTGCCGCGCGATTCCAGCGTCGAGTAAAGCTCGTACTGGATGTCGAAATAGTCCTCGATCACCGCCTTGTTGCGCCCGGTGACGAAGATCAGGTGCTCGATCCCGGCCTTGAGCGCCTCGTCCACGACATACTGGATGACCGGCCGGTCGACCACGGTGAGCATTTCCTTCGGGATGGCCTTCGTCGCCGGCAGGAATCGGGTGCCGAAGCCTGCAACGGGGAAGACGGCCTTGCGGAGCTTTTTCATGATCCTCGTTTTCCTGTATCTGGGCGATCGTTTGGCGCAGTCTTGCCACGGTTGAAGTTTAGCAATTGATCATTGATTCCCGCCTGTTCAGGCCGGCTGGCGCGATTCGTGAAGGCATGTTGCTCTATGGTAAACCAATTCCTAACCCGTCTGTGAACAGAATGGCCGGCATCCCAACGAAGGAGACTGTCATGACGTTCCGCTCCGCCGGAAAACTCGCGATCCGCATTGCCGCCGCCTCGCTTGTCGCCGCCTGCCTGTCTTCCGCCCCGGCACGGGCCGATGCCGGCTTCCAGCGCTGGATCGCAGGTTTCAAGTCCGTCGCCATGAAGAGCGGCGTCTCGTCCGCCACCTATGACCGGGCGTTTCGCGGCGTCACCGAGCCGGACCCGGAAGTGCTTGAAAAGGCGAACTACCAGCCGGAATTCAAGGCGCCCCTCTGGCAGTATTTCGACAACCGCGTCCATGACGAATCCATCGCCACGGGCCGTGAGATGGTGCGAAAATATGACGGCTGGCTGGACCGGATCGAGCGCCGCTTCGGCGTGGACCGGCACATCCTCGTGGCCATCTGGGGCATCGAGTCCAATTTCGGCCGCATCCTGACCAATGACCGGGTGATGCGCAACGTGCCGCGCTCGCTGGCCACGCTTGCCTATGGCGACAGGCGCCGCGCCAAGTTCGCCCGCACGCAACTCGTCGCCGCGCTGAAAATCCTCCAGACCGGCGACATCGACGAGAGCCACCTGACCGGGTCGTGGGCCGGCGCCATGGGCCACACCCAGTTCATCCCGACAAGCTACCAGGCCTATGCCGTCGACATGGACGGCGACGGGCGGCGCGACATCTGGAATTCCATTCCCGATGCCCTGGCGACCGCCGCCAACCTGCTGGCCCGCAATGGCTGGCAGACCGGCAAGACCTGGGGCTACGAGGTGAAGCTGCCATCCGGACGCAAGTTCCCCGCCGGTTCGATGAGCCTGTCGCGATGGCAGGGCATCGGCGTCACGCGCACCAATGGCAAGCCTTTCCCGCGCCCCTCCGACAACGCGGAACTGAAGGCGCTGGACGGACGCAACGGCCCCGCCTTCCTGATGCTGAAGAACTTCTTCGTGCTCAAGCGCTACAACAACGCCGACACCTATGCGCTGGCGGTCAGCCTGCTGGCCGACGAGATCGCCGGTTTTGGCGGACTGGATCGCGACTGGGACCGCCCGTTCACGCCGCTCTCATTCGCCGAGAAGCAGGAACTTCAGACGCATCTCGCCCGCAACGGCCTCTATGACGGGCCCATCGACGGCAAGATCGGCAGCGGATCGCAGGCCGCCATCAAGACCTTCCAGGCCCGTGCGGGCTTGACGCAGGATGGCTATCCCAGCAAGGAAGTGCTGAACGTGTTGCGCAGGCAATAGGAGACCCGCATGGGCCGGACAGGCAACGGGCTGTTCATCAAGGCGCTTGCCGCGCTGCTCTGCCTCTGTGTGGCCCTTGCCGCATCTGCGCAGATGGCTGCCGCCGCGCCTGCCGGTGCCAACGACAACGGCCTGCCAGGCGTGCGCGGCTTCTTTCGCAAGCTTTTCCGCCCGGAACCAAGACGCTCCGTCGAACCGGCGCCGTCGCGCAAGCGGACGATCCGGCAGCGCACCACGCCGCGTCAGGGCGCGGCCGCACCGGCCAGCCAACCCGCGCCCGAAAGCGTCGACAAGCTGGAGAATGCGCGCAAGGTGGTCGTCGTCGGCGATTTCCTCGCCGGCGGCCTTGCCGACGGTCTTCAAGATGCCTTCGCCGACCTCCCCGGCGTGATCGTCGTCGACCGGTCGAACGGTTCGTCCGGTTTCGTCCGCGACGATTACTACGACTGGCCGGGGCAGATCGGCGCCATCCTGGAAGAGGAAAAGCCCGCACTTGTCGCGGTGATGATCGGATCCAACGACCGCCAGCCCATCCGGACGGATGCCGGACGCCTGGCCTTGCGCTCGGAGGAATGGGACAAGGAATACAATGCCCGCATCCGGGCCTTTGCCACCGAATTGAAGAACGCGTCCGTCCCCTATGTCTGGATCGGAATGCCGGCCTTCAAACTTTCATCCATGACCGCCGACATGCTGGCCTTCAACGATTTCTACAAGTCCGTTGCCACGGCCACTGACGGCGAATTCGTCGACATATGGAACGGGTTCGTCGATGAGAACGGCAGCTTCATCACGACCGGGCCGGATATCAACGGCCAGGTCGTGCGCCTGCGCGGCGCCGACGGCATCAACCTGACGAAGGCCGGCCGGCGCAAGGTCGCCTTCTATGCGGAGAAGCCGCTGAAGAAACTGCTCGGCCGGGCCGCCGATCCCAATATCGGCAAGCTGACACCGGAAATGCTGCCCACGCTGACACTCAATCCGGCCCCGTTGCAGATGAAGATCGACCGCACGGTCCCCATCTCGCTGACCGATCCCGACCTCGACGGCGGGGAGGAATTGCTTGGCCGTGTCCCGGAACCGGCGGCTGTCCTGCCCGCCGA
>MDTD01090348.1_pt1 | contig 11370 bp, 12 predicted proteins | sample 811221 | NCBI WGS metagenome assembly MDTD01 (sample SAMN05326646, study PRJNA326480) | marine metagenome | isolation source: seawater | place: Pacific Ocean: South West | collected 2011
GGATAGCTCAGTTGGTAGAGCAGGCGACTGAAAATCGCCGTGTCCCCAGTTCAAATCTGGGTCCTGGCACCTTCATTCTTCTATAGGATGGGGACAAATCAGCACTCCCTAGGGAGTGCTTTTTTGTTTAGAATCCATTTCAAGCAAGTTTATTTAGAGATTCCAAATGTACTAAAGATAAAGTAAAAGTTCATTTAAGATAGAGGACCACTTATACAATTTAAGTTGTTCAAGAAAATAATAACTATTGATAATATTTCTACAGTGGTAAAGCTCACTTGCGTATTAAAATTTATAATCAATATGAAAAGATATATAGATATTAAAAGAATTAGTGTCTTAATAAGCAACTATTAATTAATTAGTTTTTTAATAAAAAAATCAGATTATATGAAAACTTGAAACTTGACTTAATAGTTTATAAATTTAAAAGCTATTTCTTTATTATCAAAGAGGTCTTTTTTAGAGAACTTTATTCTAAAAAAACATGCTCAGACTCCTATCTTATATTCAAAGCATAATTAATAATTACAGCAAAATTTTTCTTTAAAAAACTTAATTTAGATAAGTTTTAGAAAATAAAAGAATACAGATGAATAAATAAAATGACGCTAATAATTTTATATTATCTACACATATTTATTTTGAATACAGAAGGAGGTGCATTTTAGGATTAGTAATGTTTCCTCAGTCATGTTTATCATCAAAACTATTATGAGAGATAATTTTAAAAATGATATTAGAAAAGGTACTTAATAAAAATTTATCATGAAAGATATTCTTTATTTATTTTTACAGACTTGATCTATTACCCCTAATATTAACTTGTCTCCATTTGGGTATTTCCACTTGGCATTAATATTTTGAAACTCATCAAACTCATCTGATCCTAGAGCAACATCGCGAAAGGTCCTTTCATTACAATTTATATCCATGGTATAAAAAATTTCTTTAGTAATTTCATTTTTAATTTTTGGAATAAATTTACTAAATACTCTTAGCGAATCATCATTATTAATTGTTATGTTCTCTCTATCCCACAATTGTTCTCCATATTTACTAGGGGGAACTCCTACCCAATCGTGAGCTAGTGCATAAATCCTTGAAGGTAAAATATTAATAAGTAAAATTAAAAAATAAGTAATAAAATTTCTTAATACGGAATACATTGAACAATAAAAATATATCAAATAGATTAGCAAGAAATATTCTTTAGTAGATTTGATTTGTATAAACAAAAAATTATTAAAAATGATATAAATTAATATTTAAAAGAAATATTTTTTATAGCAAAAGAATTACTCTAGCTTATGAATTTAGAAAGATTGCTACGAGAGCGCAAGATTTGATAGACTCTCATGAACTATATGGCCTTTTATTTCAACGCCTTAATCCTACTTAAAGTAATTATTTCTTGGATTTAAGATTATTACTATCCTAAAAATTTAATGAGTAAACTTAAAAAATTCTTTACAATCATATTTTTTGTTGCTTTAGCAGTAGTAATTATTTATTTAATTCAAAATTATGGAATAGATCCCTTAAGAAACAGAGTTGAAAGCATGGGTATTTGGGCTCCATTAGGAATTTTAGTTTTAAGGGGAATAAGCATTATTTTGCCCGCTCTTCCGAGTTCTGCATATTCTTTACTAGCCGGCTCATTATTAGGATTTAAAACTGGCTATTTCACCATAATTATTGCTGATATAATTTTTTGTCAAGCAGCTTTTTTTATTGCTAGAAATTATGGAAGAGGGCCTGTAAGAAAGTTAGTGGGAAATAAAGCAATGAAGCGGATAGAGAGTTTTAATCAGAATCAACTCGAGGAAAATTTCTTCTTAATGACAGGTTTACTTATGACAGGCCTTTTTGATTTCTTAAGTTATGCGATAGGAATAGGAGGCACAAGATGGAGGATATTTACTCCTGCTTTACTTATAAGTCTTTTAATTAGTGATTCTATTTTAGTTGCTGTTGGAGCTGGTGTTAGTCAAGGGGCTGGACTTTTACTAGGTGCAGCGCTTTTAGGCATGTTCGCACTAGCTACAATTTCTGGTTTATCAAAGAATTCTGCTAATTAATTTCTCATTAAAAATCATTCTAAATGAAAAGAGTTATGACATTTTCCAAAAAAATATATTTTAGGCGGATACTTATGGCAGAATAATGTTTTGAATAAGAGTAAAAAATTAACAAATGACTCCATTTAGACCTACATCTTATAAGCGTCCAGGTGAACAGATATCAACAATGCCGTCAGGAGTAAGAATAACCTCTGCAAAAAATTTGATGATTGATTCAATGGTCAGGATGATTCAAAAGGCCACCAATCATTCAGTTGAAGAAAAACTTGAAGAAGAACTTAATAACAATTAAAGAATTTATTACTCAAAGTATTGGAGAGTGGAAATCAATAAGAAGCACTCATACTTTAGCTTTCCAAGAATTTGAAAATACAAATAGTAGAATAAAAATATCTTATTCAGATAATAATGATGAAAATGTCCAAGATGTTCTAAAGAAGTTCGATCATAAATTTTCGATAAAAACAGATTTCTCAATAAATATCTCATGGGTTTCTCGAAGTGATTGGCAAAATAATAATGATGAGCAGTATCAAACTCTTTTAATCTTTGCTCCTCATAATAATCAGTCAGGAATAATTCTTAGAGATAAAGGGTATACAGAATCTATTCATGCACTTTCAGAGTTTCATATAGATAACTATAATCATCTAAATATTATTACTAAATATAGTGAAACTTTAAGCGAAGAGAAAATTTGGTTTCTATCAGATAATGTTAGATCTAGATATTCAGTAATTAAAAATAAAATTCATAATTCAATTTTACAAACATCTCATTCAACGGAAATCAGAAAAGTTTTTAATTAAGAAGATCAATAATCTTATCAAAATAAAAATCCGTTTCTTGTATTAAATTTGATATAATGTCTTGATTTTCCTCTGTAATATTAGTAGTACTTTGGATATCTGAAATCATTGCCCCTTTTATAAGCTCTACTACTCTAATAGCATTTTTAAGTGGCACTCCTAAAGATAGATAAGTATTTTTCAAATCTTTTAAGCAACTTTTTTCTAAAATAGAATCATCTTTTGTTATTAATAAATAAGTAATATACCTTAGTATTATTTCCCCATCTCGAAGACAGACAGACATTTTATTTGTTGTGTTTACAGAATTATTTGAATTTAATGATGATTGATTTTCACATATCATTGCAGTAACAGCATCTGCGGCAATAGCATGTGAATTATTAGTGATTGAAACAATTGCGTCTAGCCTAGAGTTTGCAGTGTTTATATATTCTCTAATATTTTCAACATTATTATCAAATAATTTTGAAAATTGTTGCTGATTTGCAAGAAGCTCATTATGTCTAAGATGTGGCATTCTTTTCTGTAAATTTCAATATTTCTATCTCTAAAGAAATAGACATCCCTAAGAATAATACAGAGTAACGATTTTGAACGTTATGTTTAATATAAAGCAACTCTTCTTAACGAAAAAGTTATTCTTACGTTAGTCAATCTATGATTATTTTGATAATTATTTTTTAAAGAAAATTATAAAATATGCGTTAGAATACAAAGGTCAATCAAAATTGATTTTGGATAAGCAGGAACTACTACTATCAAAAAAGCTTCTTTTATCATACAAAGAAAGATTAGAAAAAGAAATAATAAATAGAAGTAATAAATTGAGGATACCACCCCAAGCACTTCAAGAAGTTATTACTAAAAATGATGAAATTAAAGAATTAAAAAACGCTATTAAAACCTTAGAAAATAAAAGTCAAAACAATAAAAAAACAAATTAAAAAATTTAGTTGAAACAATTTATTACTCGTGTCTCAAGCTAACAATTATCTATTTAAATCATTAAACGAAGAACAATTAAAAGCTGTAAGTCACTTTAATGGGCCGCTACTTGTTGTAGCTGGTGCTGGCAGTGGGAAGACGAAAGCGTTAACTCATCGTATTGCTAATCTAATTGAAAATCATAAAATCAATCCATACAATATTTTAGCTGTAACTTTTACAAATAAGGCCGCTAAAGAAATGAAACAAAGGCTAGAAGTTATTCTGGCACAATCTCTATCAATAGATCGATTTGGGCAACCTTGGGCGACGTTAAAAGATATCGATCAAAATCATTTGATAACAGAAATTCATAATAAAAGATTACAAGATCTTTGGATTGGAACTTTTCACTCCTTGTTCTCAAGATTATTAAGATTTGATATTGATAAATATAAAGATCCTGAAGGACTTAAATGGAATAAGCAGTTTTCAATATATGACGAAACTGACTCCCAAACTCTCATTAAAGAAATTGTTAGTCAAGAGATGAGCCTAGATCCCAAAAGATATGACCCTAAAAAAATCAAGTCAAGCATTAGTAATGCAAAAAACCAGTGTTTAACACCTTCTCAACTAGAAGAAAAATCTGATAATCATTTTGAAAAAATCATTGCAAATGTATATAAAAAATATAGAGTGTCTCTTTCAAGAAATAACGCTCTAGATTTCGATGATTTGCTTTTGCTACCAGTTTTTTTATTACAACAAAATCAATATGTAAGAGAATATTGGCATGAAAGATTTAAGCACATACTAATTGACGAATATCAAGATACAAATAAAACGCAGTATGAATTAATAAAATTAATAACAACTGGTAATACCAGTCCTGATATTTTCTCAAATTGGCAAGATAGATCAATTTTTGTCGTTGGTGACGCAGATCAAAGTATATATAGTTTTCGAGCTGCAGATTTTAGAATCTTAATTGGATTTAAGGAAGATTTTAAAACACCAACTACCCAGAAAGACTGTGTAATAAAATTAGAAAACAACTATAGATCATCATCAAATATACTAAGTGCAGCAAATTCATTAATTGAAAACAATACTGAGAGGATCGATAAAGTCTTAAAAGCAACAAAAGCAATTGGCGAACCTATTACTCTATTAAGCTGCGATGATGAAATATCAGAAGCTGAGGCAATCACCAGTAAATTAAGATTACTTAATAATCAAAATATCACTCCTAAATGGAATAATTTTGCCATCTTATATAGGACAAGGGCACAATCGAGAGTGCTTGAAGAGTCCTTAGTTCGCTGGAGAATACCATATACAATTTTTGGAGGACTAAGATTTTATGATAGGAGAGAGATTAAAGATGCTATTGCATATCTTAAAGTTTTAGTAAACAATGCTGATAATGTCAGCTTGCTTAGAATTATTAATATTCCTAGGAGAGGAATTGGTAAGACAACTATTAGAAAATTAAATGATATTTCTAACGAACTTAATATTCCTTTATGGGAAGTAATTAATAATAAAGAATCTTTAACATCTACTATTGGAAGATCTTGTAGAGGAATAAATGAATTTACTGATTTGATGAATGAATTAAGCTGCTATCTGAATAATTCTGGACCATCACATTTAATACAATTAATACTTGAAAAAAGCGGCTACTTAAATGAATTAATAAGAAGCGGCACAGAAGAATCAGAGGATAGACGCAATAATTTACAAGAACTAATTAATGCTGCCATCCAATATGAAGAAGAAACTGAGAATGGAGATATAGAAGGCTTTTTATCTACAGCTGCTCTTACAACAGATAATGATAATAAAAAGAATCTTCCAAATTCAGTTACACTTATGACCTTGCATAACAGTAAAGGTCTTGAATTTAAAAATGTGTTTATTACTGGTTTAGAACAGGGACTTTTTCCAAGTTATAGATCAATCGATACGCCCTCATTACTTGAAGAGGAAAGAAGACTTTGCTATGTGGGAATTACCAGAGCTAAAGAAAGAATTTTCTTATCGCATGCAAGAGAAAGGAGATTGTGGGGTGGTATGAGAGAAGGAACAATACCTTCAATATTTTTATCAGAGATTCCTGAAGAATTAATTAATAACGAAGATCCGCGAGGTGGAGGCATTTCATTAAAAAAAGATTTGCATTTAGAAAGGTTAACTCGTGTAGATCGTAATGCAACCGATAACTATAAAAAACCATTTAATTCAGTACGACGTCTTTATTCTGGTCCAAGAAAAGGAGAAAAATGGAAAATTGGGGATAATTTAATTCATGCAAAATTTGGGAAAGGAGAAATTATTCATATATTTGGCAATGGAGAAAGAATCTCATTAGCCGTAAAATTTGGTGATAGAGGAAGTAAGATTCTAGATCCAAGGTTAGCTCCCATAAGATCCATTAATTGATAAAAACTATGGATGACTTAAATTCATATCTACATGAAGAATTATCAAAAATCCCATTCAGCATATTTGACTTATTTTGTGACTATATAAATCTTAATAAGAATGTGAAGATTGCAATAGTTGGCGGATATATCAGAGATTTAATTATTAAAAAATATCATCGAAAAACACAATTTAAAATTATCGATTTAGATATTATTATAGAGGGTTCTGCAATATCATTAGCAAAATTCATAAAAAAAAAGATACTTAAAGTTGACTTTTGTTTAATCAAGGAATTTAAACTTTATAACACTGTTGAAATGAATATTAATAATATAACTATTGATATTGCATCTGCCAGAGAGGAAGTATACACTGCGCCTGGGCAAAATCCTAAAGTTAAAGATTCAAATATAAAAAATGATCTGAAAAGAAGAGATTTCTCCATAAATGCAATTGCATATGAGATTTCAAAAAAAGAATTAATTGACTTATTTGAAGGGATTAAACATATAAAAAAGAAGGAACTACATTTATTACATAAAAATAGTATCAAAGATGATCCAAGTCGCCTTTTGAGGTGTGCTAAATATGCCTCTAGACTTAATTTTCAAATTTCTCAGCAATCCTTAATTCAATCACAAAAATTTATTCAAGAGTGGCCTTGGAAATATGAAAAAAATGATTTTGGTGTTAAATTCCCACCAGGAATAAGCATAAGAATTAGGATGGAAATAAGTGAAATTTTAAAACATGATAATTTAACATTTGTAATTTCAAAATTAGACGAGTGGGAAGTTATAGCATTATTAAATAACAAAATAAAGGTAAATAAAAAATTTTTGAGAGGTTTACGCTGGATTCAAAGATTAAATGGAAAAACTATATTATATCTTTTGAAGGACTCCAATTCATTTGATCTAATATGTGAAAGATTTTTTATTAATAAGAAAGATAGAAAAATTTTATATGATTTTCAAAAAACTAAAAAATTATTAAATTCAAATAATAAATTTGATAATTATTCCCCTTCAAATTGGACTAAATTTATTGAAGAGAGTAATTTAGACCCCGAAACTGTCAAACTAATTATCAGTGATGATACAAAATTTTGGAAACCACTTTTGCGATGGCTTTTAATCTATAGATTCATAAAAAGTAATAAAGATGGTGAAGAATTAAAAAAAGAGGGATGGTTACCAGGAAAAATAATGGGCGATGAGATTAAAAGGTTAAGGTATATCCAAATTGATAAGCACTTAAAAAGATAACTATTTTTCGACTACTTCACCTACCTTATACCAATTAGAATTTAAATATTCATAATACTTTGATTCACAAGATATCAAAAGTGGACCACAAGTTTGTGGATCTATTAATAACTCTACTTTTTCAAAAAATTCATTATCAAAAGAATATTTTTCTTTTGAAAAAATAATTGTTTCTTCCCCATACTTTTGGGAAAAAACTTGATCAAAAATTTTTTTATTTTCAAGAAATAAAGAACTCCTTATTCCTTTTCTAATCAAATCAAATACTCCTGGATAGGCCTTAAATGATGGCAAGTCTAAAAGAACTTTGATTTTTGAAAAATTATTTTTTATTCTTTTTGAATTAGACGCATCTATCATCTCTTTTAGATGACCTAAAAAACCGTAACCTGTAATATCAGTAGCTGCATGTACTATCTTTTCCCCTACCATATCTTGTAAAGAATTAATCTGATCAATCAAAAATTGTTGACTTGAGATTAATTTATTAAAAACTGATTCATAGCTCTCAAATACCTGCAAATTTCTCATTTGAGCAGCAAAAAATATTCCTGCACCCAATGGTCTGGACATTAATAAAACATCTCCGGGTTGCATTCCATATTTTTTCCATGAATTTCTACCAGTTTTTAAAATCCCCTGGACAGTTAATGAAATATCAATTGAGAGAGTATAGGGCTTTTCTGTATAGTTTCTTGACTCATAGCTATGTCCCCCTATTATTTTGGCATTTAAATTATCCATTATAGATTTTATTCCTCCCAAGCTTTGGGAAAGAAGATATTGCTGATAATCATCTGCTACTTTTGGGATTGATATTAAAACCTGAGCAGATGATACTTTTGCTCCACATGCCCATAAATCTGAGCATGCATGCAACGTAGTGATTTTTGCGTTTAAAAATGGGTCACTAATAAGAGCTGGAAAACCATCAACGCTTCCGAGAAGGATTTCTTGATTATTCTCATAAATTATTGATGCATCTTCTGGAAAGTCGGCAAAGTCCTTTAATTGAGCTTTCCTCAGTGATTGATTTAAAATGTTTTGCGGTATTTTTGCGGCGCATCCTCTGCAATCTAAAGAATTATTCATTAATTTATCTTTATCAGAACTAATTGGAGGTAATTTAAATTGCATTATGAAACTACTATCAATCTTATTTTTTAATAACCAAAATAAATGATAAGGTCCCAATCCTATCTTTCCGTAGATAGCAAATGCTTTACCCTTACTATTAGCATTGAATAAATTAACTAATTGAAGCCCAACTTTCTTAGGACGCCATTTATTTAATCTCCTACCATTAAAATCATTAAATAAATTTTTTGAAAGTGTAGAAGAAGACTTAACGGCCAAGATCCCAGAAGAAGAATTATTATTTAAACCAATACATGCACAATCTCCTACAGCAAAAATATTTTTATAATCATTAACTCTTAATTCAGAATTTGTAATTATCCTTCCTTTGCAATCTAAATCTAAGTTATTTCGTTTAATCCATGAATGTGGTTCATTTCCTGTACATAAGAGTATTCTTTTATAGTTAAAATCAAGCGTCGCACTGAGGCTAATTTGAGATCTTTTTAAGCTTTTAATAAATTTTTTATTTAGCTTTTTAAAATTACAAACTAAGACTATAGACCTTTTTAACCATCTTTTTCTCAAAGCAAAAGCTATTTCAACAGCAGCCAGACCACTTCCTACAATTACGAAAGGTAGCTCCTTTTCAGTATTATGTAAATCTTCACTTTCTATGAATTTATATGACGCAAAAAAAGGTTTTATTGTAAAAGCTATCTTTCTATCTACTAAATCTTTAAATTCATCAGAAATTAATGTATTCATCCCCATATTAAGCACAAGTTTTGAATAGTAGATGTATGGTCTATTTTCTATAAAAACTTTATTTTCATCAAAATTAATACCGCAAACTTCATCCTTTATAAAAGAGACTTTTGATGATTTTGCCAAAGCACTTATATCTATAAGACTTTTACTTAATGGTATAGATTTAGAAATTACTGATGAATACATTGAAGAATAAACCAAATATGAATCTCTAGATATAATTGAAATGGGTAAATTTGGCATTAAACTTGGTTTCATTAACCATTTTTTCAATAAAAGGACATTTGAGTGTCCTCCTCCAACAAGCACAAGATGATCTATTGACATTTAAATAACTATGAATAAAGAACATTTACTTCCAATTAATAAGGCCAAATTAGGAGTAATTGGGGGGAGTGGTTTTTATGCAATTGATAAAATGGAATGCATTACAGAATTTGAAGTAGACACACCTTATGGTAAACCTTCTGACTCAATAAGAATTTTTAATATTGGCAATTTAGAACTAGCTTTCATACCTAGGCATGGGAGAGTACATAAATATAATCCAACTGAAGTTCCTTACAAAGCAAATATTTGGGCTCTAAGATCAATTGGGGTTAGATGGATTATTGCTCCATCTGCAGTGGGATCGCTTCAAGAACAAATTAGACCTTTAGATATTGTTATACCTGATCAATTTATTGATAGAACCCATCACAGACCTGCAACTTTTTTTAATGAAGGTGTAGTCGCACATGTAATGATGAGCGATCCTTTTTGTAGAGATTTATCAAATTTGCTTTGTGATGTTGGTGAGGAGCATATTCCTGGAGGAAGGCAATTACATAGGGATGGAACTTATCTGGCAATGGAGGGACCAGCATTTTCAACAAGAGCAGAGTCTAATTTATATAGGCAATGGGGCTGTTCAATTATAGGGATGACCAATCATACTGAAGCAAGATTAGCAAGGGAAGCAGAGATCGCTTATGCATCACTATCAATGGTTACTGATTATGACTGCTGGAATCAAAGTCAGGAAGAGGTAAATGTAGATATGATTATTGAAAATCTGAAGATTAATACATCAGTCGCCAATAAAATAGTTTATGAGACTGCAAAAATAATTGATAAAAAAAGGCCTAACAGTAAAGCCCACCAAGCATTGCGTGATGGACTTATGACGAGTAAAGAAAATGCTTCAAAAGAAGCACAATCAAAAGTGAAAATATTTACAGATAGTTATTGGATATAACTCAGAAGTTTAGCCTCCAGCACCTACACCATTGTAAGAACCAGCGAAGAATAAACCAATGACCATGATTACTGCTATGCCTCCACCTGTGGCTATTAGCCAAAGAGGTAGAGCACCTTCTGTCCATCTTCGTTCCCAAGCAATAGCTGGTCTACCATCAGGGAGCCTGTCAGGAATTCTTCCATCAGGAGCTTTAAGTTTTTTATTACTCATAATTAAAAATTAGTTGAAGAAATAACTGGAAAATAAAATTCCTAATACCAAAATAAATAACACACCTAGATATAGGCTAGTACGATTAAGTTCCACTGGAACTTTATTTGGATTTGGATTTACTTGCATAATAAAAATGTCGTCTGATAATTTGCTTAAACTATTAGCCTAAAACATAATAAAAATCATTTTAAGTGCTATTTTAAAAAACCTAATAATGATAATTCTTTATTGTGTTCGAAGATCTAATTGAGCTTTAGCATCATATCTTTGAGTTACAACCGGAGCTTTAGATTCTGATGACTGAAAATAGCTATCTGGTCTTGGAGTTCCAAAAGCATCATAAGCTAACCCAGTATAAACAAAGAGAAAGCCTGATATGAAAATAGCTGGAAGTGTAACTGCATGTACAATCCAGTATCTAACACTGGTTATAATTTCAAAGAATGGGCGTTCACCCGTTGAACCTGCGGCCATAATATTAATTTAATACCTTATGATCTTACAAGGAAAAAACCAATCTTTGCGAACAAATTTACATCTTGGTTACA
>MDTD01118113.1_pt1 | contig 11370 bp, 4 predicted proteins | sample 811221 | NCBI WGS metagenome assembly MDTD01 (sample SAMN05326646, study PRJNA326480) | marine metagenome | isolation source: seawater | place: Pacific Ocean: South West | collected 2011
ATCCAGATTTTATATCTTTAGGTCCCGGATTAAATGGAACTATTGTAAATAAAAAAACTGGTCAGTTAGATAAAAAATGGAAATACATTGAAATATATGTAGGTGATATTGATACTATTAATAACTTTCCAAAAAATAATGGAACATCAAGTAATGGAGTATATTATATTGAAAATAATAATGGTGATTTAACTAGTTGGAAATTTAATTTAAAAACTATTCATAACACAGATAATTCAGAAATAACTGGTAATCCACTACTTTTTAATCCTGATCCTCAAAATATCAATGTTATTTTAAATATGGTCGTTTCAGGATTCGCAAAAGGTGATTTAAATTATCTTAACTGGTTTGATCAATTAAATTATTTAACAAATCCACCAAGTATAAATATATGCAGCGAACAACAAAATAATGGGAATTTACCATTAGTTTGTGATTCAAATACAAATAAAATAAAATTTAGATTTCGAGTTTATGATGAAAATAATAATATAGGTGATCCAGTTTATCATGAAATAACAATGGCTCCCTTATTAGAAATAAATATTACATCAAATGATATTGTTAACAATAAAACAGGACAAACAAAAAATCAAATTAAAATAACAGGTAATGTAAATTTTGATTTTGACTTACCTACGGATCCTGTAAAAAATCGTAATAAGTTAACTATAACTGACAATCTTGACAATGTAATAAATGATGCATTTTTAGAAAATAAACAAAAAATAGATGATAAAACATATACTGTTGATGCTGTAACCAAAATTAATGATAATTTTAAAATAACAATGAAGTATATTACACCAAAAAATTTAAATATATATAAATTAACACTAAAAAATCAACCAAATAATGACAAAGTTCCAAATATTGGTAGTATTGTCACCCAAAAATTATCAAATACTGACAAAGAATCACGTGGCATAGTAAAAGAAATAGATAATAAAGTATATTATATTGAACATATATCGGGACCAACTTTTCAAAAAGAAGGGGGAGTTGGTATTAATTTTGTTTTTGTTCCAAATGACTATAATATAAAAAATGAAAATGGTGTAAATATAGAAATAGTGAAAGATGTAGAATATGTTGCTAAAACTTCAACTGGAGTTTTGGGAGAAGTTAATGAAGTTTTCGAGTATGAAAGAGAACAAAAGCCAATAAATGTAGAAATTAGTGCAAATATACAAAGTGGTGATTTTACAAATGATACTTTCATAAATTTAAGATTTAAAATAAGTGATTTTACAACAAGTCACAATTTTAACGAAACACATATAACTGTTACAAATGGAGTTATATCCAATTTTGTAGATAATGAAGATAATACTTTTGATGCTGTTTTTACAGCAAAAAATGATGGTCAGTGTATTATATTGGTATCAAAAAATAAATTTCAAGATCAAATTTTTAATACAAATGATAAATCTAATGAATTTATTTGGACAAAAGATACAAAAAGTCCTGTTATTTCATCAAATAGTCCATTAGAAATATTTCACGAAATAGGAAATAACTTTACTTATCCAATTATACAAGCTATAGATGAAATAGATGGTAATATAACTAATAATGTTCAAAGAACTACTAATTTAAAATTAGACCAATTAGGAAGATATAGAGTTGATTGGAGTGTAAAAGATAGAGCGCAAAACTCTGGTTTTTTACATAGATTTATAAATGTTGTTGACACAACAGATCCTATTGTAGTTTTAAATGGTAACAAAAATATTGACTTAGAAATTGGAAAAAATTATACTGAATTTGGTGTAAAAATAACAGATAATTCAAATACAACATTAGTAATACAAAATTCTGTAAATAATAAAGTAATTGGAAAATATCCAGTAAAATACATTGTAACAGATGAAGGAAACAATAAAGTAGAAATAGAAAGAATTGTAAATGTTTTTGATAATACACCACCACAAATATTTTTAAATGGATCGAATGAATTAGTTATTGAAAAAAATGATTCCTATAGTGAACAAGGTGCCACAGCAAGAGATAATCAAAATAAAATTTTACCCGTTAGTATAACTGGTAATGTTAATACAAGTGTTGTAGGAGTATATAATTTATCTTATACCGCTATAGATGTAAATATAAATAAACAAGTTACAATTATAAGAAAAATAATAGTAGAAGATACTATTAGACCTAGAATAAATATAAATTCAGATGTTCCCAATGGTGGAAAAACAAATAAACAAGTAATAAATTTCACGTTTGCAGTAAGTGAAAATTCAAATTTTGATAAGAGTAAAATTACAGTTAAAAATGGAAATTTAGATAATTTTAAAATTAATGAAAATAATAATTATTCTGTTGATTTTATTCGTGTAAATGATGGTAATTGTAGTATTCAAGTATTGGAAAATGCCTTTATAGATGATGAAAATAATTTAAATATGGAAAGTGTAAAATATGAATTTACAATAGATACTGTTGGTCCAAATAAACCTAGTATAAGTGATGTAGTAAAAAATAAATTAAGTAAAACATTTACAATTGTTGGAACTTGTGATATTAATAGTTTTATTAAAATAAATAAAAATAATAATTTATTATCTTCAGGATTTACAAACAGATTAGGAATTTTTGAGATTATAACTTCTTCATTAGATCAAGGAAACCATATTTTAGATATTGTAGCTTTGGATTCATTAGGAAATGAATCTGTTCCCTTAACTTTAAATGTTATTATGGATACAATACCACCAAAAAATCCAAAAGTATTTGCAGCTAATATACAAAAAATAGAGGAAAATAGATCTAATGTTATTTTTAATGGAACAACAGAAATAAATTCAACAGTTCGTATTATTCAAAATAACATAGAAATAAATAGTGTAAAAAGTTTAGATGGTAATTTTACTTTTACGTTACCAGATTTAACTGACGGGAATTACGTATATGAATTTAATGCCACGGATGAATTTGATAATATATCTGGAAACACACAGAAAAGTGTATTTATTGACTCCATAAAACCAAATAAACCAGAAAATTTACAAGTAGATTATGACTTTAATAAGGCTATAATAACAGGGACAGCTGAGCCAAATACTTTAATCAAAGTAAATAATTCTACAGGTTTTCTTATGGGTAGTGTTTTTGTTAATAATCTTGGAAATTTTTCTGTAAAAACATCAGCTTTTTTCGTAGACGGAACACATACACTTAGTGTTACATCAACTGATAGTAGTTCTAATGAATCTGTAATAGCTACAATAGATGTTTTTATTGATACTAATATGAATGATCTTATAGAAATAACAAGTCCACAAAGTCCAACAAATGATGGACTAGTTAAGTATACATATTATTCAGATGAAAATGGAACATTAAATAGTAATTATCAATTTACATCTAGTGATAATATAGTCAAGGGAAATAATGATGTAACTTTTAATTTATCATCTGGATCGTATGATAATATTTATATACAAGGAACAGATTTAAAAGGAAATAAAACAAACAAATTAATTTTAAGTGAAATAGTAGTTGATTTAATTAATCCTAATATAATCAAGATAGAAACACCTGAAACACCAACAAATAATTCTAGTTTATTATATAAATTTAGTTCAAGTGAAAATGGTTCTGGTGTATATATTTTTAATTCTGTAGAAACAAAAAATATTAATATAAAAGCAGGTATAAATAGTATAAGTGTTGAAGGAGTAGAGGGAATAAATACAATGGAAGTATACATATTAGATATTGTCAATAGAAAATCTAATACATTAGTGTATGAAAATATTATAATAGATAAAACAGCACCATTAATTCAAAACATATCAGCAGATGTTGTTACAATATTTAAAACATCTCAGAAATATACATTTACTTCTGATAGTAATGGAACAGTAAGTAATTCATCATATCCATTAATTGGGTCTAATAATATTTTTAAAAATAATATTGCTGATCCAAATGATTTAAATGAAATAGAATTAGACTTTTCAGCTATACATAGGGAAAATACTGTAGTAACTTATAATGATATATCTATTGATATAAGTGATGAATTAGGAAATGTTGTAAATAAAAGTTTACCTTCTTTAACTATAAATAGATTAAAACCTACAGTATTAATTACATCTGTAAATACACCTGATAATTTACTATTTGCAAGTAATATTATTGATTTTGAAATAAATGTAAGTAGTAATACAACAGATTTGAATATAAAAAATATTACTGTAAATGATAATAAAAAAAGTATAAATAATGTTGATGGAGAAATAGATGCTCAAATTATTTCTTTTACAGGAAGTGGTAACAAATATAATTTTTCATTAGCTTCAAATATTGACAGAATACATACCTTACAAATAAAAGAAAATTCTTTTACCTCAAAAGATCATAATATATTTAATAGTGCATCAAATATTTTTACATTTACAGTTTTTACAAAAAAACCATTAATAACATTAATTGGAGAAGAAATAATAAATATAAATCAAGGAGAAAATTATGTAGATCCTGGAGCCACAGCATATGATTATTATGATAATAAAGTAATAAATGTAAATTATGACGATAGTGTAGTAAATTTTAATGTTCCAGATACTTATACAGTATTATTTAATGCAACTGGTGCCTTGGGATTACAAGCAATTGAAAAAAAGAGAACAATTATTGTAAATGCTGCAGTTGATAATCAAAAACCAAATATACCTTTAATAACCGAAACTATAATAAATAGCGGTTTTGTTACAATAATAGGAAATGCTGAAGCTAATAGTGTATTAAAAGTTTTTGAAGATGGTAAAATTATAAAATCACAAACAGTAAATAATAATGGGGATTATAATGTAGTTGTAGGATCTTTAAGTATAGGAACTCATAGTTTAAATATAACATCAACAGATTTGGCTGGGAATTCATCAGATAGCAAGACTATTAATGTAGAAATTGAGGGTGATGTATCAATTGGATCAATAACAGCAAAAAATGTTTTAGAATATGATGGTAGTAATGGAATATTATATTTAAAAAAAATAGATACTACATCGAATCCAATTGGATTAAATTTTGTTTTACAGGATGAGAAAGATAGTGTTTACATAAATAAGATTTGGGAAGATTTGTCTAATTATAATTTAATTGATAAAAATAACTATATAAGTAATGATGAAATTCTTCATAAAAATAATTTACTAGGCAATAGAATAATAATAGCAAATGGTCCAGAATTATTTACAGGTAATAATTTAAATAATCATACAATAAATGGAGAGTTATTAGAAATAAAAAATAATAATAATGAACCCTGGAAACCAAATTCTCAGTTTTTGAAATACATAAATATATTTTTATTAAATGAAAAAATCACAAATGAATCATCTATTCGAATAAATTTTATAAACATAAATAATGATTTTATAATGGGAAACTTAAATGAAACAAATTTGGTAAAATATGATGGTAATACTGGAAAGTTTACATTAAACAATTGGAATGTAGATAAAAATTTACCATTAACAATAGATTTAATTGGTAATAAAGACAATGCAAATATAAACAATATATTTAATAACATATCAAATTATAATTTTACTACATATGACGATTACATTGATGATACAGAAATTACACAAATAAATAATTTGCTTGGTAATAAAATATTATTTGGCAAAGGTCCAAAATTATTTGACGGCAAGATGTTACCCAAAGAAGTATTAAATTTAGATTTATTTGAATTAAAACATAAAACAAATAATACATTTTGGCAACCACAAATAAAAAATTTAATAAATGGAATAAATAGAGAAAACGGAATTAGATTTGGAGGTTTATTTTTAAGTAATGAGAGTAATATATCAATCAAATTTGAAAATATAAACAAAGTAGTAGAAAAAATTTAAAATATAGTTAATATTTAATATATTTTAAATTTGTTGTAAATCGTTTACACTCCAATATTCGCTAGCTCCATTTGGCAAGGGTCTTCTAATAATGAAAGGAATTTTTTTTTGTTCAAGTTCAATCTTTGCAATTGCATACCCATCAACAATACTTGGAGAAACATCAACAAAAATATCTGAACCAGAGTTAATTTGTTTAGCTCTTAAACCCAATACTCTAGATCTTTCATATTTGGTTAAAAATGGAACGGTTTTATGTAATGGATCTATTGGAGTTCCGTTTTTATCTCTTGTAATTTTTGACAAAGTAATGAGTTCATTGTAGTTAATTTGTGAAATTTCAGGATGGTAAATAAGTAAACTATTTTTATCTATTGAATTTTCTAACTTTTTAATATCTTCATCATCATCACTATCACTTTCACTATCGCTATCACTATCATCAGATACATCATAGTTCTTATTTTCTTGATCTGATTCATTTAATTCTACATCTTCTCCTAAATCTTGCGGCATTTCTGTCAAGTCATCCATTTTATTATATAAATAAAAAACATTTATTTAAATATATAATCAATTTTATTTAATGTTTACGTTTTCCAAATATGATCACAAGAACAACATAAATAAACATATTTTAAATTTACATCATCATATCGTAAATAAATAATTTCTCTAGGCTCGAGTTCTCCTTTGGATTCTGATTTATTTGTAGGACACTCCGCATTAGGACATTTAATATTATCAACGCGTGGCAAAGTTGGATCTAATTTGGTATATTTGTTAATTACTTGTGAATATAATTTTGCACTTCCACCAATATGTGTTTTAGATACACATAGACTGTTTGCATCCTTACTAATTGATGAATCCTCAAAACCACATTTTCTACAATAATAAATTAAACTGTCATCACCTTCATTCTTGATCTTTATATAATACATATTACCACATTGGGTGCAAAAATGCATTTTATATATAATAGTTATTATATTTATTTATTTTTATTTCAATTTATAATAAATTAAATTGTTGTTCCATTTTTTTAATTAAAATTTCGTATTTGGGTAAACAACACATATTGTAAATACGCGTTTTAAAATATTTTTCACCTTCGCTTATATCTTTTTTTTTCATTTTTATATCATATTTGCTCATATCTTTCATAATATTTTTAATAATAGTATTTTTGTTTTCCTTAAAATGATTTTTAATAATAGGATAAAAACTAATATGTTTACCTTTTAATAATGATTTATTTAAAACTGAATACATAGCGACCTCATAATTTTTATATTTTATGAGTTCATTATATTTTTTAACATCACTATGTCCTTTTTTAATGCCAGGTTCATTAATAAGGGGTGTATCATTTAAAACTGTAATGAGTGTTAGTAAAACTGTTCTAATAGTTTGACAACTTGTCCATTGTTCACCTTTCCAAGTATTTAATATACTTAAACATACCTTACCACTTCTATATAAATTAGGATTAAATCTTGTGCTTCCATCATTTGTAAGGTAAGTTAATTTAGGTGGACTATATGGATAATTACTTGGAAATTCAAAGTTAAATAAATAAATACCTTTTTCATAGGGAGTATCATTTGGTCCAATGATCATAGCATATCCATTTAAAAAATTTTCCTCATCGTGTAAATAATATATACCCTGATCGGTTAATGGATTTTTTAATAAATCTACTACATCCTTAAGCAACCTTTTTTGTGTATTTTTACTAATAACTTTATTTTTTGTAGTGGAATTACTTTTTGTAGATGACATTATAATTTAAATATTTAGAAATATTTAAATGATTTTCAAAGATATTATAAAGGTATGATTGTCAAAGATGTTATAATTTAAAAATTGATATATAAAAAAAGTGTTAAAATAATTTCATTTTTGAAAATTGATATAAATAAAAATATATTGAATATATTCATAAAATGAAATATCAAAATCTGGAAGATTTATTACGAAATAATAAATGTCCCAAAGATAAAAGTCATACACATACTAGAATTCCCAATAAACAATTAAATGTATATGGAGGATCATATTATATTGAAGATTCTTTGATGCCAGAATTTTGGCACCATTATAATAAAAAAGTATTCAAAAAGGGTCATTATGAATACTTAACAGAAAAACAAATAAAAGGTATGTCTGTATTGGCTATAGATTTTGATTTTAGATATAATACAAGTGTAAAGGAGAGACAACATACAGAAGAACATATTACGGATGTAATTGGTGAAATAGCACAATTATTAAACAAACATTTAATAATAGATGAAGGTAGTAAATTCGAAGTAAATGTATTTGAGAAACCTAATTTAAATTGCTTGACAGATATAACGAAAGATGGTATACATATTATAGTAAATATTATGGTTTCCAGTGAATTTAAAATAGTTTTGTGGCAAGAATTGTGGCAAAAGTTATCTGTTGTATGGGAGGATTTACCGATTGAAAATAGTTGGGAATCGGTATTAGATAAAGGTGTATTTGAGGGAACAACAAATTGGCAAATTTTTGGTTCTAGAAAACCTTTACACGATGCTTATGAATTAAAATATATATATTGTGTTGAAAAAGAAGAAGATGAATTTTTAATAGAAGAAAAGCCTGTTGAAAATATTGATTATAAAAAACTTTTACCAGAAATATCGGTAAGAAGCAAAAGTAATATAAGTTTCGAAGTATGTGATAGAACAAAAAAACTGTTGGAAGAAATTAAGAAGGAACAATCGTCAAAGAAAAAGAAACGTAGACCTAAAATAAAGTTTAAGAAACGTAAGTTAAGTGAAATAACTGAACGTAGTCAAATAGAAGATGAGTGTAAAAAATTAATTAAACAAAAACATAGAGATGATTTGGAATTTGAAGAAATACATAAATATACAATGGTGTTAGGAAAAAAGTATTATGATGAATATGAATATTGGATTAAAGTTGGATGGGCATTAAAAACGTCTAATGATGATTTCTTTTGGACGTGGATGTTACTATCTAGTAAAAGTGAAAAGTTTTGTTATGATGAAATAGATGTATGGAAAGATAAGTGGGATAATGAATTTGATGAAAATGGTTCATTAACGGATGGATCAATTAGATTTTGGGCGAAAGAATCAAATTTCAATGAATTTAAAGAAATAAGAGATAATTCAATACAAACACATATTCAACGAACTATTTCAAATTATACCGATTATGATATAGCAAAGGTATTGTATTTGCTGTATAGAGAAGAATTTGTATTAGCAGCACACGAAAAGAAAAAGTGGTTTCGTTTTAAGTCAAATAGATGGGTTCCATCTGAAAAAGGATCAGCATTGAGATTGGAATTATCTAAAACAGTTAGTCGTATATTTTTAAAGAATGAGCAAGAAATTGTAGATAAAGTGGTTGAATGCACAGATGACAATGATCAGTTAATATATCAAAGAAAAGCGTCAAAGTATGCGGAAATTGGTTTGAAACTTAGAAAAACGCCACAAAAGAATAATATTATGGTAGAAGCAGCAGATTTGTTTCATGATGAAAACTTTTACGATAATTTAGATAGTAATCCCAATTTAATTTGTTTTAAAAATGGTGTTATAGATATTGAAAAAGAAAAATTTCGTGAAGGCACTGGAACTGATTATATATCTATGTGCACACATATAAATTATATTAAAATAGATAAAACAAATAGTGAACACGTTAAAATCATAGATGAAATTAATGATTTTATGGAAAAATTGTTTCCAGATAAAAGTTTGAGAGGATATATGTGGGATCATTTGGCATCTATTCTTATTGGTCATAATGATAATCAAACATTTCACTTTTATTTGGGTGTTGGTAGCAATGGTAAGTCTATATTAGTTGAACTTTTGGAAAAATGTTTGGGAGATTATAAGGGTAGTGCTCCTCTAACAATGATTACTGGTAATAGAACAAAAGAAGGACAAGCAACTCCTGAAATTATTTCTTTAAAGGGAAAACGATTGGCAGTGTTGCAGGAAGCAAAGAAAAAGACTATATTAAATGAGGGAACATTTAAAGAATATACAGGTTGTGATTCGATTACGGGTAGGGCATTATATGGTTCAAAAATGATAACATATAAACCACAGTTTAATATGATTTTGTGCACCAATTATTTACCTGAAATTAAGAGCACAGATAATGGCACGTGGCGTAGAGTTAGGGTTGTGGATTTTGAGTCAAGATTTGAAGATAATCCTGATGCGGAACAATTTAATCATTTAAAACACGTTTATAAGAAAAATAAAGATCTTAAGAAAAGATTAGATGATTGGGCACCAATATTTATATCAATGCTTGTTGAAATAGTATTTAAAACAAAGGGTGAGGTAAAGGATGTAGAAAAAGTGCTATCAGCAAGTAAACAATATAGGGATAAACAAGATCATTTCAGTAAGTTTTGTGCAGAACGTTTGGAAGATGATGTTGATTCTTGGACTCAAAAAAGAGATGTAAATGATGAATTTAAAATTTGGTATACGGAGAATGAAGGTAAAGATGTTCCAAAAGGTAAAGAATTATTTGACTTTTTGGAAAAGAAATATGGCGCATATAATAAGCGCAGAGGTTGGAGAGGTTTTAGAATTGCTATTGAATCTGCTAGTGATGATGAGTATTAACTAAATAATGGTTTAAAACCTTTGTTGTAAAATAGAAAATTTGTAAGTAATGATAAAAATCCAAATGCTGTAATTATACCCAAAATATATAAATCCCGACGACCTTCTCCAGTGTTTCCTTCACTAAAAACGAAATATTTGAAAGATATAAATAAAGCAAAAACAAAAATGATTAAATAATATGACAAATATGTATGAAAAATACGATTTGTATTATAAGTATTATCTAATAAAATATTCCAACAAGGCTCAATTAAGTAAGGAAATAAAAACAATAATATAATGTATAAAAATATTTTTAGGTTTTTGTATTGTTTTTTTACTAAAAATAACACAAATGTCACTGTTAACAATGTATAAAAAATATATTTAATAATATTTGTATAATAGTTAACTGTCTCTATACTTTCATTATAGTATTTTGACATTCTTTTATTGATTTGATCATTATTTTTATTAGATGTATTTTTACTTTTTATTTCACTAACTTTACTATTTACAAAATTTTTCATAACATTGTTAGCATCAGTATGATCTTTTAAATTTAAATAATATGATGCCAATTTTTTGATATTATCAATACCATTATAATAAAAAATATGCATTTTTCTGTTTTTATCTTCCATACTTTCGATCCAATTTAAAAAATCAGTTTTATCTTTTGATTTAAAATTATAATCAATATTTATTTGTGAAAAATAATTATTTACATCTGATTTTAAAGATTGATAAACTGAAGGATCATCCACATTTTTCATTTTATTTCTTAAATTTGAAAATAATTTATTATAATCAGTCATTATTATATATTTATATAGAATAAAATATAA
>MDTD01143204.1_pt1 | contig 11370 bp, 8 predicted proteins | sample 811221 | NCBI WGS metagenome assembly MDTD01 (sample SAMN05326646, study PRJNA326480) | marine metagenome | isolation source: seawater | place: Pacific Ocean: South West | collected 2011
CATGAACACTAATATTTCATTATCTCATAGAAAGCAGGAACCTGAAAGCTCTGTTTTATATATAGTCGGAACTCCCATTGGTAATTTAGATGATATTTCTGCTAGAGCTTTAAATATTTTAAAAAATGTCTCAATGATAGCTTGTGAGGACACAAGAAAAACAAGCAAATTACTAAATCATTTCAATATTTCAAATATTTTAGTAAGCTTCCATAAATATTCCTCATCAAAGAAATCAGAATTTTTAATAGAGAAGCTTCTAGATGGATCATCTATTGCTTTAGTTTCCGATGCAGGCATGCCACTTATTTCTGATCCTGGAGAGTTACTAGTAAAGGAAGTAAAAAAGAAAGCTATTGATGTCATTTGTATCCCTGGTCCCTGTGCCGCATTAACAGCACTTGTAACCAGTGGCTTAGAATCATCAAAGTTTACTTTTTATGGCTTTCTTCCTAGACAGGGTAGAGAAAGAGTGATGATTTTAAAAAGTATCTATAAAAGTAAGTTTACATCTATTATCTATGAGTCGCCACAAAGAATTATTAAACTGCTTTTAGAATTAAAAAACATATGTGGTGGCTGTAGGAATTTAGTTTTAGTAAAAGAGCTTACTAAGAGGTATGAAAAGCATTTTGGAGAAACTATTGATGAAGTTTTACTCAAAATAAATAGTACTGAAACCAAAGGCGAATATACTGTAATTGTTAGTGGAAATCAGAATAAAAATGAATTTAATGAGAATTCAGAAATAGAATTAAAAAAAGATCTTATTGATTTAATTAATGCTGGATTAACTCATAAAGCGGCAGCAAAATATCTATCTAAAAGGAGTATGAAATCCAAAAACCAAATTTATAAGCTAATTTTAAAAAAGGATTTATAAAAAACATTATTATGAAAATATTTTTGATTTCAAATTTAAAACATATTATTTTCAATTTAACTTTAATGTCATTTCTCTTTTTGGGCATTCAAAATAGTAATACGAGATATAGGATAGTTTTCTTAAATATTGAGACAATTAAACTGCCACTCTCCTTAATTGTAGGGACTAGTTTTGCAGCAGGATCAATCTATGGAAATTTAGTTTTTAATATTTTATACTTTAAAAAATAATTAAATAAGACCTATAGTGCCACTAATAAATCATCGAAAATAATTCTTGTAATTCCTTTAGAAACCAACCTATCTGAAACAAGTGCAAAAATACTAGAATTAGGCACCTTAATTAACTTTTGATTTGATGAACATATTTTTTTAGCCTTCTTTTGATCAGAAAAGATTCTTATAGTTTTTCTTTGAAGATCTTCTTCTGGCAAAAATTGCCATTCTGAAAAATCCTTTAATAATTTAATTTCAAGTTCGATCTTTTTATCAATTATCATAAAAACTACTTCAGGAAAGTTTGCATCAGTTAAGGGTATTGAAGAAATTTCCTTCTGTTTATCAAATTCAATATTTTCACTTAAAGGAATAATCTCAAAAAAAGAATGATTATCTTTTTCAATTTTTTTAGTAAAAGATATATTTTTATCCTTAACCTTCAAATCATTATTAACTTTCTTTATCCCTTCATTTTTAATCCTTAAAAATAATGATTCGTCTAAATTATTTTTTAAATATCTTGTAATAGTTTGAACACTAAAATTATATTTTAAGGATAATTCCTTAATAGATAACCCATTTTTGAAATCCATTAATATTTGATTTTTCTCGACCTCTGTTACTTTTTTTGGCAAAACAAATTATTCTCTTTCTTATATATTATTCGATAAGTAATTTTTTTGTATTTTAAACAACATCTAGATTAAAAATTTTAAAAATATTTACATAGATGAATGGGATTTAAATTTAAAGAAAACATAAATTATAATACAGTGATTTAACAAACATAAATTCTCTTGAAAGAGTTTGAAAAAAATTTAAATTCACAAATACAACCAGTCATTCTTTCAGGAGGAATTGGATCAAGATTGTGGCCTCTTTCTAGAACTAGTTTCCCAAAACAATATATTAATATAAGCAAAAAAAATAAATATTCTCTATTACAAAATACATTCTTAAGAATAAACGAATTAGAGAATATTCTTCCACCATTAATAATTTGTAATGAAGACCATAGATTTATAGTGGCAGAGCAAATGAAGGAATTAAAAATAAAACCAAACTCAATAATTTTAGAACCATTTGGCAGGAATACTGCTCCAGCTATTACATTAGCGGCATTAACTGCAATCAAGGATAATGAGGACCCAATATTATTGATATTATCTGCGGATCACGAAATAACTCATCAAGATAGATTTACCTCATCAATTAAGGAAGCTATCAAATTTGCAGATAATGATAAATTAATCACTTTTGGAATAACCCCTGATAAAGCAGAAACCGGTTATGGATATATAGAATCTTGGGATGAAATTTCCGGGTTTAATAAAGTAAGCAGAATAAAAAAATTTATTGAAAAACCAGCAAAGAATTTGGCTGAGAAATTAATCAAAGATAAAAATATAAAGTGGAACAGTGGGATTTTCTTATTCAAAGCATCCAAGATAATAGAAGAGATAATAAAGTATGAACCAAAAATATTTAAATATTGTAAGGAGGCATTAGAGAATAATCTTATGGACTTTGATTTTCAAAGGATAAAGAAAAATTCCTTTGAAAAATGTCCAAATATTTCAATTGATAATGCAGTAATGGAAAAAACTCAATCAGGAGTTGTTTTTAATTTAGATACTGGTTGGAGTGACATAGGAAATTGGAAAGCCGTTTGGGAAATTTCTGAAAAAGATGATAGTGGTAATGCTTTCTCAGGCAAGACATATACCCAAAATGTTAAAAATTGTTATCTGAGTGGAGCCGATAGACTTATAGTTGGGGTTGATATTCAGGATTTAATAGTTATAGACACTATTGACGCATTATTAATAATTAATAAAAATTCATCTCAAGTTGTTAAAGAAATTGTGAGAGACCTTAAAAATAAAAATTATTCTGAAGGTGAAAATAATAAAAAGATTTATAGGCCTTGGGGCAGTTACACTTCTATTGAAGATGGTCCTACTTGGCAAGTAAAAAGATTAGACATTAAATCAAATGCAAGTTTGTCACTCCAAAAGCATAAATACAGATCGGAACATTGGGTAGTAGTAAATGGGACTGCAAAAGTAGAAATAGATGAAAACATTACAATCCTAAAAAAAAAATCAAAGTATATTTGTTCCTTTAGGTTCAAAACATAGATTATCTAATCCTTATGATGCTCCTCTTGAATTAATTGAAGTTCAAAGTGGTACGTATCTTGGAGAAGATGATATTGAGAGATTTGATGATATATATGGAAGAATAATTGATAAATAATTCAAAAAGTAAATTTAGATATTATAAAAAAAATCAATAAAGTTTTTATTTAATTGCATTAAAAAATTTTTTCCATTAATTATCAACAAATATTTACTATAACAACATTTGAAAACATGAAGAAAACACTATTTATATTAGAATAGGTAAGATTTAAATATATTTTATGGGATGAACCTCATAATATTGTATATTTTTAATTATCCTTGCTTCCTTAGCTCAGCTGGATAGAGCAACTGCCTTCTAAGCAGTGGGCCGCAGGTTCGAATCCTGCAGGAAGCGTTGCTTAAAAATTTCTTGATGTTAAAACTAAATAAACATAATTATTGACTTTAGAAAGTGAAAAAATTAATAAATTGGCATTTTTTTCTAAAGCAAGATATTAAATATTATGGAGAATTTTCTTTTTATTTAGGTACATTTTTCTTAGCATCTGCATTACCTCTGAGTGGAATATTTTTGTTGTTATCAATTTTTCTTTCAATTTTAGATACTAGATATATTTCATTAAAGGACAACTGGAATAAATTCCTATTACTAATATCAGGATTTTTTTTAATAAATACGTTACATTTCTATTTTTCAACTTTGGATGAAAAATTATATGGTTTTGATAAATCAATCTCAATCCTTAGTTTATTTAATTGGTTACCTTTATTTTTAATATTTTTCTCATTTCAGAAATATCTAGATAATGAAAACAAAAGAAGAAATTTTGCTAAATCTCTTACAGCAGGATTGATACCTGTTTTAATTAGTTGCGTGATGCAATATTGGTTCAGAATTTATGGTCCCAAAGAAATATTAAATGGTCTTATAGTTTGGTTTAATAAACCACTTTTTATAAATGAATTTAATAAATTGGTTGGAAATGGAGGAGTTTCTGGCTTATTTAGCAATCAAAACTATACTGGATTTTGGCTATCGGTTACTTTACCTTTTACATTTGCTCTTTTTAATTATTATAAAAATTTCAATTACAAAAAATTTATTCTTATATTGATTTTATGTATATCTGTTTATTTTTTATTTCTTACTAATTCAAGAAATGCTATTTTAGGTTTTCTAACTTCTTCAGTTATAGTTTTTGGAGTTAAGAATTTAATATTATTATTATTTCTAATATCTATTTTTCTTTTATTATTAAATTTATTAGGTTCATTTCTGCCCTTCTTTGATTTTAATATCACCGAGTATATCTTCAAAAGTAGAGTCTTATTAAAGTTTTTTCAAATAAACACAGTTGATTTGCTAGCTATTACAAGAGTACAAATATGGACAAATACTCTAAAAATGATTATTGAAAAACCACTATTTGGATTTGGGGCATCAACATTTCCTCTTATATATAATTATATAGACCCTTTTCCAGCTCAGCATGCCCACAATATGCCATTGCAGATAGCTTTCGAATATGGCTTGCCTTTATCGATATTATTAACTACTTTTATAACCTTACTTTTTTATAAGACATGGTGCACTTCTTTTTTAACTAAAAATAAATCCAGCCTTGCAAACAAATGCTGGATTGCTGCATCTTTCGCAGCGATAATACATCATTTGTTAGATATCACTTATTACGATGGCAAGATAAGTATTCTAATATGGATTTTACTTTGTGGTTTAAAGTGTATATTGGATGACTCTAACAATGAGTCAAAGGTTTTAATTTGAATTTGACTAAAAATTTATGACAAAAAGGAAAAAGGCTCTTATAACTGGGATTACAGGACAAGATGGAAGCTATCTGGCTGAGTTTTTACTGAAAAAAAATTATGAAGTTCATGGTATAAAAAGAAGAGCAAGCAACTTTAATACACAAAGAATAGACCATCTTTATGAGGACCCACATAAGAAAGACTTGAAACTTATTCTTCATTATGGAGATTTAACTGATAGTACAAATTTAATAAGAATCATTAAAGATGTAAAACCTCATGAAATTTATAATTTAGGAGCCCAAAGTCATGTGGCAGTTAGTTTTAAATCTCCTGAATATACTGCCAACTGCGATGCTCTTGGGGCTCTTAGAATATTAGATGCAGTCAGATTACTAAAATTAGAGGACTTTACAAGAATATATCAAGCAAGTACAAGTGAACTTTATGGCTTAACAAAAGAAATGCCTCAAAATGAAAAGACTCCATTTCATCCAAGGAGTCCATACGCTGTAGCAAAACTATACGCATACTGGATAACAGTAAACTATAGAGAAGCATATGGAATGTTTGCTTGTAATGGTATCTTATTTAATCACGAATCAAAAAGGCGAGGTGAAACTTTCGTAACTAGAAAAATAACTAGAGGTCTTGCAAGAATTAATTTAGGACTTGAGAATTGTTTATATTTAGGAAATCTTGAAGCAAAAAGAGATTGGGGTCATGCTAAAGATTATGTAGAAATGCAATGGATGATGCTACAGCAAAAAAAACCTAATGATTACGTTATTTCTACAGGAAGAACTGAAACAGTTAGAAAATTTATAGAACTTTGTTCAATAAAGTTAGGTTGGGGTGGAGTTAATAGTTCAGGAATTATTTGGGATGGAGATGGAATTAATGAAGTAGGGATTAGAGCTGATACAAAAAAAATTGTAATAAGAATTGACCAAAGATATTTTAGGCCATCAGAAGTTGATCAACTTCTTGGAGATTCATCTAAAGCTAAAAAGGAGTTAGGCTGGGAGCCAAAATTATCGTTGGAAGATATCATTTCAGAAATGATAATAAATGATACAGAAGAAGCTAAAAAGGAATTGATTCTTAGAAAAGAGGGATTTAATTCTACAAACTCAATAGAAACTATAGCCGAGATAATGAACCAATCTTAATATTATCCATATGCCTAGACTTATTAAAAAAGAAAAGATTTTTGTTGCTGGATCTAGTGGTATGGTTGGCAGAGCAATATGTAAATTATTAAATAAAAATGGATTCACAATTGAGAAAAAAAATTTATTAATTGCATCAAAAAGGGAATTAGATCTGACTAAAGAGTTAGATGTTGATATCTGGTTAAAAGAACATAAGCCTAATATTGTAATTCTTGCAGCTGCAAAAGTAGGAGGTATAAAAGCAAATAACGAAAATCCAGTAAAATTTTTACTGGAAAATTTAAAAATCCAAAATAATTTAATAGAGTCTTCATGGAGAAATGGAGTAAACAGATTTTTATTTCTCGGTAGCAGCTGCATCTATCCAAAATTTTGTCAGCAGCCTATTAAGGAAGAATATTTATTAAGTAACTATTTAGAGAATACTAATCAGTGGTATGCCGTTGCCAAAATATCTGGATTAAAATTATGTGAAGCTTTTAGAAATCAATATAACTTTGATGCGATTTCTTTGATGCCAACAAATTTATATGGACCAGGTGATAATTATAATTTGAATGATGGACATGTAATGGCATCACTAATTCGCAAATTCTATGAGGCAAAAATCAAAAACCATAATAAAGTAGTTTGTTGGGGTACAGGAAAACCTATGAGAGAATTTTTATTTGTTGAAGATTTTGCCGAGGCTTGTTTATTTGCTTTAGAAAATTGGGAAATTGATTATCCAAATTCTCCAAAAGATTCAAGTGGCAATTCCTTAAATTGGCTAAATATTGGAAGTGATTATGAAATATCCATTTATGAATTATCAAGAAAAATTGCAAAATATATTGGCTATGAAGGCCGTATTATTTGGGATAATAGCAAACCGGATGGAACACCTAGAAAAAAACTAGATACCAGACATATAAATAATCTTGGTTGGGAAGCAAAAACTAATTTAGATTGCGGCATTAGAAAAACAATAGAAAGTTTCAAAAATGAATTACATAAAAAAACAATAAGATTTTAATTGTGAAAAATTTAGTAACTGGTGGTTGTGGTTTTATTGGATCAAACTTGATTGATCGATTGATAAAGAATGGAGAATTTGTAGTATGTATAGATGATTTTACCTCAGGAAAATCGGATAATATTCAAAGATTTTTAAATAACAAAAATTTTAAATTTATAAATCATGATGTTATAAAACCTTTAAAACTTAAACTAAAAATTGATAGGATATGGCATTTGGCTTGTCCTGCCTCACCAATACATTATCAAAAAGACCCTATTAGAACATCAAAAATAAATTTCCAAGGTACACTAAATATCTTAGAATTTGCAAAAAAAAATAATTCGAAATTGCTATTTGCAAGTTCTAGTGAAGTTTATGGTAATCCTGAAATCCATCCTCAAGATGAGAAGTATTTAGGTTCAGTTAATCATATTGGAATTAGGGGTTGTTACGACGAAGGGAAAAGGATGGCTGAATCATTGTGTTTTGACTTTAAAAGAATTTATGGTTTAGAAACCAAAGTAGTAAGAATTTTCAATACTTATGGTCCAAAAATGTCATTTAATGATGGGAGAGTAATAAGCAATTTTATTTGTCAAGCACTTCAAAAGGAACCTTTTACTATTTTCGGAAAAGGTAACCAATCTAGATCATTCTGTTATATTGAAGATCTTATTGATGGTCTTATAAATTTCATGAACTCTGATGCGATAGGCCCTATTAACATTGGTAATACTGAAGAAATTACAATAAAAGATCTTGCTTACTTAATTAGTGTTAAAGTTGATAGTGAATTTCGATATAAAGAGATATCATTACCAAAGGATGATCCAATAAAGAGAAGGCCAAATATTGAAAAGGCTATTCAATTAATTAATTGGGAACCAAATTATTCTTTATCAAGGGGTCTCGACTTAACTATTGATCATTTTAAAAAAATTTTAAAATTGCAGTGATGAAAATAAAAAATATTTGTTGTATTGGAGCAGGTTATGTAGGGGGACCTACAATGGCAGTAATAGCTGATAAATGTCCAAATATTCAAATTAACGTTGTTGATATAAATCAGCAAAGAATTAATGACTGGAACAATATTGATCTTCAAAAACTACCAATTTTCGAGCCTGGACTTGATAAAATCATTAGTAGATGTAGAGGGAAGAATTTACATTTTTCTACAGCTGTTGAATTAAATATTTCAAAAGCCGATTTGATTTTTATCTCGGTTAATACTCCAACAAAAACCCAGGGTCATGGAGCAGGTCAAGCTAGCGATCTGAAATGGGTTGATGCATCTGCAAGAAAAATTTCTCAATATGCAAAGGGTGAGACCATTGTTGTAGAAAAAAGTACCCTACCTGTAAAAACAGCAGAAACTATAAAAAAAATTCTACATGCGCCAAATAAAATAAATGATCAAAACTCATTATCTTCTACGAAATTCTACGTTTTATCAAATCCAGAATTTTTAGCTGAAGGTAGTGCTATAAACGATTTAATTAATCCTGACAGAGTATTAATTGGTGGAGACGATCCAGAAGCAATTTCTGCACTTTGCAATATTTATAAAAATTGGATTGAAGAATCAAAAATAATCACAACTAATTTATGGAGTTCTGAACTTTCAAAATTAATAGCAAATGCTTTCTTAGCCCAAAGAATCAGTTCAATTAATTCAGTTACAGCTTTATGTGAAGCCACAGGAGCGAATATTTCTGAAGTGGCATTAGCTGTTGGTTCTGATAGTAGAATTGGAACAAATTTCTTAAAACCAGGGCCTGGATTCGGTGGGAGCTGCTTCAAAAAAGATATATTGAATCTTGTCTACATTTGTAAACATTATGGACTAAATGAAGTGGCAGATTATTGGCAAGGTGTACTAAATATAAATAATTGGCAGAAAAAGAGAATTTCTCAAATTATCAATGAAAAACTTTTTGGAACAATTGCGGGGAAAAAGATTGGAATACTAGGCTTTGCATTTAAGGCTAATACTAACGATACCAGAGAGTCACCAGCAATTTCTATATGCCAAGAACTCCTTATAGAAGGAGCGAAACTAGCGATTTTTGATGAAAGGGTTTCTTATAATCAAATAGAACATGATTTAAAAGGGAAAGAACATCTTGATAAATATTCTATTCATAAAAAATCTTGGACATTTACTAAAGACATCTTAGAGTTAACGAAGAATGCTGACGCAATTATTATTCTAACTGAATCAGAAAAATTTAAAAGTTTAGATTGGGAAGAGATCTCAAAAAACATGCGCTCACCATCTTGGCTTTTTGATACAAGAGGGATAGTAGATACAAAGGAAGCTATTAAATATAAAATTAATGTTTGGAGCGTAGGTAGCGGGGAACTTATAAAGAAAAATATTTATTGATATAGTTTAAAAATTTTCCTGAAAGATAAATCATTTTCCATAATTATAAAATTTTAAGAACCATTGTGAAAATTTTTCTATGCCCTCTTCTATGGAAACTTTTGATTTATAACCTATCCATTTAGTTAAAAGATCAGTATCTGCGTAAGTTTCTACTACGTCACCATTTTGCATAGGTTCTAATATCTTATTAGCTTTCTTGCCTAAATTTTTTTCAAGCAACTCAATAAAATATAATAACTCTACAGTCGAATTATTACCTAAATTAAATATTCTATGAGGGGCATAGGAGGTAGACGGATTTGGATTTAAATAGTCAAATTGATCATCTATTGATGCCGGTTTTTTGCAGCATTTGTATATACCCTCAACAACATCATCAATATAAGTGAAGTCTCTTTTCATTTTTCCAAAATTAAAAACCTGTATTGGTTTTTCTTCCATAATTGCTTTAGCAAAAATTATTGGTGCCATATCAGGTCTTCCCCATGGCCCATAAACAGTAAAAAATCTTAAACCTGTTGCAGATATTCCATATAAATGAGAGAAAGAGTGGGCCATAATCTCATTTGATTTTTTTGTAGCCGCATAAAAGCTAACAGGGTGATCAACTGATGAAGACTCCTTGTAAGGCATATTTTTATTGCCTCCATAAACTGAACTACTTGATGCATATATTAAATTCTTTACATCATATTTTCTGCAACATTCTAAAATATTCAAAAAGCCAAGAATATTACTTCTGACATAAGACTCTGGATTAATTAAAGAATATCTAACCCCAGCTTGTGCAGCCAAATTTATTACTATATTGATATCTTTTTTCTTAAATATTGAATTTAGTTCATTTGAATCTTCAATAGATATTTGATGGAATTTCCATGTACCTAATGTGTTCTGAGAGAAATTATTTATATCATGAATTCTTCTTTCTTTAAGAGAAACATCATAATAGTCATTCAAATTATCAATTCCCAAGAGATCATATTCTTCATTCAACAATTTCTTAACTATTGCCGCACCAATAAAGCCAGCTGCTCCAGTAACTAAAATTGTTTCTCTTCTCTTTGACATATCTTTATTTTCAAAAACATAGGGTTAATATTAACAGATTATTGTATATATCAATCATCTTAATTAATACAGACTTATAAGTCTAAACTTTAAATGGCATAGCATATTTTTTATCTACCCATAATCCAAATAAAATACTAAATAACATGATAAACAGCGATGGTAATATACCAAAAACAATATAGGTTAAAGCTATTGATAAAGATGAAATAAGATAAATAGTGGTTATCTTTCGATGCGACCAACCTGCTTTGTGTAACCTTTGGAAAAGATGAAGAGAGTGAGCCTCAAATATTTTTTGCCTATCTACAAACCTCCGAATTACGCAAACTGATGAGTCCACAAGTAGAGGCATACCAACAAACAAAAGTGCAAAGCTTTTTTCAACGCTATTAGTATTAAGCAAAAAGAGTACAAAAACAGCTCCAAGAAAAGTACTGCCTGCATCTCCCATAAATACCTTTGCAGGCGGCCAATTAAGAATCAAAAAACCTAAAATCGCTCCGAAGATAGGCAAGAATGATGCATCTACTATTAAACAATAGAGGCCTATTATAAGTGCCATGCAGGAACCCACGAGACCATCTAGTCCATCCATGAAATTTATAAAGTTGATAATTGCAGTTGCAGAAAGCAAATAAAAAATGAAAATAAGTATTAACAAAAAAAGACTAATATTTTGATAGAAATATATTCCAACAGGACTAAAGA
>MDTD01127067.1_pt1 | contig 11369 bp, 12 predicted proteins | sample 811221 | NCBI WGS metagenome assembly MDTD01 (sample SAMN05326646, study PRJNA326480) | marine metagenome | isolation source: seawater | place: Pacific Ocean: South West | collected 2011
CCCCAATTATATCTACATTATATTTTTTCCAAATACCTTTTTCATCAGCTTCAATACATAAATTTAAGGCTGTTTGACCTCCCATTGTAGGTAAAACAGCATCAATATGGCGTTCTTCGAGTATATCTACTAAAGAAGATGTGGTTAATGGTTTTAGATAAACATGATCTGCCACGACCTTATCAGTCATAATAGTTGCAGGATTTGAATTAATTAAAGAAACTTCTATCCCCTCTTCTCTTAAAGATCTAGCTGCTTGTGATCCTGAATAGTCAAATTCACATGCTTGACCAATAACGATAGGCCCACTACCTATAATTAATATTGATTTTAAAGATTCATTTTTTGGCATAACAATATTCTCCTAATTTATAATTTCCTTCAAAAAGGTTATTTTTTTACTAAAAAAAAGGTGTTGCAAAAAAGCAACACCTCTTCATATATTTTTACTCTTCACACTTACTTATGCGAAATTTCATCAGATACAGTTAATCTTTTTCTTCCCTTAGCTCGTCTTCTTGCTAGTACACGCTGTCCTTCTGAAGTCGACATTCTCTCCATAAATCCATGCTTATTTTTTCTTTTCCTATTAGAAGGCTGAAATGTTCTTTTACTCATGATGATTACTCATTTAATCTAACGTGGCAAATTTAATTTGTTTTTAGAAATAAAGCAATTTTTTCTTACAATATTTTACAAAACTTTGTAATTAGATAATTTTAAGTTAAAATTAGCTCTCTCTGGCTTAAAAAATAAAACATTCCAATATCCATTATAATATATGCTGGTTGGCAAATGCTTATCATCAACATAATCTATATTAACTATCACATTCATATCTACATCAAAAACCAAATGATTATACACAAATTTATACTCTCTATATAATACATTGAAATTTTCTTTGTCAAAAAAAGAAACTATTTTTCTTATTAGAGCATTTTTTTTATCCTTTTGACTTAAATCTTTTTTTACAGAAACTGTAAAAACATAACATAATTTATTGTTATAAATAGTATCACTAATAATATAGTCATAATACTGTTGCATATTAATATCAAATATTGCTAATTTTTTATTTAAACCACCTTTAGATTGTTGTGTTTCATTTGAACCAACAGAAAATCCAATTGTTTTTGCATCTCTAACATTCTGATCTTCTTGGCTATATTTTTTTCTAATTTTTAAAGAAACGTTTATTGTATCCTTAGGAAAAAATATTTTATCAAAAGCTTCGGCTGTATAATAGTGATATTTACCATTTCGTTTAAATATCTTTCCGTCGTGTTTTATCTTATTATTTACAACCCATGCTTTATTATCCTTAACATAATGAACTCCCGATTTATTTAATGAACCTATTTTCTTATTTTTCTTATTATAAATATTTAATTCACCATCATAATCATGCTGATAATACCTTAAATGTTTAAATGCCATATAAAAAGTCGTGTCATTTTTAACATAACCAATAAAATCTTCTACACTAAAACCATTATTACTTTCAGATATTATTACATCATCTAATAAAATATAAGGCATTAATGTATCTTGAGAAAAAAGAGGAAAAGAAAGTAAAAAAAAGAATATATATGTTAATTTTCTCATAAGAGCAAATATAAATAAAAGCCGACAAATAAATGTCGGCTTTTAAATTGATAACTACACATAAGCCGGATTCTGTTCTCAAAATTGAGTGCCATCATTTATCTAGCATAATAATTACTTATTATGTCAAGCTGTCTACCCCCCAAGAAAAAACGAGCAGTTTTTAAATCTTGGTATACATGACATTGCACCGTATAGAGTTTACCTGATTTCACTACAGCCTAACTGTACATTCTTTCTGTTGCACTGTTCCTCAGCTTACACTGGACGGATGTTATCCGCTATACTGCTCTTTGGTGTCCGGACTTTCCTCTTTTATTCAAAGCGATAGCATCAGTAATTATCAAGTACAAATATAAAAAGAGAACTTAAATATTAATAAATGATTATAGACAATCTATTTATTTATTTTTGTAAGATGAACTTTAATATATTAAAGAAAGATTTAAAATCAAGCGCAAGAGCTGGTGAAATTAAATTAAATAATAAAAAAATTAAAACCCCAGTATTTATGCCTGTTGGTACTAGTGGAAGTGTTAAGGGTTTGCACACACATGAAATCGACAATGATTCATCAGCAGAAATAATCTTGTCTAACACATATCATCTTTACTTAAGACCAGGTTTAGAAGTAATTGAAAATGCAAATGGCATACATAACTTTGTTGGATGGGACAAACTTATTCTTACAGATAGTGGAGGTTATCAAGTATATTCATTAAAAAAAAATAGAAAAATTAATGAAAAAGGTGTTGAATTCAAATCACATATAGATGGTTCATATCATTTTTTTACACCAGAGTTTGCAACACATATTCAAAGAAGTATTGGTGCAGATATTATTATGGCATTTGATGAATGTATTGCTTATCCATCTGAATATAATGATGTAAAAAAATCTATGCACTTAACACATCGATGGCTAAAAAGATGTTGTAATTATTTTAATTTAACTGAAGATAAATACAATTATTCACAGATATTATTACCAATTGTTCAGGGAGGTATGTTTAAAAATTTAAGAAAAGAGTCAGCTGAAAAAATCGCATCATTTGATTTACCGGCAAATGCTATTGGTGGTCTATCAGTTGGAGAACCACATGATCTAATGTATGAAATGACAGATATAGTTTGTAGTATCTTACCAAAAGAAAAACCAAGATATCTAATGGGTGTTGGAACACCTATTAATTTATTAGAAAATATTGCATTAGGAATTGATATGTTTGATTGTGTTATGCCTAGTAGAAACGCAAGAAATGGGATGTTATTTACTTCTGAAGGAACAATTAATATCAAAAATAAAAAATGGGAAACAGATTATTCAAAAATAGATCCGAATGGAACTTCATACGTAGATAAAAAATACAGCAAAGCATTTCTCAGACACTTATTTTGTAATAATGAAATTCTTGGAAAGCAAATTGCTACACTGCACAATATTAGATTTTATATTTGGTTGATGGAAGAAGCTAGAAAAGAAATAGTAAATGGGACATTTACTAAATGGAAAGAAGCTATGATTAAAAAACTATCAAATAAATTATAATGGTTAAGAAAATAGACATATACATTGTAAAAAAATTTTTTAGCACTTTCTTTTTTGCAATAACTTTAATATTAGCCATTGTTATTGTCTTTGATGTATCAGAAAAAATTGATGATTTTTTAGAAAACGATCTTAACATCTATCAAATAATCTTTGAATATTATATTCATTTTATACCATATTTTGCAAATCTATTTAGTCCGCTTTTTATGTTTATATCTGTTATTTTCTTTACATCTAAAATGGCTAATAATAGTGAGATAATAGCGATATTAAACAGTGGTATGAGCTTCTATAGAATGCTTAGACCTTTTTTGTTTTGTGCAATTATTTTGGCGCTTTCATCATTCATTTTAGGTCATTTTATAATACCTGAATCAAATAAAAAAAGAATTGAATTTGAAAATAATTACATAAGAAGTAAATACTATTCCAAAACAAAACATATACATATGCAAATTCAAAAAGGGCAATACATATATATGGAAAGTTTTAATCCAAAAAATAATATTGGATATAAATTTACTCTTGAAAATATTAAAGAAAATAAATTGACCTCTAAATTAACCTCAAATTACACTAAATACAATAAAGAAGATGGTACATGGACTGTTTACAACTACACAATTAGGGAATTTGGTGAAAAAAAAGATCTAATTACTTCAGGCAATAAAATTGACACAACAATTAATCTTAATCCATCTGATTTTACAAAACAAAAAAGCCTGATAGAAAGCATGGATATGTTAGAATTAAATAAATATATTAAGGATGAAGAATTAAAAGGAAATGAACAAATTACATATTACAAAATTGAAAAGCATAAAAGAAATGCATTTCCATTTTCATCAATCATTCTCACGCTAATAGCAGTAGCTATTGCAAGTCAAAAAATTAAAGGAGGTGTTGGAATTCATTTAGGAATTGGTATACTCATAACATTTTCTTATATACTTTTTATGCAGATTTCTACAACTTTTTCAACAAATAGTAGTTTATCACCTGCTCTATCTGTGTGGATTCCAAATATAATATATACTATTTTATGTTATATATTGTTAAAAAAAGCTAGGAAATAATTTACTCCTTTTTTAATTTTCTGTATTTAATTCTTTTAGGGTTTATATCTCCCAAACGTTTCTTTCTATTTTCTTCATAATCAGAAAAAGAACCTTCAAAGAAAATAACTTTTGAATCGCCTTCAAAAGCTAATATATGTGTACAAACTCTATCCAAAAACCATCTATCATGTGAAATAATAACAGCGCATCCAGCAAAATTCTCTAAACCTTCTTCTAATGCTCTTAAAGTATTAACATCTAAATCATTTGTTGGTTCATCTAATAAAAGAACATTGGCCTCCTGTCTTAAAGTCATCGCTAAGTGTAAGCGATTACGTTCACCACCAGACAAAACGCCTACTTTTTTATTTTGATCAGAACCATTAAAATTAAATTTAGCAACATAAGCTCTAGAGTTAAGTAACTTACCTCCAATATTTATCTGCTCTTGACCATCTGTGATTTGCTCCCAAATTGTCTTGTCCATATCAATCTCAGCATGCTGCTGATCAACATAAGAAATTTTTACAGTTTCACCAACCTTAAATACACCAGAATCAACATTTTCTTGACCCATTATCATACGAAAAAGAGTAGTTTTTCCAGCTCCATTAGGACCAATAATTCCAACAATACCAGCTGGTGGTAATTTGAATTCTAAATTTTCGTAAAGCAATTTATCTCCAAATGATTTTGTTACATTTTCAGCATCAATTACATTACTACCTAATCTTGGTCCAGGTGGTATATATAGCTCTATTTTATCTTCTTTTTGCTTACTCTCATTGGTTAATAATTTTTCATAATTACTTAAACGAGATTTTGATTTTGTTCTCCTGCCCTTTGGCGACATCCTAACCCACTCTAATTCTCGTTCAAGTGTCTTTTTTCTTTTACTCTCTGTCTTTTCTTCTTGTGATAATCTTTTTGTTTTTTGTTCAAGCCATGAAGAGTAATTACCTTTCCACGGAATACCTTCTCCCCTGTCTAATTCTAATATCCATCCTGCCACATTGTCTAAAAAATATCTATCATGAGTAATAGCAATCACTGTTCCTTTATATTGTGAAAGATGTTGTTCTAGCCACAATACAGATTCAGCATCTAAATGATTAGTAGGTTCATCAAGCAATAATATTTCTGGCTCCTGAAGTAGTAAACGGCAAAGAGCAACTCTTCTTTTTTCTCCGCCTGATAAAACGGAAATCTTAGTTTCAGAAACAGGACAACGAAGTGCGTCCATAGCTATATTTAACTTAGTTTCGATATCCCATGCTCCAAGAGCCTCAATCTTATCTTGTAATGCGCTTTGTTTATTCATTAATAACTCCATCTTTTCAGCATCCTCATAATTTTCAGGCAAACCAAAAGCATCATTAATAGTATTATACTCAGTTAACACATCAACTGCTTCTTGCATTCCTTCTTTAACAATTTCAATTACAGTTTTATTTTCATCTAATTTTGGTTCTTGTTCTAAATACCCAACATTATATCCTTCAGAAAAAACCACATCACCTTGATAAGAGGTATCTATACCAGCAATAATTTTTAATAGTGTTGATTTTCCTGAGCCATTTAATCCTATAATGCCAATCTTTGCTCCATAAAAAAAAGAAAGATAAATATCCTTTAAAACCTGTTTATTGTTGTTATTAAAGGACTTAGAAAGTCCGGACATTGAAAAGATTACTTTTTTATCATCTGACATATTAAATTTTATTAAATTATTTTATGTAATATTAAAAAATAATTACAATACAAGATTGTATTTTTAATATAATCTACCCTGCCACGTATCTCTTTCTTTCAATCTTTTATTAATCAAGTGCTTAACCTCAAAATTTTTAAGACCATATTTTGGATATATAAGCATTTTAGGAGGTGATTCACTAAAGAATCTCTCAATTATAATATTCGGATTTAAAAGTTCTATAAAATCAACAACAAGATCTACATATTCATTAAGCTCCATAAAACTAAACATTTCTGGCGTATGCTTAAATTGATAAGCCATCATAGTATGTTTAACGATTTGTAAATGATGTATTTTGAGAGTATCTATAGGAAGTTGGGATACTTTTCTAGCGTGCTCTAACATATCTTCTTTACTTTCACCTGGCAGACCAAGAATTAAATGAGCTCCTAAATGTAAACCCCTATTATTAGCTCTAGAAAAAGCGTCAATAGCCTCTTCATGTGTCTGACATCTATTAATAGACTCTAAAGTTGAATTATTAGTTGATTCTAAACCAAATTCCAATTTTATAAAATAACCTTCAAGAACTAAGCATTGTAAATAGTCAAGCACATTGTCTTTAATTGAATCTGGACGTGTAGCAATAACAAGACCAATTACATCCTTGTGGGACAAAGCTTCTCTATACATCTTTTTTAGTTTATCTAAAGGGGCATATGTATTGGTAAAGGCTTGAAAATATGCTAAATACTTTTGAGAATTATATTTTCTTGAAAAAAAATCTATTCCTTCATTAATTTGTACTTTAATAGGCTTAATAGGCTTACAATAATCAGGATTAAAAGTGTTATTATTACAATAGGTACATCCTCCCTTACCCTTAGTTCCGTCTTTGTTTGGGCATGTAAATCCAGCATCTATAGATACTTTTTGAACTCTATTATTAAATTTTGCTTTAATAAAAGATGTAAAATCATTATATCTTCTTAAATCTTTTTTAATCATTGAAACAAAAATATTGAATATTAATTATTGAATAACAAGAAATTATCAGAAAAAATATTTGCTATATTTGAATAAAAAATAAATTGAATAAAGATATTTCATCATTCAAAAAAATAGGTTACACTGAAAAAATACCTAAAAATGAAGATTTAGATAGTTATGAGGTTATATCAGTATTACTAACAAATAACAAGAAAAAAACTTTATACAGAAAAATTACAGCTAAAGAAAATGAAGAAATTTCTAATTTTAATAAAAGCTGGAATATATATAACGATCTAATTGATAATTAATCTTTTTTATTTAATTTTCTTTTTTCTAATTTATCGCTCAGTTTTTTAATTTTCTCACTAGTACTATGTTCAAATAAAAATGGAAATATTGCGTGTATAAAAACGCAGAATGAAATTAAAAGTAAAGATATTCCAAAACTCATTGCTTTTAAAAAGTGTTTAAAATAAGATTCTCCAATGGAGCTAGGATGCTTGGTGAAAATATTTTTCATTGTATTATTTCAGATAACTTAAATGTTTTATCAAGTCTAACACCCTTATCGGTATTTCTCAAAGTACAACATTCAGTACTATTATCATGTTGTAAAAATATAATATATTGATTAGAAACTGCATCATTTAGAAATTTTTCTTTTTCAATTAGAGTTACTAATGGCTTGGTGTCATAACCCATTACATATGGAAGCGGTATATGACCTATACTTGGAAGTAAATCTGCAGCAAAAACAATAGTTTTTTCCTTGTATTTAATATGTGGTATCATTTGAGATTCTGTATGTCCATTTACAATTAGAGCAGAAAAATTTTGAGATATTTCATTTTTATTCTTATAAAAGTTAAGATGTCCGGAATCCTTTATTGGGATAATATTTTCCTTTAAAAAAGAAGCTTTTTCTCTATTATTTGGATTTATAGCTAAATTCCAATGATCCATATTAGTCCAATATTTTGCATTTTTAAAAGCCATTTCAAAACCCGTTTTTGATTTATTCCATTTAACACTTCCTCCGCAATGATCAAAATGCAAATGTGATAAAAAAACATCTGTAATTTCGTCAGGAAAGAATCCATATTTTTTTAATGAATCTTCTAGATTTACATCTCCATGCAAATAGTAATGTTTTAAAAATTTTTGATCCTGCTTGTTGCCAATACCATTATCAATGAGGATAAGTTTATCCCCATCTTCTATTAATAATGAACGCATTGCCCAAGAGCATAAATTATTATTATCAGGAACATTAGTTCTACTCCAAAGTACTTTAGGAACAACACCAAACATTGCGCCTCCATCAAGTTTAAAATAGCCGGTTTCTATTGTATACAATCTCATGTTAGTAAAATTTCCAAGCTCAAAGATAATAAATGATATTTATCTATAATTTAGTTTTTATTTACAATGAAAATACATTTAATTGCTATTGGAGGAAGTGCAATGCATAATTTGGCTATCTCTTTATTTAAAAGAGGTTTTGAAATTACTGGCTCAGATGACTCAATTTATGAACCTAGTAAAAGTAGATTAGAAAAATATAATTTACTACCAAAAAAATTAGGTTGGTATCCTGATAGAATTAATTCACAAATTAATCTTGTAATATTAGGAATGCATGCTAGAGAAGATAATCCTGAATTAATAAAAGCTAAAAAATTAAATCTATCTATATTATCTTATCCAGAATATATATATGAAGAAAGTAAAAACAAAAAAAGAGTTGTAATTGGGGGAAGTCACGGAAAAACAACTATCACATCAATGATTATGCATGTTCTAAATAAGGCAGCATATAAATTTGATTATATGGTAGGTGCACAATTAAACGGATTTGATACAATGGTGAAAATTACTGAAGAATCTAAAATAATTATTTTAGAGGGAGATGAATATCTCAGTTCAACACTGGATAAAAGACCAAAATTTCATTTGTATAAACCACATATTGCTGTAATAAGCGGTATAGCGTGGGACCATATTAATGTGTTTCCAACGTTTGAAAATTATATCGAACAGTTTAGAATTTTTAAAAATATGGTTTCTGAAACTTTAATTTATTTTAAAGATGATCCAGAAGTTAATAAATTAATTCGTGAAGGTGTTAAATGCAAAATGGTTCCTTATGAAACATTAGATCATAAAATAATAAATGGATCTACATGGGTTAATAATATAAAATTAAAAATTTTCGGAAAACATAACTTGCAAAATCTTAATGCTGCTAAATTAGTTTGTAATGAACTTGGAATAAGTGATTGTGATTTTTTTAAGCATATAAAAAGTTTTAATGGTGCAGGTAAAAGATTGGAAATAATTAAAAAGGAAAAAAATTCTATAATCTTTCAAGATTTTGCACATTCACCATCAAAATTAAAAGCAACAATTTCAGCTGTTAAAAATCAATATAAAAATAGACAACTTGTTTCCTGTCTCGAATTACATACATTTAGCAGCTTAGATCATAATTTTTTAAAAGAATATCATGATTCAATGATAAACACAGATATTGCCATCGTATACTATAATCAAAATACAATAAAAAGTAAAGGATTAAAAAATATAACAAAAAATATAGTCCGTCAATCATTTAATGAAACAAAATTATTAGTGTTTAATGATTCGAAAAAATTAAAATATTACTTAGAAAATATTCATTGGAAAAATAAAAATTTGCTTATGATGAGCTCAGGAAATTTTGATCAATTAGATTTAAAAAATTTGAAAATGTTTTAGTGACTCTGAAGGGATTCGAACCCCTAACCTCCTGATCCGTAGTCAGGTGCTCTATCCAGTTAAGCTACAGAGCCATAAAATGCTAAATTATTCCAACATTTAAACCGTATAAAACCAAATCTTCTTGTAAAGGATCTAGATCTGATAAGGTTCCTGAAGCTATCTCACAACATCCATTAATATGAGTAATTAAAGCGCATTGTTCTGCCTGAACAGGATTGTGATCGCATATTGTCACAAGACAATCAATTACATGATCAAAAGAATTAAAATCATCATTATATAATAATAAAGATTTATTTTTTAAACTAGATTTATTTGATCCTTTTTTAGACTTACTTGAACTATTCATACGCTTATTTTTTACCAAATTTAACCTTTGTTTCTTCACCTTTAAACAATTTTTCAATGTTTTTCTGATGAGTTATTAACGAAAGTATTGGAACAAAAATAACAAATAAATTAAGTGCATCATTATCTATTTCTAAAAATAAGAATGCAATTAGCGGAAAACAAATTGATGCGATAATTGAGGCTAATGAAACGTATCTAAATAATAAAAGAAAGATTAAAAATATAACTGATGAACCTAAAGCTGCAATAGGTAATATCCCAATCAAAACTCCGAGCATTGTAGCTATTCCTTTTCCCCCTCTAAAACCCGTATAAATAGGAAAAAGATGTCCTAAAACGGCAGATAATGCCAATACTAACTGTATCTCAAAAAATCTATCAACATTAAGACTTGAATTAATATTTTGATTGAATAATAATATTAAATTAACGGATAACCAACCTTTAAAAATGTCTATTAACAAAACAGGTAAACCAGCTCTAACACCTAAAACACGAAAAGTATTGGTAGCTCCAGCATTCCCACTTCCATATTCTCTTACATCTTTATTGTAAAATAATTTTCCAATCCAAACAGCAGAGGGAAAGGATCCAATTAAGTAAGCACACAGGACAAGAATTATTAATTGAGATGTTATCATTATTATTTTTGCAATATAAAATATTTAAAATCTTTTTTTAATCTTTTTAATAAATTTTTCTGTAGCATCATCTGGAGCAATCATATATCTATATGGGGATTGACCTCTCTTTTGCTCTGCTTTTCTTTTTGAATCATTAACTTTTTGTATCTCTAAATTAAAAGCTTCATTTGTAGACCAAGCTCTATTAACTCCGTTTTTATAATGAAAATAATATTCATCATAAAAATCGGTCTGCAAATAAATATAAAGCTCATCAGAATTTCTTCCTTTTTTCAATATAATATGGCCATCTACAAATACATTTAACTGATGATTTAAAATATTACCCAAACCGATATTTCCCTTTGATACATATGCTTTATTTTTATTATCCCAAACTAATTTTATATCTGTAAAAGAAAAATTTTTGTTTAAATTATCGGGCACACTACTATATTCATCTTTAATTTCTAAATCAACAAGTAAATTATCAGCTCTATCTGCTCCAACTAAACGAGATAAATTATTTAAATAATTATTATTATAATCATACATAATATCCGATGGAGCGCTATATATATCATCTGCCATAATTTTAAGTGCTTTATCAGAAAATAAAAAATCTATAAGTAAAAAACCTCTAAATTCAGTATTAGTTGTTTGCATATCATGTTGAAAATTTCCTGTAAATTTTGTTTCAACCCTGCCAGTATTAAGATTTAAATCTA
>MDTD01111542.1_pt1 | contig 11368 bp, 12 predicted proteins | sample 811221 | NCBI WGS metagenome assembly MDTD01 (sample SAMN05326646, study PRJNA326480) | marine metagenome | isolation source: seawater | place: Pacific Ocean: South West | collected 2011
AATATGTTTTAAATGTTGATGGCTTGATAAATCGTTTTCAACGACAAATATTTTCGGGTCTTGACTATTCGTTAAGTCAATTAAGTAGCCGTCTGGTAAATTGTTAGTACCCCCTTTCTTTCCAATTTTCTTTTTGTCATCAAGATATATTCTTGTTGAGCCAAATAAAGCCTCTTTAACCTCATTTACTGCATCTTCGAGTTCCGACTCCTTGTCGTAAGGAATTTCGATGTATCGATTGTCTTTATTCCAAAGCATTCTGTTTTGTTATTTCAATATTAGATACTATTGGTTTCTATACTTAATAAATATAAGCCCTATTATCCGAACTTGGAGAGCCTCTACTTATCTATTGACTTTTATTACCTTTATCCCCTACGTGAAAAAAACCTTTGTTATAATCGCCCTGTTGTTAGTCGCCAATTTAAACAGCCAGATTGAACGCGACAAAGCCCTTCATTTTTTGGGCGGTAATCTCTATGGTCTTGCCGGTGCTGGTATTGCCAAACAAATTTCTGATGGCAACCGGTACTGGACATTTGCCGGGGCCGTTGGCGGCAGCTTGGCCATTGGCTTGGCGAAAGAGGCCGTCGATGCGGGTCAACGTGAAAACGGGTGGGACAATGAGGATTTACTGGCCACCGTTTTGGGTGGAATGACGGTTGGCCTCACCATTGAGCTCTTCACAAATAAAAAACGCCAAAAACGAAGAAATTCACTGGGGTTTACAGATGTGGGCGGAAACCTGGCCGCAGACCCCTTGCTTCTTACCGGTTTCGATACGGTCGATGGGTTGCCCACCCTGGCCAAATTGGGCCTCTCGACACAGGTACGCGAAGGGTTACAATAGCCCCCTTGCCTTGATCTCAAGGTATTTGTTGATGGTGTTGATCGTCAGGCTTTCCGGCTTGGTCAGTATGGTCTGAATGCCGTATTGCTGCAACTCTTTTTGCATCAACCGTTTTTCAAGTGAAAACTTCTCGGCAATGGTCTTGTGGTATATGGTCTGTAGGTCTTCGGCATCGGTGGCCATGAGCTTTTCCAACTCTGTATTTTCAAAAAAGATGACCACCAACAGGTGTTTCTTGGCCAAGGCCAGTAGGTAGGGCAGTTGTCTTTTTAGGGAGGAAATGTGCTCAAAATTGGTGTAGAGCAATAAAAGGCTTCGATGGGTGATCTTTCTTTTGGTGTGCGCATACAGCAGTCCGAAATCAGAATCGGTGAATTCGGTCGAGACGTTGTACAGTTTTTCAAGAATGGTATTGAGATGGGTCAGTTTCTGTTGGGCGGGCACAAAGGCTTCTATTTTTTTGGAAAAGGTGAGCAGGCCCACTTTGTCATTGCGTTTAAGGGCCACGTTCGAAAAGGCAAGGGTGGCGTTGATGGCATAATCCAACAACTTGAGCGAATTGAAGGGCATTTTCATGACCCTTCCGGTATCGATAAGGGAGTAGATCGGTTGCGACTTTTCGTCTTGGTATTGGTTGACCATCAGTTGGTTTCGCTTGGCCGTGGCTTTCCAGTTGATGGTTCTCACATCATCTCCCTTGATATATTCCTTTATCTGTTCGAATTCTTGCGTATGGCCGATTCTTCTGATTTTCTTGAGGCCCAACTCTGTAAGCCGGTTGCCGATTGCCAAAAAATCATACTTCTGCATTTGTATGATTGAAGGGTACACGGGCACCATTTGGTCTTTCTGAAAAGTATAGCGTCGTTTGACGATCTGTAAGGGCGACGAGGCGTATACATTCAGGTTGCCAAAGACATATTCGCCCCTTTCCACTGGCCGAACGGAATACTCGTATATGTGGGTTTCTCCTTTCTTCAACAAGATCCTATGCTCAAAATCACGCTTTTGGAACTGTACCGGCAATTCGTCTATGATCGATACATATGTTTTAAAGGGATAGGCCGAAGAGCATGAGATTTTCAACACATTAAAATCGCTGTTCGATAGTTTTTGGGGCAGTTCACGCTCGGCCTTGATAGCTGATGGTTTGCCGTACAGCAAAAAGATGTCGAGTAAAAAAAGGGCGAGCAATACAAAAACGGCCAGCCAGCAGATGGGATATAAGAACGGTAGCCAATACGACAGCACAAATGCACCGGCCAATAGGGCGATGTACATAAAAAAGGTACCGTGTATGTAGAATGACTTTATAAAACGCAGCATTATCGCGGTACTTCTACAGATTCGGCTATCATGTTGACGACACTCTCGGTGGTCATGCCCTCCATTTCACGTTCGGGTGTTAAGATTATGCGATGGTTCAAAACAGGGGTTAGGGCTTTTTTGACGTCTTCGGGAGTTACAAAATCGCGACCGGTAATGGCGGCAAAAGCCTTGGAAACATACATAACGGCTATCGATGCCCTTGGCGAGGCACCCAGGTACAGGTGGGGGTGGTTTCGGGTGTTGGCAATGATATCGGCGATGTATCTGACGATTTTTTTCTCTACGACCACATCGTGTATCTGCTTTTTGAATTCATCGAGTTTTTTGGACTTCAAGACCACTTCTATATTTTCTTCGGCATTCTTACCCTTTCGTTCGTGGTGTGTTTGAATGATCTGCACTTCTTCTTCGACCGAGGGGTAATCGACCTTTATTTTAAATAAAAACCGGTCCAATTGTGCTTCGGGCAGTGCGTAGGTGCCCTCTTGCTCGATTGGGTTTTGTGTGGCCAGCACCATAAACGGATTGCCCATTGGGTAGGTGGTGCCATCGACGGTGGCCTGCCGCTCTTCCATGGTCTCGAACAGGGCCGATTGGGTCTTTGCAGGGGCCCGATTGATTTCATCGATTAGAATGACATTCGAGAATATGGGGCCTTTTTTGAACTCGAATTCTGAATTCTTGACATTGAAGATCGAGGTGCCCAGAATATCACTTGGCATTAGATCCGGTGTGAACTGTATGCGGCTGAAGCCGGTATCAAGCGTTTTGGCGAACAGTTTGGCCGTAATGGTCTTGGCGATACCGGGAACCCCTTCTATGAGCACATGGCCATCGACCAACATCGATACGATCAAGAGCTCAATAAAATCTTGTTGGCCCACGATGACCTTGGCGAGTTCTTGTTTGATGCTTTCGACCGTGGTCTTTAATTCTTCAAGGGGAATTCGATTGTCAAAATCCAAATCAGTGTTTTCCATCAATTTTAGCTTTAAATTCTTCTATTCTTTCGTTGAGATGCCCCAGTTCTGCATCGGATACCTTTTGCTGTTTTGTGAGCCGATCGATTAGCGAAAACAGGTTTTTTACATCATCGACCGAGTTGTTGCTGCGAGCCGCCAAATTCCGGTAAAAGGTCTCGTCCCGGTCCAATGTTGGTAAATGTAGCCTCGTGCGGATGTATTCGAGAAAATAGGCCACCTTGTGTTCGACCAGTTCTTTTTGTTGCTTGTTCTCAAAGTACATATTCGCAATGGTACGGGTAAAGGCCAATGTTTGGTTGGTAAGTGGCGTTACCACCGGAATGGCGCGCTGCTTTCTCTTGCCTTCAAAAATAACATAGAACAGGGTGCCGATCAACACGAGATAATAGGCCCACTTGAATTCTTTTGTGTTCAAGAAGATGTACATCGGTGAGGTATAGAAACTCTTTCCTGATTTATGGTGGTGGTCTAGGTACACCCGCCCACCTTGTTTGAGGTAAGAAAGAAGGCCTGCGGTGTAGGCACGATTATCATCCTTAAGGATAAAATAATTGGTAAATGCCTTGGGGAACAACGACAAAATAATTTGCCCCTTGCCAAAGGGTTGCCTCACCACATTGATCTTAGGGTCGTTTTTCAAGCTCTCGTCATTAAAGACCTCGCCCAGCACAACAGTGTTCACGGTATCGACCTCGTTGAAGACCTGGGTGTAGTATTCTTTGTCAAAGCTAGCTTGCGCCCTGCCGAGATGTTTGTTCACCAAACGATGGTGATAAACGGGGTTAAGGTCATTGCCATTGTAAAAGCTTATTTGCTCGAGATTGAGCGTATCGAGCAATTGGGGCTCAAAACCTTCAGATGCAATAAAAACCTTATTGCCTTTTGAAACCCAATCCAACAAGGCATCGAGTTCGGCTTCCCCAAAGTTCACCGAATTGTTCACAAAGAAATAAGTGCCCTGTACCGAATCGTTCTGCATTAAAAACTCAAAAGGGGGCGTGTAAACCGGCACCACACTATCGCCCAGTTTTTTGTGTATCAGGTCGTTCAGTACATAGGTACCATAGGGAATCTTGTGCTGGGCCACATACGATGGAAACCAGTTGATTTTTTTTGGCTTGCTGTACTCAACGAGCAATAGCAGCCCAAGGGCTGCGACCGCAATTACCATATATAGGCCCCATTTCTTACCCATGGCTTTCTATGGAATTTTGAAGGGCCTTGAAGGTACGCTCGGCTTGTTGGTATTTGGACTCATCTAACTGAAATTCACCGTACCAAACATAGTCGTATAGAAAAGTGGCCTTGGCAAAGGCCTTTTTCAAGCTTCCATTCGATAGTTCATGTAGATAGTCATCGTTGGTTTTTTGCAGTTGCCAATCAATCAGTTCTTTATTCGATAGCAGTTTGAGTATGTACAGATAGTAATAACGAATGGCCAAACGGTAGTTTTTGTTGGCCAAGGCCTCTTTGATGAGATCTTGGATGTTCTCTGACTTGATAATGCGCTCTTCTTCTGTAAGAATGACCGTGTTGGGGTTCTTTGAATCTAAAAACGGACTTACCTGTGACTTTACGAAGAATCGGACCATCAGGTATATCAAGATTACCAGTAATATATAAGGGAGTATCCGTAAGAACAACGAGAGAAACCCTGTGGCTTTTTCGACGCCAAAAATCCATTCGAAAAATCGGTGCAACAGATTATAGAGCCAGTTTTTGATGCCGCTGAGCCAAGTATTCTCTGTCTTTTCAAGGGTATAGTCAAATTTTTCATCGGAACGATAGGTAGATAAATCGTCTTCGTCAATGGTTATACGCTGAAGCCTAGTATCGTCGTACTTTACCGAAACTATGTCATTCTGGGCCAAAGCGGGCACACAGCAGAGCAGTAACAATATGGGCAATAGACGTGTCCACATAAATTATTGTTGAGACGATTTGCCCAGATTTTCGATTCGTTCGTAGGTACCGGTAAAATTCTTTTTTTCGTTGAGGTGAAAATAGATAAGTGCGCCGGCCACCACCGATACCAGGTTGAGCATGAACTGTACCAAAACCGACAAAAGGTTTAAAATTACATAAATGGGGTCTATGAAGCCGTTTGACATTGTTTCGGCATCCATTTCGCCCGAGAATATGCCCATTTTTGCCCACATGTACATGGCCGCGGGTATGTTGAAGGCATAGCCGATAACAGCAACAATGATTCCGATTACGAGAAGTGTGCCAAAGGTGGCCCACCAATTATCCTTTATCAATGTAAAACTATACGAAAAGGCATCGCCCACGCTTTTTCGGTCGAACACCAAAATACTGAACGCCAACATCAGCGGGGGATAGAGGTATATACCGGGAATGATGCAAAGCATAAAACCCGCGGTCAAGGCAAGGCCGACCAATAGCACCAATCCGAAGAAACGCCAGAAATTGGTGTACACATCCCTCTTTACCTCTTGAAAGTCTGCACGCCCTTTATTGTTGGCGTACGAGCGAATATAGTAAAGCACCGTTGCCTGGGCCATGGCCAAGCATACAAAAATGCTCACCAAAAAAAGAAACAGGGCAATCAAGATCATAAATGGCCCGAACGCCCCATTTGAGGTTTCTATATTGAAGTTCATAATGTCGCCGATGGCGTAAAAATAGAAGCTATACGCTATGAGCATCACCAATAGGTAGGGCCCAACAATTTTGAAAAAAGTGCCAAAAAAAGGTTTGAACTGATTTCTGATAAATCCAAAGGCATCGGTCAGAATATCGCCCAGTTCACGTTGTTTCTTGAATTCAATGTACGGTGTTTGGTTCATATTGCATTTTTTTGTTAAGCTGGTACGGATAGATCACGTAGTAGAAAACCACTAACGCCAAAGAGCCCAGAATAATTGTAAGGGCCAACCAATCGGGCATTTCTGTATGCCGTGTCACAAATCCTTCTAAAAACCCGGCGACAATAAAGAAGGGTACGGTACTGATCATAATTTTAAGTCCGTTCTTGGTTCCGCGTTTAAATGATTCCAGTCTGGTGTAGGTTCCTGGGAAAAGCATGCCATTGGCCAACACCAAGCCTGCACAGCCCGCGATTATGATCACCGATATTTCTATGGTACCGTGGATCCATACCGTGCGAACAGATTCCCATAACAATTCCTTTTCATAAAAAAAGTACTGAAAACTGCCCAACATGATGCCGTTTCTGAGCAATATCATCAAGGTGCCGATACCCAAAAAAATGCCGAACGCAAAGGCATAAATGGCCACTTTAATATTGTTTATGGTGATTCCCAAGAACATATTGAAGGCTCCCTGCTCTTTGTAAACTGCCATGGGGTCGCCCTTTTCAATGTTTTCGAGGGTCATGTTCACGTACCCATCGCCCAGTATGGAGCGAACAAAATTGCCTTCGTTTGCCGAAGAAAAGGCCCCGACCGCCACAAAAAAAGAAAACACCAAAAAAGAAATCAACAGCTCACGTCTATGCCGGTAGAACATGGTGGGGAACTCGGTTTTCCAAAACGATACAATACGGTTCTTCGATTCACGTTTGGTCTTATAGATTTTTTGATGGGCCTGTGAGGCCAATGAGTTCAGGTAAAACTCCGTATTGCTGCCTGGGTAAAAGGTCTTGGCGTAACTGAGATGGTCGGTTATTTCTATATAGAGGTCTGAAAGCTCATCAGGGGGCATTTGCGCTTTGCGGTTGAGTACATTTTCAAAAGCAGCCCATTTGTCCTTATTTTGTTTTACGAAAGCAGCCTCTCGCATGTAATAGGGGTTTATGGGTAAAGAAACTAAAATATGAACCAATTTCAAATAGAAACGGCCCAAAATGTAAGCATCACCCAAAATACCGCCAATTTGGGTGACCGGATGTTGGCCTACATTATCGACAGCTTTGTAATATGGGTCTACACCATTCTAATGTTCTTGCTATTGGCCTCTTTGGAATTTGATTTTGCCGATATGTGGGCATTGTACCTGTTATTGGGGCTGCCTGCATTTCTTTACTATCTGCTTTTTGAAACCTTTACCGACGGAAGGACCATTGGTAAGGGATTGATGTCTATTCGCGTGGTCAAGTTGGACGGTTCCAAGCCCAGTTTTGGCAATTATTTTGTACGCTGGGTCTTGCGTATTGTCGATGTGACCATTACATCGGGCGGTGCGGCCGTATTGACAATCCTTATCAGGGGCAATGGGCAGCGCATAGGTGATATTGCCGCGGGCACCACGGTAATCAGCGAAAAGAAAAAGGTGGCCCTGCACAATACCATTTTAAGGGAACTGCCTGAAGATTACAAACCGCAATTTGCCCAGGTTACGGTGTTCAATGACCGTGAAATGCAGACCATCAAAGAACTTTACGACAAGGCCATTCGAAATGGCAACCACAACGTAATCATATCACTTGATAAGCGGATCAAAGAGGTCACCGGTATCACCACCACCTTGAGACCGATCGATTTTGTGGATGTTGTAATCAAGGATTATAACTATTATACCCAAAAAATGTAGCCCGGCCTCCACAGGGGAGTCGTATCGTGGAGTGCCAATTTTCAAGTTCAAATATCAAACACTAATTCAAGAATTATTTGCGAAAATTCGTGACATTCGTGCCCATGTATTTATGATTTTAGAATTACGAATTACGAATGATTGGATTATTTCTATGTGAAACTCAGCGATTCTCTGGCTAGCTTGGTTAAATAGCCTTTTAAAGCCCAGTCACAAAGGCATTTGTGTAGATCAGTGAAATTCGTATCTGTTTTTCAAGTCAATTTTTTAACATTTGCAGTATGTTGTTTTACGAGCTTATCGATATTCTGGGCACCATCGCCTTTGCCATTTCGGGGGTGCTTATAGCAATGGAAAAACGCCTCGACCTTTTTGGGGTGGTTATCATTGCCTTTGTGACCGCCATCGGTGGGGGCGCCCTGCGCGATTTGTTGATCGGCAATGTGCCGGTGGTTTGGATGCGCGACCTCACCTATGTGATCACCATTCTGTCAACGGTGGTATTCGCCATTGTTTTTGTGAACCAGCTGAAATATTTTAGAAAGTCTCTTTTCTTGTTCGATACCATCGGTATCGGGCTGTATACCATGGTCGGCATCGAAAAGGGCCTTCAAGCAGAGCTGCAGCCCATCATTTGCATTGCCCTCGGTACCATTACCGCAAGCTTTGGTGGGGTTATCAGGGATATTTTGTGCAATGAGATTCCTGTGATCTTTAGAAAGGAAATATATGCCACGGCGTGCATTGTGGGAGGCGCCTTTTATTTTTTGCTGCTCCAATTCCCCATTCAGGAAGCCTATGCGTACTCTGCAGGCATCCTGGTGGTCATCACCATTCGGTTGTTGGCCGTTAAATTGGGTATCAGGCTTCCCAATATTTACAAGGAAAAAAGTACCTGATTCCAATGCGGTGCCCCATTAATATCGGCCCTTATCCCATATAAAATATAAATGGCAAATCTGGAGTAGAACCCGTGTCAATCCAGTACTTCTGCCTTTTCGATGTACACATTCTGAAGCGGCCAATCGCCATCGCCCACGGGTACATTGTTGATGGCGTCCACCACATCCATACCCTCGATGACCCGCCCGAAAGGGGTATACGAACCGTCCAAGTGATACGATCCCGGCTTGGTCACCACAATAAAGAACTCATAGGGCGAGGCCAGTTTATGGGGATTGTCGCGTTCGCTACTGGGCATAGAAATAACGCCACGATGGTGCTTGTAGCCCTTCTTGGCATCTGGGGGCAAAAGATAACGGCCGATTTCCCTGCGTTTGTCGGCAGTTTTTCTATCATCGGAATTGCCCCCTTGGATGATGAAATCTTTCACCACCCGGTGAAATTGGGTATTGTCGAAATACCCCTTTCTGGTCAGGTAAATGAAGTTTGCCCTGTGGTAGGGCACATCATCGAAAAGCTGGATCGTGAAACTGCCCATGGAAGTGGTCAGTTTTACCTTGTTTTGCGATAGGGTGTCCGCATAGTTGAAAAAGAAGTCGATGGCGTTTTCTTCGGTGAGCACAAACTTTTCCCTTTCCTCTTCCGATCCCGTTTCCTTGTCTTCTTTGGCGGTTGCAAGCGTATCGGCCATGATTGGTTCTTGCTGTTTTGGCACCGCACTTTCTTTTACTTTCTCGTTGCACGAAACCAAAAAAAATAATACTATACTTGTAAGGTGTGTGAATCTCTGCAACATGAATTTTGATGATTTTTATCAGCAGGCCCTAAAAATAAAAAATCTACCACTTCCGGGGGCCGATTCGCATTATAAAATGGCCCCAGAGGTGCGTACGCAGTTATTGAAATCAAAAAACTTCAAATACCAGAACCCCAAAAAGGCTGGGGTGATGGCCTTGTTCTATCCCGATTTACGCCATACGACCCATCTATTGCTGATTCTGAGAAATGCCTACCCTGGGGTACATTCGAACCAAATTGGTTTCCCCGGGGGCAAGATGGAGATACACGATAAAGACCTTTTGCACACTGCGCTTCGTGAAGCCCGTGAAGAAGTTGGCCTAAGACCCGAGAATGTCGAGGTCATCAGAGAACTTACCGACCTCTATATACCGCCCAGTAATTTTATGGTGACCCCATTTCTGGCTCTTGGCAAGGCACCACAGCGGTTTGTGCCCGATAAAACCGAAGTAGAGGCGTTGGTTGAGGTGCCGTTGGACGAATATCTGAACGATGGCAATCTGATCCAGCAAAAACTGAGCACCTCGTACGCCCAGAATATCGACGTACCGGCCTTTAAGTTAAAGGGTTATGTCGTGTGGGGCGCCACGGCCATGATGCTAAGTGAGATCCGGGAACTTTTGCGACAAGTGCTTTGACCCTGTTTTTGTAAATTAGCGCACTCAATTCACAACTGCATGGCACTGTTTAAAAGAAATCCTTTCGGACATATTCTTTTTTTCAAGAAATGGCTCATCCGTATCTTGGGTCTGATGACACACAGGCGGTACAAAGGTTTTAACGAACTACAGATCGAGGGGTCTGAGGTCATTCGAAGTTTACCTGACACCAATGTGTTGTTTGTAAGCAACCACCAGACCTATTTTGCCGATGTGGTGGCCATGTTTCATGTGTTCAATGCAAGTTTGGCCGGTCGTGAAGATAGTATTAAGAACATCGGTTATCTCTGGAACCCCAAACTCAACATTTACTATGTCGCCGCCAAAGAGACCATGAAAAAGAGTCTCTTGACCAAATTGTTGGCGTATGCAGGGTCTATCAGTATCGAACGAACATGGCGGGCAGATGGCCAAGAGGTTAAGCGGCATGTCAAGTTTAGCGATATTTCGAACATAGGGAAAGCCTTACAAGATGGATGGGTCATAACTTTTCCACAAGGAACCACAACTCCATGGAAACCACTTCGCAAGGGAACCGCACATATAATAAAAAAGTACAAGCCGATTGTTGTACCCGTGGTAATCGATGGGTTTCGTAGGTCGTTCGACAAAAAGGGCCTGTATATCAAAAAGAAGGGCATTCTGCAATCGATGCAGATAAAGGAACCGTTGGAGATTGATTACGACAACGAGTCGGTCGAGGAAATCATCGAGAAACTGGAGTATGCCATCGAGCAGCATCCTTCATTTCTTAGGGTTATTCCCGAAGATGAATTGGCCGCCTACGAGGCCGACCACCAAAAAAGAAGGTACAGCCATCGAAATTAGATTTCAAGCTTTTTCAGTTCGCGGTAGTTTTCATTGAGACGTTTTAAAAGAATTCCGTAGAGAATACGGTAGAACAACCATAACAGGAAAGCAAAGAAACCAATGGACACCAACAATGCAATACATACGCCCAACCAAAGCAAAATACTGTTCTCGGCCTCTGCGATCATGGTCTTCAGCTCGATTCGTGGGTCGTAATTTACATACTCGATAAATACAATTACCATCATTACCGCAAATACCCCCAGATTGAACCAAACATATTGCATCACCGTTCTTCTGACCACGATAATGTTCTTCATAAGATTTTTGGCCGAATCGGTGACACTTATTTTTTTGAAATTTTGGTAGAACTTGACAATGAAATAAGCCACTGCAGCATATCGGATAATTTCGAGCCCCACTTCTATGTTTTGGAGGATAATGGCACCCTCTGCCATGAGTTTGCCACCGGGCACGGGCACAAAGAACAGAATGATCCAGAAGAGAAATTCGGCGATACT
>MDTD01103953.1_pt1 | contig 11367 bp, 9 predicted proteins | sample 811221 | NCBI WGS metagenome assembly MDTD01 (sample SAMN05326646, study PRJNA326480) | marine metagenome | isolation source: seawater | place: Pacific Ocean: South West | collected 2011
AATCCGCATCAACCCCAAACACCTGCCATAAGGCTGTGACCACCGCCTCATCACAGGTCTCGTCAAAAGATAGGCTGACCCCGGCCGGGGTGCGGCGCAGATTAAAGCCCGCCTGCACAGCAGAGGCGATCAGATCATCTGCCTGTTCGGTGTGGATATGCACCGTATCAAAGAAATAATCACTGCTGAGCCGGTAACCGGCAAGGCGCAGACCATCTGCAAAAATACAGGCCAGCCTGTTGACCCGGGCCGCGATCGCGCGCAGACCATTAGGCCCGTGCCAGACCGCATAGAGTGACGCCATCATGGCCAAGAGGGCCTGGGCAGTGCAGATATTCGAGGTGGCTTTTTCCCGCCTGATATGTTGTTCACGCGTCTGCAGGGCAAGCCTATAGGCCGGCGCCCCGGCGGTATCCACAGACACACCAATGATCCGCCCCGGCAAGGCCCGTTTATGCTGATCAGTTGTCGCCATAAAGGCCGCATGCGGGCCGCCATAGCCCATCGGCACACCAAAACGCTGGGCAGAGCCGATAGCCATATCCGCCCCAATTTCGCCAGGCGATTTCAGGATCGTCAGCGCAAGCAGATCACAGGCCAGAATACAAAAACAGCCCGCGGCTTTGGCACCGCTGACCAGATCAGAAACATCGGTAATCTCTCCTGTTGAGGCGGGATAGGAGAACAGCGCCCCAAACGCCTGTTCAGGGATAAAGTCAGTTTCCGGACAGCCTGTTTTGATCTGCCAGCCCAACGATTCAGCCCGTGTCCGAATCACCGCCACTGTCTGCGGATGACAGGTTTCATCAACAAAAAAGACCTCTGCTTTTGATTTATTCACGCGCCGGGCAACCGCCATTGCCTCTGCGGCGGCTGTGGCCTCATCCAGAAGTGAAGCATTCGCCATATCCAGGCCGGTCAGATCACAGACCATGGTCTGAAAATTCAGCAACGCTTCCAGACGCCCCTGGCTGATTTCCGGCTGATAGGGGGTATAGGCCGTGTACCAGGCCGGATTTTCCAGAACATTACGCAGCAGAACAGGCGGTGTGAGGGTGCCATAATAGCCCTGACCAATCAGGGATTTAACAGAGCTGTTCCGGGCCGCCAGGTCCCGCATAAAAGACAGCAACGCCGCTTCATCCATGGCCGGGGCAAGGTTCAGTTCACAATCCATCAATATATTTGAGGGTACGATTTTCTGCGTCATCTGGTGCAGATCATCAAACCCAAGAGCGGAGAGCATCGCTTTTGTATCAGGCTCATCCGGTCCGATATGGCGGGAAATGAAGTCTGCGTTTTTATCCTGCGCCATTGACCTGTAACTTGCCATGATGTTCTGCCTCCAAGACTGACTTATGCGTTTCTGAATTAAGCGGGTTGCGGGTTGTTATTGGGTGAGCTGTTTATAGGCGTCTTCATCCAGCAAGCTGTCGAGCAGGCTGACATCATCAACCTTGATTTTCACAAACCAGCCCTCGCCTTGTGGATCGGTATTGACCTGAGCCGGATCAGTTTCAAGCGCGCCGTTCACCTCAACCACCTCGCCACTGACCGGTGCATAGACAGATGACGCAGCCTTAAAGCTTTCGACTGTGGCCATATCGCCGCCCGCGGTCACCCTTGTGCCCGGTTCCGGCAGATCAACAAACACAATGTCGCCCAGCTCATTCTGGGCAAAGTCGGTGATCCCTATCGTGGCCACATCACCCTCCAGGCTGATCCATTCATGATCTTCTGAAAATTTTATCATTGCTGTTCTCCTTATCGTTTGAACCGGTGAGGGAAAAAAGGCATCGCACAGATGGTCAGGGCAATGCGCCTGCCCCTGACATCTGCCCAGACATTATCGCCGGCAGACAGCTGTTGCGTGGCCAGCAGGCGCATCATCACAACCGGATGCCCGGCAGACGGAGCAGGCGAGCCGGAAGTCACATGACCGATAGAGGCTGTGGCCTGTTCGCTGGCATAGACAGCTGCCCCTGCCCGGACCGGCACTTTTGATAAAGAGGCCGCCCCAATCCGGCTATGTTCTGCGCCGCTCTGAAGTTCGCGCAATGTCCGTTCTGCCCCGAAAAACCCGCCTGAACGGGCCCCGCCAGCGCGCCGCGCCCGGCCAACCGCCCAGCCAAGAGATGCATCAACAATGCTTGTCTGTTCATCCATATCCTGACCATACAGACATAAGCCTGCTTCCAGACGCAGGCTGTCTCTGGCAACAAGGCCGGCCGTATCCGCCTGGCCGGTGGCACAAAGTGATTCGGTGAAGCTGGCGGCCTGTTCATCAGCCAGGCTGATTTCAAACCCATCTTCGCCTGTATAGCCTGAACGCGAAATCTGCAGAGCCTTTCCGTCATAAAGAAATGATCCTGTCTGCATAAAGGCCAGATCCCTCACCCCCTTAATGAGGCCGGACAGAACAGCTTCTGCCTTCGGGCCCTGCAGCGCGATAAGAGACCGGGACAAAAGCTGAAGTTCAAAATTCTGAAGATGTGTGCGCAGCCAGTTAAGATCTTTTTCAACACAGGCCGCATTCACCACAAGACGGACATGGGTGCCCAGATTCATCACCATCAGATCATCTAAAATGCCGCCCTCCGGGTTCAGCAACACACCATAGCGTTGCTGGCCTGGCGACAAAGAGATCAGATCAGAGGGAATCAGCGCTTCAAGAGCGGTCAGGATGGCAAGGGCCGCGCCGGTGTCATCTGTGATATCAATCTGGCCCATATGGCTGACATCAAACACAGCTGCTGCCTCGCGGCAGAGCTGATGTTCCTTCAACGCCCCCAACGGATAATAGAGCGGTAAGTCAAAACCAGCAAAAGAGGCCAGTTTTGCGCCGCGTGCGTGATGCAATTCATGCAATGCTGTGCGTTTCAGCATGCTCAACTATCTTCCCCAATTCCTCAAGAGATAGCTTAAAGCCAGAATAAGAAAAAAGGCAACAGCCTAAAATCCTGACCACCAATCCCATCATTCATCTTAACAAAAAGATGTTAAAAAAAAATTTACAGCAAACCAATTTCTGCGCCTCAGCAGATCTGTGCCTGCCGCCGCCCTGCAGACGCCCCGGAACAAAGAGCCTGCCCCATTTACGCCGCCGATGATTTCAGCTATCACCACTGCATGACAGACACACCCGCCCTCATCCTTGGTCTTGAGAGCAGCTGTGATGAGACAGCAGCAGCGATTGTGCATTCTGACCGGACCATTCTGGCTGAGCATGTTGCCTCATCAGCTGATCAGCATGCTGTGCATGGCGGTGTGGTGCCTGAAATTGCCGCCCGCCAGCATCTGGATGTGATCGATAAGGTGATTGAGACAGTCTGTGCAAAGGCCGGTTGCCGGCTGGCTGATCTGGACGGGATTGCCGCAACAGGCGGGCCAGGGCTGATCGGCGGGGTGCTGGTCGGGACCATGACCGCCAAGGCGATCGCCTCTGCCCTGAAGATCCCGTATTTTGCGGTGAACCATCTAGAAGGCCATGCGCTGACCGCGCGGCTGACAGATGATGTGCCGTATCCTTATCTGTTGCTTCTGGTCTCTGGCGGGCATACACAGCTGCTCAGCGTGCTGGGCCCGGGCCGGTATCAGCGTTTAGGCACCACCATGGATGATGCCGCCGGTGAAGCGTTTGACAAGGGCGCGGCTGTGTTAGGGCTGGGTTATCCGGGCGGGCCGGCAATAGAAGCGGCCGCAAGAGACGGTGATCCGGCATCTGTGCCTCTGCCGCGGCCGCGAAAAGGCGCAAAGGACTGTCATTTTTCCTTTTCCGGTCTGAAGACAGCGCTTGCCCAACGCTGGGCAAAAGCATCTGAAGCCGGTACAGCAGATGTCAATGATTTTGCCGCCAGCCTGCAAAAGGCTGTTGCCGAATGTCTGGCTGACCGGGTGAAACAAGCCCTGATCCAGTTTGCAGAGACACATGATGAGCGGCGTCTGGTGATCGCGGGCGGGGTCGCCGCCAATCAGGCGATCGGAACAGCCTTGCAGAAGCTGGCCGAAACCTATCAGTTTGAGATCCTGATCCCGCCACCCCGTTTATGCACAGATAACGGGGCCATGATCGCCTGGGTCGGGCATGAATATCTGCAGGCCGGGCAGACCAGTGCCCTCAGCTTTGCGCCGCGGCCGCGCTGGCCGCTGGATGAGCAGGCCGCCCCGCCGCCGGGACGGGGCGTGCGCACCTAAAGCTGTGCTTTTCCTTTCCCAGCAAACTGGCCTATAGTCAAGACATGAGACAAACAGCAAATATTGTGGTGATGGGCGGCGGCAGCTGGGGGGCGGCACTGGCGCATCAGCTGCGCCGGAACAAAGAGCTGAAGTGCCAGATTCTGGTCCGGTCAGCACAAACAGCGGCCGCGCTGAGGCAGGGCCATATCCGCCAATTGCCCACAATTACAGATCTGCCCGGCTTCAAAGTGACAGATGAGGCGGCCTGTCTTGCTGAGGCTGCGTTTATTTATCTTGTGCTGCCTGTTGCCGCGCATGCAGACAGCCTGGCCCAGATAAGGGCCTATGCCCCTGCGGACACGCCGGTTGTGCTCTGTGCCAAAGGCCTGGTTGATGATGAGGAAAAAGGCGGGCTGTTTTTGCCGGAATATGCACAAGCCCAGCTTGAGGGCCGGCCGGTGGCGGTGCTGACCGGCCCGTCTTTTGCTGATGAGGTTTTGTCTGATCTGCCGACTGCCCTGCTGGCGGCCAGCCGGTCAGAGGATGTCTCTGCCCAGATAGCGGCTCATTTTGCAGCCAGCAGCCTGAGGCTGTATCAGGGCACAGACAGTATCGGGGCGGCCCTGGGCGGGGCGGTGAAAAATGTGATCGCCATTGCGGCCGGTATTTGTACAGGTCAGGGGCTGGGCGATAATGCCCGGGCCGGGCTGATCACAAGGGGCCTGGCCGAAACAGCGCGTCTGGCCGACCATTTAGGCGCAGACAGCCGGACCATATCCGGGCTGGCCGGTATGGGCGATCTGGTGTTGTCCTGTTCAGGCCCGCATTCGCGCAATATGGCGTTCGGCCTTGCCCTTGGCCGCGGTGAGGCGGTGCCCTCGTCACTGGCAGAAGGCCGATTTTCCGCCGCCAAGCTGCGCGCCCGTGCAGACTATGAATCTATTGAACTGCCTATATGTTTTGCGGTAGATGACATTGTCAACAGACAGGCAGATATCCGCGCGCGGATCACCGCATTGCTGTCCCGGCAGGCCGGGCAGGAATAACCCTGTCTGATCAAAAAAAGAAAGGCTGTATTATGGCATATTGGCTGTTTAAATCAGAACCCGGAACATGGTCATGGCAGGATCAGCTGGCCAAGGCTGATGCAGGTGAGGGCTGGGACGGTGTGCGCAATCATCAGGCCGGTAACAATATGAAAGCGATGCAGGTCGGCGATCTGGGGTTTTTTTATCACTCGGTGAATGAAAAACGGATTGTCGGTATTGTTGATGTGATCGAAACCTGGCATCTGGACCCGACCGACCCGACCGGCCGGTTCGGCATGGTCACGGTAAGAGCGATAAAAGACATGACAAAGCCGGTCAGCCTTGCTGAGATCAAGGCTGAACCACGGCTGGCCGAGCTGGCGCTGGTGCGGCAGTCCCGTTTGTCTGTGGTGCCGGTTTCAGAAGAAGACTGGCAGCTGATCCTGGCGATGGGAGAGACCCGCCTGTAGACCGGCAGGCAAGGGTCAGACCTGGGCGCGTTCGCGGTAAATCAGATACAGATTGCGCAAATAAATAAACAGCCCCAGACCCTGGCCACAGATAATCACCGGATCTTTGCGCCACAAAGCATATAAAAACAGAACCATGCCGCCGCCAATGGAAAAATACCAGAAGGCAAGCGGGATCACAGACCGGCCTTCACCTTCTGATTTCAGCCACTGAATGATAAACCGCATCGCAAACAGGCCCTGGCCGGCAAAGCCGATAATGATCATCAGCTGTTCCGGCTGGGTGGCCAGAGACTGCGGCAGAAACGGGAGTACGACCAGCAGGCCCCGCCCAAGAAAAAGCGCCCCTTCACCAATTGCGAATGAGATCATATCCAGCATCATCAGCCCCGTTTTCGTGATGGTTTTTTGGCAGCAGATTTAGCTTTGGCAGCAGATTTGGTTCCCGCACGTGCAGATGGTTTCGTTTTCGGGTTCGGGCGCGCCGCACCAGCTTTCGGCAATTCAACAACTGTGCCCGGATGTGCCCGCCGCCGCATCAGCCAGATCACGCCTGCCAGATCCGAAATCCCCACAATCAGCCTGTCCAGAATCCCATATTTCGACTGACCGGCGGTGCGCGCCCTATGGCCGACAGGAACAGCCAGAACGGTGCCGCCCTCTCCTCTGACCAGAGTCGGCATAAACCGGTGCATATGGTTGAAAAAAGGCAGCTTCATAAAGATATCGCGATCAACAATTTTAATCCCGCAGCCACTGTCAGGATGATCATCACGCAACAGGCTGCGGCGTGCGCCTCTGGCAAAGGCAGATGCCTGGCGGCGGATGCCGGTATCCTTGCGCGCCACACGCACACCGCCAGCCATACCCTGTGCCGGACGCATATCGAGCAGTGCAGCTTCCAGAGCCGGCAGATCAGACGGGATATTCTGGCCATCCCCATCCAGAACAGCGATCAGCGGCGCGCGGGCCTGCAGCAGACCTGTTCTGAGCGCGGCGGACTGGCCGGAGCGGCGCTGATGGGTAAGCACGCGAAGCTGGTCAATTTCAGCAGATGCGCGGCTCAGCTCGTCAGCTGTGCCGTCATCACTGCCATCATCAATATAGATAATTTCAAACTCGCGGCCCTTATAGACAGCGACAATTTCGTCAATCAGCGGCCGTATATTGCCTTGTTCATTCATCACAGGCACAAGAACAGAAATTTCTGGTGAGGCGGTCACTGGCATTTTGGTCCCGGTTTAATCACGACTGGTACGGCAAGCAAGGGGCCGCCCTTGAGGAATGCTATACCGGCCCAGCCCGTTCAGGTCAATGAGCCGAATCATGCTGGCGGCAGAAGATCAAGGGCTGGCGCGCTGATATAAGACCAGCTCAACAGCCCGCCCTCTGGCCACAGTAAACCCGCTGACCCGACCTTTGACAATCAGGTCAATCTCCAGCTTGGCCGCGGTTTCCAGAAATGGCGGCAAGGCGGCCTGTTCAACCACAGCCAGCCCGTCTGCCGCATCAGCCATGAATAACGCCGCCTCTCGGGCCTCCAGCAGAAACACATCACGGCCAAGATGAAACACAGCCGAGGGTTCATGATAACCAACCAGCCCGATCGCGGCCGGACGGCCAGGCAGCTGGTCAATCTGATCCGCCAGACGACCAGAGACATGAATGGCTGAGGCCCCGGCAACCACACCCGCAACCGCCAGAATATGAACCAGAATGCCGCCACCCAGCACAGCAACCAAATCAGTGATCCGGCGATGTCGGCGCCAGTACCATAACCGCCACAGACACAGCCCGACAAGACCGGCCGCCGCCAGAGCAGATATAAACGCCGCCCCGCCAGCCGCCCCGCCAAACCGCACCGATGCCCACAGCAAGGCCGCCGCAAGCACCAGCCCGAACAGCCCGCTGAGGCCAAGCAGGATATCAGACACCACAGCCATCAGCCGGGTTGGCGGCGGCATGGTCCTGGTCAGTGCATAACCACAAAGCAGCGCCAAAGCCGGCAGGGAGGGCAGGATATAATGCGGCAATTTTGTCGGCACAAATTCGATCACCAGCCAGTAGCCCACAAACCAGACCAGACAGAAGCGGGCCGCCTCTTCACGCCAGAGGCGGCGGCCCAGCCAGGCGATAAAGCCGGTAAAAGCAATGCCCGGCCAGAATAAAAGCCCCAGCAGGCCAAGATAAGTGCCCGGCGGCGCGCCATGTGATTCCTGTGCAGATTGTACCTTGGACAGAAAATCACCCTGAATCGCGATATTTAAAAACGCGCCATCTGTTGCAGAAGTCACCGCGACAGCCCAGGGCAGAACAAGACAACAGGTGACCAGCAGGCCTTTGAGGATATGCAGGCGTTTCAGCCAGGCGGCCCGCCTGTCCATCACCACCAGGCCAAGACAGGTGGTCAGGGCCAGTAACGGGGCAATTGGCCCCTTCAGCAGAATACCGGCAGACAAACACACCCAAAACCCCGCCCAAGGGACAGCAGGATCAGCTTCCGCCCGGTCCCGGTAAATGCGCCACAACATATATTGCTGGGCCAGCAAGGCAGAGAGTAAGGCAGAATCTGTCTTCGCCAGATGCGCTTCGGCAATCAGCAACGGAGAGGCGGCCAGAAGCAACACCGACACCATCGCCTGGACCGGGGCAATTGAAGAGGGCCATAAGGACTGGCTGAATTTATAGACCAGCATCAGGCTGAGGATCAGCCCGGCCAGGCTGGGCAAACGGTAGCTGGCGATATCCGCCGCGCCAAATACAGCCGCAGAAGCAGATTGCAGCCAGTAAATCGCGATCGGTTTTTTGGCGCGTAGCTCATCCATGAAATAGGGGGTGATGAAATCACCACTGGCCAGCATTTGTTTGCTGGCCTGCGCAAACCGGGCTTCATCCCTGTCTATCACGCCAAGGGTGTGATGACCGATGAGAACAGCCAGCGTGATCAGGCCAAGAACAAGCCAGAGGGCAGAGCGGCGGTAAATCAAACCCGCAAACCGCCTCTGCCCGTCGGCCTCATTCTGTTCTGCTGAAGATGACATAGACGTTCACTTACGCGTTTTATAAAAGTCTGAACCGGATGGTGCGCTGAATTTAGCCTATATCCGGCCCTGTTACCAGTGGCATGACAGTACAGCAGACCTCATCTGTGTTCTGCTGCGCCTGGCAATGGAAAATCAGAGATATCTGGTGTAGGCTTCGCCAGCCCCACCAGGGCCGCCCGACAGCCAAGGATCTGTAAGTTTGATGACAGCGACAAAAAAGGCCCAAACATCATATCGTCATATCTGGCGGTTGTCCTGGCCGGTGATGATATCAAATATCTCTCTGCCTCTGGTCGGGGCGGTTGATGTGGCCATGATGGGCCATCTGCCTGATCCGGCCTTTATCGGCGGTGTGGCCCTGGGCGGGCTGGTGTTTAATTTTTTATATCTGGCCTTTGGCTTCCTCAGGATGGGCACAACCGGGCTGACCGCGCTGGCCGCCGGGGCCGGGCAGATGGATGAGGTGGCCAGTGTTTTCCTGCGTGGCCAGCTGGTCGCGGCTGTCGGCGGCTTTGGGCTGATTATCTGTCTGCCGGCCCTGCTCTGGGCAACCGGGCTGATGCTGACCGCCTCAGCTGAAACGCTGGGCCATATGCAGACCTATCTCAGCTGGCGGATCTGGGGCCTGCCCGCCACATTGGCAAATGCGGTGATGCTGGGCAGCCTGTTCGGGCTGCAGCGGATGCGGCTGTGTATGGTGCAGCTGTTATTTGTGAATCTGTTGAATATTGTGCTGAATTTCATCTTTGTTCTTGGCCTGTCCTGGCAGGTTGAGGGAGTCGCGCTGGCGTCTGTCTGTGCGGAATGGGCCGGGCTGGTGCTGATGGCCGGACTTGTGTTACGGCCGGGCCAGCCAATGATGCGCATGATCAGAACGCTGTGTCTTGATCAGGTCTTCAGCAAAGATAAATGGGCCGCACTGCTGGCGATCGCTCGCGATTTGTCTTTGCGCACCTTGTTGATCTGGGCTGTCGAGGCGATCCTGCTTGCCTATGCCGCCGCGTTGGGAGATGCCGAGCTGGCCAGCCTGCAGATCATGCTGGTTCTGTTTGGCTTTATCGCTTTTGGCCTGGACGGGTTTGCCCATGCCACAGAAGCGCTGACCGGCCAGTTTATCGGGGCTGAAGACCCGGCTGGCCTGCGCCTGATGATCAGACGAAGCTGTCTTCTGGCCTGCGCCGCGGCCTTGTTCATCACCGGCTTGTTATATGTGTTTGAACCTGTTGTGCTGCCGCTTCTGACCAGTCAGGCGGCCTTGCTGCAGATGACCGCAGAGATATGGGTATGGGGGCTGGCGATGCCGGTGGCCGCGTTCCTGGCGTTTCAGATGGACGGGGTTTATGTCGGGGCGGCCAGCAGCCATCATATGCGGAACGGCATGATTCTGGCCTTTGGGCTGTTCGCAGCTCTGGTCAGTGTTTTTGAGCGCTATCACCTTGACGGTCTGTTGTTCGTGTTTATTCTCTACCTTATCATCCGCGGTGTTTATCTGGCGGCGTTTCTGCCGTCTGTCTTGCGTCTGGCTGAGCCTGAACAAATCAGATAGAGCCGCTTGGTTTTTTCACGACAGGGCCACACATATGACCATACTTTCCTGCCGAACCGGACTGACCAGCTTATCTGAAGACAGCCTGGCGTTATTTGTTGTTGAGGTCAGCCAGTTTGAGGCATTCAGGGCGGCCCGAAGCGCGCCGCAGCAACAATGGATCACAGCCAACAGCTTTACCGCCAAGCCGGGCCGGTATCTCTGTCTGCCTGATGAAAGCGGGCAGATCTGCGGTGCTGTGGTGATCACAGACACGGCCGTCATCTGGGATATTGCCGGGGCCGCAACCGCTCTGCCAAAAGCGGACTGGGCCCCTGATCTGAGCTTTGCCGGTCAGGCCAGTTTACGTGATCTTCAGCTGGGCTGGGGTCTGGCCCAATATCGGTATGCCCCGCATAAACAAGATGACAGAGAACAGCGTCTGCCGCTTCTGGCGTTAACAGAGACGCAAATCAGCACAGACAGCTCTGCTCTTGTTCTGGGCACACATATCGTGCGTGAGATGGTCAATTGTCCGGCAAACCAGATGACACCAGAAGGTATTGAGGCCGCCGCCCGCGAGCTGGCTGAGGCCTGTTCAGCAGAAATAAAGGTGGTTTCAGGTGAGGCGCTGCCAGACCATGCCCCGGCTTTGCATATTGTTGGCCGGGCCGCAGAAGTGGGCCCGCGTATGATCGAGCTGAACTGGGGAGAGACTGGCCCGGCGATCACACTGGTCGGCAAGGGGATCAGCTTTGACAGTGGCGGGCTGGATATCAAACCATCCAAGGCCATGGAGATTATGAAAAAGGATATGGGCGGAGCCGCCCATGTGCTGGGGATCGCGGCCGCGCTGATGACCGCCGGGGTGAAATGCCGGCTGCGGGTTTTGATCGCGGCAGCTGAAAACGCCATTTCGGCGCAGTCCATGCGTCCTCTGGATGTGATCGACACCGCCGCAGGCATTCCGGTTGAGGTGGGCAATACAGATGCAGAAGGCCGTCTGGTTCTGGCTGATGCGCTGTATCACGCGCTGCATGATGACGGTTATCCTGAACCTGTATTCCTGCTGGATTTTGCCACTTTGACAGGGGCCGCCCGTATCGCGCTGGGCACAGAATGCC
>MDTD01144618.1_pt1 | contig 11367 bp, 14 predicted proteins | sample 811221 | NCBI WGS metagenome assembly MDTD01 (sample SAMN05326646, study PRJNA326480) | marine metagenome | isolation source: seawater | place: Pacific Ocean: South West | collected 2011
CCGGGCTGCTGATTGCGATCTGCTCTGCAACGCAGGATATCACTATTGATGCTTTAAGAATCGAACAAATCGAAAAAGAAGATACAGCAGCTATGGCTGCAGGGGCATCTGTTGCGGTCATAGGCTGGTGGTCTGGCTTCAAAATTGGCGGCCTGATTGCTCTTATGGTTGCTGATAAATTTGAGACGATGGGCATTGTGAATTACTGGCAGATGACTTTTATCCTTCTAGGTGGCATTGTTATTTTGTGTAATATTGGCCTACTTTTTATACCAGAAGTCGGCACAGCAGAGCGGCGACAGGCCCAGGCCACCGCCCAAGCCAGCTTCCAAGAAAAACTGGGTGGGGATAGCCTGTTATCAGAGGCCGCTAGCTGGATAGGTTCCACGGTTCTAATGCCGTTATTCAGCTTTTTTCAGAAAAACGGCCTGAAAATGGGCATAGCAATTTTGAGCTTTATATTCTTGTTCAAGATTGGTGAGGCGTTTATGGGCAAGATGTCTATCATCTTTTATAAGGAAGTAGGCTTTTCCAAATCTGATATTGCACTCTACTCAAAGGGGCTAGGCTGGATTACGACAGTTGCTTTTACGTTGTTAGGCGGCTACTTCGCTCTGAAATCAGGTGTTGTGAGGGCCCTGCTGATCTCTGGGGCAGTCATGGCATCCACCAATATCCTTTTTTCGGTTCTGGCTTGGACAGGCAAAGTGGAATGGCTGTTTGCTGTTGCTGTAATTCTGGATGATTTGGCGGCTGCCTTTGCCACGGTGGCGTTTGTTACCTTTATCTCGCTGCTTGTGGACAGAAACTATACGGCTACACAATATGCGCTGCTGGCCTCGATAGGCACATTGGGTCGCACATTACTGGCGTCATCATCAGGTGAGCTGGTTGACTGGCTTGAAGGTGACTGGGGGCTGTTCTTTATTATCACCGCTCTTATGGTGGTCCCGTCTTTGTTGCTGCTCTGGTCAATCAGAAATCGTCTGAAGCTGGTAAAATTTGTCTAAAGGCAGCTTTATGGATATGGGCAATGGGTGGGCCAAAGTTCGCTGCTATGCGGGTGAACGCTGCTTCGCGCGGTTCAATGGCAACACAATTATGAAATGAATTGGCATGGATGATGGCGTTTGCATCAACACAAATTGCGACGTGCTCTTTCCAGTAAATCAGGTCGCCGCGACCAAAATCTCCTGCTGTTAAATCATCAAAGGGAGCGTGAAGGGTGTCAGAAACGTATGTTTGTTTTTTCAAAAGCTGAAGTTGGGGGCCAGTGTCGCGCGGCAGGGAATGCCGGCTTGCGGCTAGGCTAAGCTGAACAAGAGCTGAGCAATCAAGGCCAGCTGCACTGCGCCCCCCCCATTTATAGGGCGCACCAATAAATTTCTCTGCCCAGTCTGTCCAATCCTCATTGCACGGCTCGCTATCAGGCTGAATTTGTGCCTTGGGAATAAAACCATTCAGTATCATGCCGTCATCATCGAGCCCCATTACAGGCAAATACCCTTTTTCTTCGGGCCCAGTAATCATTACAGATGCGCCAAAGGGCAGCTGGCGCAGATAGGCTGATTTCACATTTGGGCCAGTTGTCAGTGCAGCAAAGGGCTGACATATTTTTGCATTTGCAATGAAAGCTTCTGGAGGTTTGGCTAATTCAGCCAGCTTCACCCAGCCCTGATATCCATCATGCAGAGCGGTGATATGTACAAAACCGTTATCTTTTGTCTGACCAGATAAAACCACTGCTTCACCTGACAATAACTCTGTATCCAGAACAGAGACTTTCTGCTTATGTTCGGGTGGCGTGTGATACAGCCCTGTAACTGGTGCTATCACAATGGCTGTCTGCCCATTTAGCAAATTTTCACCTGCCCACCAGGAACGTACATCGAAATTCGGACAGGTTTTTGCAGTATTTTGGACATCACGATGCCCAACAATCTCAGCATTAGGGTATTGGCATTTCAGGTGATGCAGAAGCTGGGACAGGCTGTTCATTTGAGCAGTGGTAAAATTCTGCCGACCAATAAGACAAACCCCTAAACTGTTTTTATTCTGGCCATAGACATGTGCGCCCTGCCAGTAAGATGGCCTGCCAGGTTCTATGTGTCCATCACGGCAGATAATATGGTGATAGCCAGCTCCGTCCCAGCCGAAGCCCAGATGCATGTTATGAATATCAGTGGCCCGTAAATCGTCTTGATCGGGGGTGTCCGAACAATGCACGATAAGATAGTTGATCATCTCTTTTTTAAGCATGACCCATCATGCCCGCAGTGCTGGCAAGAAAGCAAGTCGTTCAAACCGACCTTGTTTTAAATTCTGTAAGGCAATCTTTCCTTGACAGATAAAGGGGAGACTGCCTTTGTAATACGGATCATGAGGTCATATCTCCGCTATGCGCATTTTTTGTGTGATATTCATCTTGTTATCTGTGATATGGATGGTTTGCTGCTGGATACAGAACGCCTGTCCGAGGAAAGTTTCAGACAAGCTAGCCGTCTGTTTGATTTAGCCTTCGACACTGAATTATTTGCCGCATTGACCGGCCAGTCTGGGCCAGCTCATAGGCAGATTTTAGCCAGTCATCTTCCTAATGAAGTTGACGCCATTACTTTTGATCGTCACTGGAAAAAGATTTTTCATGATAGCCTGTCTGAAGATGTACCAGTAAAGCCCATGGCAGCAGAATTTCTGCAAAACATCCAACAAGCTGGTGTGCCTTTGGCGGTAGCTACATCTAGCCACACAAATAACGCTAATGATCAGTTGACACGGGCAGGGCTGTCGCTTTTTCTGGACTTGATTACAGGTGGTGATCAGGTCAGCGAGGCAAAGCCAAGCCCAGAAATTTATAAAAGAGTGATGACAGCCTTTGCTGTTGATGCACAGCAGGTTCTGGTGCTTGAAGATTCAAATAATGGTGTGCGGGCCGGGCTGGCCGCTGGTGCGAAAACCGTACAAATACCTGATCGGCTGCCTGCTGATCCGGCCTTTTCCGCTTCTGCTCACTATCACAAAGCAGACAGTCTGGCGGTAGTCAGCAGCAACCTAACGGTTGTAACTTGTGGGACAGGTTAATTTTCGCTTACACTGAACGAGACACCAAGATGCCAGTTTGAAGTCCGTTATTTTGTTAAAGGAGCTTGTCCGCTTATGTCTAGGTTTCAGTATCACCAATTTTTATATGGGGCTGATAATTATGGAGTGCTGATGCATGATCCAGATTCAGGTCAGACAGCCGCTATAGATGCTGGCGACCTAAACAAATATCTTAAGGCGCTCAGCGATACAGGGTGGAACTTATCCCATATTCTAGTGACGCATCATCATCCTGACCATACAGATGGGCTGTTAGAGCTTTCCCGGCATACTGGTGCGGCTACTTTTGGCCCGGCTGGTGATAAAAACATCCATCAAGCGATTGAAACTAGATTGTCTGATGGGGATAAGTTTGACTTTGCCGGCCATGAAATTCAAGTCATTGCCACTCCGGGTCATACGCTGGATATGCTAAATTTTTATCTGCCTAAGCAAGCTGTCTGTTTTACAGGTGATACATTGTTTGCGCTGGGCTGTGGCCGGATATTTGAAGGCACGCCAGAAATGATGTGGAACAGCTTGCAAAAGCTGATGAGATTGCCTCCAGAAACCCTTTTATATTCCAGTCATGAATATACTGCTTCCAATGCCCGCTTTGCGGTTACCGTTGATCCGGATAACAAGGCACTGGCAGATCGTGCGAAGATGGTAGAGGCCTTGCGGGCAGATAATCAGCCTACAGTTCCTAGCCTGTTATCTGAAGAATTAGCAACTAATCCGTTTCTGCGCGCAAGTGATCCCTCTATACGAAGGCATCTGAACATGGCTGCTGCAGAAAATAATAAAGTTTTTGCAGAAATACGCACACGTAAAGATAATTTCTGAGCGGTCAGTTGCTGTTAGGTAAAAGTGATGGTTGATTTAAGATACAGAATATATCAACTGCTCGAAAAAGCAGAAGACGGTGACCGTGCCAGCCGTCTAGTAGATATTGGTCTCTTTATTCTTGTTTCTGTGAATGTTCTGGCTGTTTCGCTCGAAACGATCGATAGTCTGCACCGTGCCTATGCAGACATATTCTTGTGGATTGAAGTTGTATCGGTTTTTTTATTCACCCTTGAATACGGCTTGCGTTTTTGGTCTGTTGCAGCATCAGCAGATGAACGGGGAATGTCATCTTTAAAGGCCAGGCTGTCTTATGTGTTAAGCCCCACAGGTATTATTGACCTGGTGGCAATTCTGCCAAGTCTTCTGCCCTTATTATTTGGTTCAATTGATTTGCGCTGGTTGCGGATCCTCAGATTGGCGCGTTTGTTTAAATTTTCACATTACACAACTGCACTCGAAGATTTAATCTCATCTGTGCGGCGTGAGCGTCAGTCATTTGTTGCAACAATTTATCTGCTGTTTCTTGCACTCATGATCTCATCAACATTGATTTATGTGTTTGAACATGAACTTCAGCCTGAAAATTTTGGTTCAATACCTGAATCCATGTGGTGGTCTTTTGTTACCCTAACAACTGTTGGTTACGGCGATGTTGTTCCAATAACAGCGGCGGGAAGAGCAATTGCGGGACTGACTGCGCTGATGGGCGTATGTGTTGTGGCACTGCTGACAGGTATTGTGGCAACAGGCTTTTCGAAACAAATGGCGATGAAACAGTCAGAACTAGAAGATGAAGTTGAGCAGGCTATGGCCGACGGTTATATATCAACTGATGAGCAGGCCCGTATTGACAGGCTGACACGCCACCTTCACCTTAGCACAGAAGAAGAGCAGTTATTACTGGCTAGACTCAAGGCAAAGCACGCTTCGCGCTCAGATAAGATATCCTAAACATTTTCTATATCGTGTAGCTTATTGATTGACCTAAACCCTACATTTGGTATATTTTGCATGATTGACGGATTTGATTGGCAGTTTTGCAAAATGACGATCTCGCAAGGTGAAACCACCACAGTAAGACAATTGACACTGGATTTCAGTGAAGGTTTTGTTGTCCCTGAGCCTTTACCTGCCTCCCGCAATGTGACGCGGACAATTGTATTTCCAAAACATATTGAAATACCGAATTTTGGGCGGTTTCAGCGGCAGGTTAATCTTCTATTTGCGCCACTTGCTATATCCGTGGAATTCAGGCTTACTCGCCAGAAACGACTTGAGATGAAATGGATTTTTCCGCCAGCTGGCTTATCAGAACATCAAAAAAAAATACCTTCTGATAAGGCGGCTGGTGACTTGTCAAGTGATGAGATGAAGGCTTTCGAATCTTTGGTGTTTACAATGGCGGGCACACATTAAGCTGCTAGATTAGGCCACTACCAACTTTAGAATATAAACATCTGTAATGCCTTCATTATCTGACTGTTCGTCAATATTTAACGCATCATTCATCTGTGCACGAATTTCATCTGCAAGACGTTCTCTGTCCCGACGTGTTTTCAACTTATTTGGTTCTTGTGTAATCAGGAAATTCAAAATTCGATCCCTCAAAACAGGTTCAAATTCACGTAAATCCTCGACAAAACCGTCAGCTGTTAATGGTGATTGTAAGGTGGCCAAAGCCAGCTCTATGGTCAGCAATTTACGGCTATTATGTAGATTGGAAATGAAGGGGGCGGGGAACGCGAAGTATCGATGAACGGGTTTGTTGAAGGCCAACAGATTCCCTTCATCATCTTCTGCAAATTCAGCCTCATCCATTTCGTCAAACTCATCTGTTTCATCGGAAGCAGATTTATATTGGCTGGTTGCTAATAATCTGGCTTCTAGTTCGGGATCTGTTGGCTCGGCAGGTGCTGACAGATATAGAATGCCGTAGCCAAACAGACCCAGGACAGCGAAGGTAACGCTACCAAAAATCCCACCTAAAATCAGGCGTGACCTAAGCTTTGCACGTGCAGCTCGTTTTTTTGCCAGCTTTTGCTCCTGGTCTAATTCTTGTTTGTTTTCATCTTCAGCCATTTATATTTCTGCCTTTCATATCAGGCCAAGCTGGGCAATCAGGTTGAGAACAAAATCAAATCCGTTATTAAGTAACGTTGCTGATAAAGTCATGACCAAGTCAGGGTTCAGCCAGTAAAGCCAACCAGCACTGGCTGCCAACATGGCAAGAAGAATAAACATCACTGCCCCAAAAAGGCTGCGCTGGCGGCGTGGCGTCACCTTTTCCTGTTCCAGCTCGGCCTGTCTATTCGCCAGCTGGCGCACAAGTTTAAGTAAAGCGGTCAAATCCTGCTGTTGTTTGTCTGTCCGGCTCTCCAACTGTTGCAGACGGTCAGCTAGTTCTTTTATTTCCTCTAACTGCCCTGTGTCATCACCAAGCTTGTTAAACACTTCCTGCCGGATAGCTGTCAATGGGTCGGGGCCTAATTGAGGTTCTGCCGGGGCTGTTTGTTCCGTTGTGTCTAGCGGGTTTTCTCCGGTGGGGTTATTTGGTTCTTGCATTTTCTGTCGCTTTCCAAATTGTTCGGATGGAGGAATGTCAACTTTGTTCTGCGCCCAGAAGGGCTTGGGCCGATTTTCTCCGAGGGAATTACCAGTAATAATTGGGTCTGAGGCTGATCCAATTTTGGATTGTGCGGCTTCATCCATCAGCCCGCGCAAACGTGTCATGATATCTTCTTTAAGACGCGGGTCATCCATATTTGGATTAACTAGGCTGGCCTCATGACCTCGCTCCTTACTAGCAACAAAAGCCCGTTTAGCATTTTCTATCTGACTTTTAATCTGGTCGTTATCCATTATCCATGCTCGTCAGCATTCATCTTTTTATAAGCTTTGTAACCTATTTAATTTAGCTATGATCCTTAGCAATGTTCTTTAATCTTGCAAGTTTTGATCCGTTCGAAGGTTTCAAGCTCAAAATGTACAATATCCGTCTAAAAAGGCAGGTCAAGATACTGGCTTAAACGATTGATGGTAGTCCTTACATGCCGGCTTGCATTGCCTAATCTTTCGGTTCAGTCAAATATCCCCCAGTTGAGACTTTCAGAAATAGGCTAAATTCGCATAAAAAGATAACTATGCTCAACTTAGTTTCCCCAAAACGGCCCTGATTTTGCATAAGACTATACAAATAGCATCAGGTTGCCTCTGCCGCGTTGTAAATATGAGTAGACATTAACGGCTTGTTTGATGCCAATATTATATTAACAAATATTGTTCACGATGTATAATAGTGAGCTGCTGTCTAGCCTTGCATCGTCAAAAAAGGAGCCATTCATGTCTGAAGAAACTGATCTCAGTTCTCGCTTGCAGACTGTTATTGACGAAATTCGTGATGTGATGGAAAAGCGCAAAGAGCGTATTGAGGAATTACGTCAGGAAATTGCTGACATTGAGCGCGATAATGAAGAACTTGAGCGCACAATAGCTGAGTTGTTAGGCGGGTTTAACTAAAAGCATATTGTGGTTCATTCTAGCAATATGGCTGAATGAGCCTCTTTAGGCGTCTGCCGTGTCCTTAGGTTTGTTTAGCGCCTGGCCCTGAATAGCATTTGCGCCAAATTTATCCTTTAGCTCAGGTGTTTGTTTGACTAACTCGGTCAGTTGTTCTGCCACTAGCGTTTCAGCCTGTTCAGCGGTTTCCGCCTCCACAGACATGATCCCGTCGATTAACCAATGTACCTCAATTTTCATTTGCAGCCTCGGGTTTGTTCTGGTGGATTGGTCCACCTGCCAACAGTCGGTTGAAAATATCTGTTGTTTTGAGTTGTAAAACAGCTATTTCCTCCGGCTCAACCTCATCTTCCATCTCATCGCGGAGTTCTGTCATGTCTGGCAGGTTCAGAGCAACTGCGATGGCATACCACAAATACGCTTGCGCATAATCTGCTTCTGGCAGCAAGGCATGATGGTAGTAGGCTAGCTGCGGTATGGCTTCAAATTCACCTGTCTCAATCCGGCGCTCCAGATGGTTTTCAATTTCTGCTAAAACAGGCTCAAGTTGCTTTTCTGGCAGTCTGTCTTGTATTTCCTCAGCCAATTCCTCAGCTAGCTCAATTCCGCCCAGCTGTGCCAGTAATACCCAATATAAAGCATCCGCATAATTCTGTGGTCTGCCCTTTCCATGGCGCAACAAATAGGCTAGGTTGTACTGAGCCTCATATTCTGATCGATGAGCAGCGGTTTCAAATAAATTAACAGCCAATTGGAAATTCTCATCTTTCCAAGCCTGAACACCACGTGAAAATTCATCAGTTCGCGTTGTATTTGTTTTGGCTGATTCGCTCACACTTTGCGCCATGGCTGGTAGATTGACGAACTCAGAGAGAAAAAACATCGTGAGTAGGCCGAGCAGCGCAGAATAATTGACTGAACTAGAGGCCAAAACCCGGGCCATCAACGGCCCGCCATCATGACCAGTTGAAGATAGAAAATCCTTAGCTTGAATTTTGACCCGGGGCGCCGCTCAAACACAACGATCCGCGGACGCTGTGAGTCTTCACGTTGGAATTCGATTTCCGTATTTTCCGGCAGAATGACGCCATTCTTTGCCAATGTCTTTGACGGGTTGCTTGAAAAATCCCGACGAAAATCTGGGTCAATCCAAATCTGCGCAAGCACCTTCCCCAGGATGTCAGGTAGATATTTTTTAACATCTTCGCGTGACGCGAATTGTTGATTATTCTCATTCAGTGAGAATGCCGTGGTTACATGGCTGGCAGGCTTAATACTCAGGTCACGTTTTGCCACGGGCACAAGAGAGCGTGATGTGCTGCTTGACATAATGAGAACCTCCTCTGATCTTCACCACAGATAAACATAATGCTCAATAATCCATATCTAAACAAGGTTAATTTTTTCTGCAAGTTGATACTATTCCAGAAGAACAACTTTGCCTTGGCATGATATTTGCGGGTTCCGCCCATAATTTTTGGAGATGCAGGAAATGATTTCAGTCATTCGCTCGGGTTTAGACGCCTCACTGAAGCACATCGGTGTTGTGTCTAATAACATTGCTAATGCGCGTACCACAGGATTCAAGAAGTCATCAGCAACATTTCAGGATGTTTACGCTCAAAAAACCACGCTTTTAAATCCAGGAAAAATTGGGCAGGGGTCTCGTGTGGAACAAGTGCGGCCCACCCAGACGCAAGGCCCTCTGATGCAGACAGGACAGACACTTGATCTTGCAATTGAAGGGCAAGGGATGTTTGTCGTCAGGGCTCCTGACAACACGGCGGTGGATTCTCAGAGCTTTACGCGTGACGGATCATTTTCGCTTGATAAAGACGGCTTCATCGTCACAACAGACGGGCAACGCGTCCTGTCGGAAAAGGGCCAGTTTATGCAAGTGCCATTCAGACGCAGTGTTGGCGAGCGTGAATTAAGACTCGAAGATGTGATTATTGACGAATTTGGCACTGTTAGAGCACAGATGGGGCGCACAGATATTGTCGAAGTTGGCCGTTTCGGGTTGGCCTTATTTTCTGATGTAAATGAGTTAACACCAGTCGGCGGTAATTTCTTTAAAGCCAATCAGGCATCAGGGCCGGCCCAAATCGAAGGTGCATTTCAAAACGCCTATGGAAAAATTATGTCTGGCACTTTGGAAATGTCAAATTTGAATATGACGACTGAGCTGGCTGTTTTGATCCAGGCTCAACAGGCATTCAGCGGCTCTTCTCGCCTGTTACAGGCTGAAACAGATATGACCAAACGGTTTACCAACCGGTAAGCAAAACGATTACTTCAAGGGCATATTAACCTGAAGACTCACAATTTCTGCTGTCTGATTCTCATCAATAAATAAAAAGCCCTCTAGGGAGACTGGAAGATGTTGGCTTAGCTGCACAGCAAGCGAGAGGGGGCGTGCAGGGGTAAAAGACAGGGACTGAATCATTCGTTCAAACTGTTGCTCACTTACTTGAATTGTGCCCGTCATCACCGGCCTGTCTGCTTTAATCAGCATAGTGCCACTTGGTGTCGGCTGGCAAGATTCCGCAGCCGTAACAGACAGCTGGCAGCTACCTCTAGCGATATTTACCAAGCCGCAGGATAAGAATAGGATGGGGGCCTCCTGAGAAGGTTCAAAACGCAGGTCAGCTGTCTGTACAGACATCTGGATAAGATCGGTTTGTTCCCACTGCTTTGCCATGTTGCATTAATCGACCTGATTGGCTTTCTCGATAAATTGTCGCAATTGGCCAATAGCAGATTTTTTTATTTGTGACACACGACCAGTAGATACTTCTAAAACTTCAGCTATTTCGAAAACATTTAGCTCCTCAACATAGTAGAGTTGAATGACAAGGGCCTCTCGCTCAGGCAATTCTGTCAGGGCCTTCTTCAGAAGCTCCTGCAGTTCAGCCTCATTAACGTCTTGTTCTGGATTGTTATCCGTAGAGGCAAACCAGATAGAGAACTGGTCTTCTACTGAATCAATCGACTGTGGTGTATTTGCTTGAAACGCAGCTTCCCATTCTGCTAGCCTTTCTTCGCTCATTTCCATTTCATTAGCAATTTCAACCCGACTTGGTTGGCGCAGCAGCTGCCTCTCCAACTTTTCAACGGCTGAATTATATTTTTTTTTCACCTGAATGGTTGTTCTACAAAGGTTGGAGCTCTTGCGCAGATAATCGACAATGGCTCCTCTTATCCGAATGCTGGCATATGAGGCAAAGGTGGCTCCGTCCAGGGGAGTGTAGTTTTGTGCGGCAACAATCAGGCCTGTATAGCCTATTTGAATGATATCTTCTATTTCAGTAATGTGGCGAGCACGCCCGTGAATCTGCCACGCGATTTTTCGCACAAGCTCTGAATTTGCGGTGATCAGCTCATCGACATCAGGCTGCTGTTCTGCATAGGAATGTTTCATCAGCTTGCTGTCTCCACATCACGGTGAAAAAATTTGATACCATCATGTGTGTTTATCGGTGCATTTACCATTTCTTTTGCCAATTTCAAAAACGCTTTTGTTTCTGGACTAGATGGCTGGCCAGCCACAATTGGTGTCCGTTTAACAATTGACCTACGAATAGCACTAGACAAAGGTATCATCCCTGCGTAATGCAAATTTACATCCAGAAAGCGTCTGCAGATGTCAAAAAATTTATCAAAGTTATTTTTTGCTTCAACAGACCCATCTGCCATATTAACCACAATACTAAAATTCTGTAAATTTTTTTCAATGTGTGCGGCCTTGATTAAGGAATAGGCATCCAAAAAACTTGTTGGTTCTGCAATAAGAACCACCAGTGGAACGGTTACAGCACTGGCAAAAAATAAGGCACTTTCAGACGCGCCTGCAGGCGTATCGACCACGAGGTAGTCAATTTTATTTTCCAGATCAGACAAAGATTGCAGCATCCGGTAACG
>MDTD01154017.1_pt1 | contig 11367 bp, 10 predicted proteins | sample 811221 | NCBI WGS metagenome assembly MDTD01 (sample SAMN05326646, study PRJNA326480) | marine metagenome | isolation source: seawater | place: Pacific Ocean: South West | collected 2011
AAGCCAATAATTCCAATTTTCAGGCTCATTATAAAAGCAACTCCAAAATTATTTTCACTCTGCTTGATCTACTAAAGGCTGGGCGGGATTTCCGCAAACAGTAACATTGTCAGGAATACTTTTTGTAACAACGGACCCTGCTCCTATCATTGCCCCCTCTCCAATGATCAGACCCGGCAAAATTGTTACCCCACTTCCTATTGATGCTCGCTTTTTTACCAACGTTTTGATAACCCGCCAATCACTCTCTTTTTTAAGTGATCCATCCTCATTCACAGCACGTGGATAAATATCATTTGTGAACATGACACCATGACCCACAAAAACACCATCCTCAATAGTAACACCCTCACAAATAAAACTATGTGATGATATTTTGCAGTTTTCACCAATATGCGCATTCTTTTGAATTTCAACAAAAGCTCCAATTTTTGTTTTTGATCCAATTGTGCAACCATATAAGTTGACTAATTCACGATGAAAAATCTGAACACCTTCCCCAAAGACAACATTGTTACTTATAGCCATACACATCCCCGATACAAAAAAATCGCAAAATGCGACTGAAAAATACGCGCCTAGATTATAAGACTCATTATATGAGGCACCTTAGCAAGGAGCAAGAAGAGCAAAGTTTTTAGGGCTCCTTATCTAAATTTTTTAGTTAACGGGCGTATTTACGATGTAAAATCGAGCTGTTCCGTATGAAATGATTTTTTTTAGCCAAGGCTTTTTATCCGCATTCTCAAGCTCTTCAATGAAATACTGACGTATTGAGTCAGGATAGCCAGAAATCTTACCATTACTAGTCAATCCAATGTAGATGTTTGGATAATTAAGCCTATCAAGTAAATCAGACATTGATGATGCCAACTCTGCTTCTTTTCCAACAGGAACACTCCAAAAGTCAAGATCTTTAAAAAACTCTCCTCCAAGATAAAGTCTGATTGAGGTACCAGGTTCAAAGTACACATACATTATAGGGCGGTTTATCAGATCTTCCAGATCCGAATCACTCAATTCTTTGCGGAGTTGAGTTACTATTTCCCGATCTACAATTTTATCATCAAAGAGATTCTTCAAGCTTGATTTCAAATCATACGCAAAAACGTTATCGAGTTTTGCAAACTGAAAAAAAATTACACCTAAGCTCAAAAAAAGAAATGATCCAAGAACTAAAACTGGCTTCTTTAATCTTCTCCGGATTGAAAAGCCTTTTTTATAAATTCCTAAGCGATTTAATAAGAAACAGGGATACCAAGCAAAGAAAAATACTCCAAGTATGTATAGTTTTGAATAACTCTCATTTGTTCTGTAGCCAGTAACAATTTGCAGGATTAAAGGTGCTAGTAAAACAATTAATGGAGAGAGCAAACAAACAATTAATAACTTATTACTTTTAATCTGGGGAAATAATTTCCACAAAGCAAACACCAAAACGATGAAATACAAAGCACGAATACTGATATTAATTGAACCTAGAGCGACGCCATCAATTAAGCCCCAATCTGTAAAAGCACCTAGCAAATGATCTTCCAGCGAGAGTGTGTGTCTCTCCGCTTGCCAAGAACCAGGGTAATATTTTGTAAAGTCGCCAAACAGATAATATAACTCGCGAAAAGAAAACGTACCCCATAGACTGCCAATGATCAACCACGGCTTAAGCTCGATTTTACGTGAATCTAACCACAAAATAAAAAAACAAAGTGTCACAATTATAGCTGAATAAAAAGCCCCATAATGACGCCCGAAAACTAAAAAAAGTGATGCCAAAGCGGCCAAGATCAGTGCATGTTTATCTTCTATGCTTCTACCCAAATAAAAACAAACGAGGGCACCTCCCAAATACAAAAGTACATCACCCCAATTGCCTCCAAGTACTGTTCTAAAAAAAAGATCATGATAAAACATCACCATCGTCAATATTAAAAATAAAACTAGAGACACAGAGTTTTCTCGCAAAGATTGCGCAAGCACCCCAAACATCAAAAGGGTAGCCGTTATTGAACCTGCGTTAAAAGCAGGATAAACTTCACTCTCTCCAAACCAACCTGATAAGGCCACCAAACCCAATAAATCTGCCGGATAAAATAAAGCCGTCATGACACCCTCCCCAAAAGCCATATCTTCAATATTAATGAAACGCCCCATTGAAAATGACTCTTGGATATAAAGTGGCACCCAGCCATGGTGTGATGAAAAACCAGCGTCAGGATAAGGATGCAAAATATTGCCAGCCCAAATCATAGTTCCGAAAAAAACTAAAACTATTAAATAAGACTTATCTATTTGTTTTTTGACTGTGTGCTGAGAAAAAAAACTTATGCGAAGTAATAAAACTATTGCTATAACAATTAAAAGAACTACGGATCCAAAATATGCTGTTGAAAGCGCGGTACTGCGAGCAATAAAAGTAGCCAAATCTGCACTGGCAGAAAGAATTAAGAAACCCCAGGCAACCCCTACTATCTGGTAGCTACGCAGTGCAAATCCGATAACCGCAGAAAGCAATAAATAAAGGAGCGTGTAGATAGCTGTTGAAAACTGCGGTTCATTTAGGAAGAAGTATTCTAAAATAGACATAGCCGAACGACCTAAAAGGTTATTTTAGCAACTTTAATGTGCAGGTCTCTCCTGTCAAGTTGTGGCATTTGGTAATCTTCTTATGATAAAAAAATACAAACTACATTTTTTTATAATTAAGAAAAAGATGAGATCATGTACTTAGAGCCTTTTCATCACTCTATTGACAGTCAAACTGCCTTTGCAAAATTATCCGGCGACTTTAACCCAATACATCTTGACCCTATTTTTGCCCGACGCACAATTTTTGGAAAAGTTGTCACTCATGGTATTCATAATTTGTTGTGTGGGCTTGAAATTTTTTTAAGAACACAATTTTTTTACATAAAACGTATAGCTGTAACATTTAAAAATCCTGTTTTTTTGAATGAAACCGTAAATGTTGTTATCTGTAAAAACTCTCAGAGCACCTATGCATTCAAACTAATATGCAACAATATAAACACCGCAGAAATTCAACTGCATGGCGATCCAAATCTATTACCAATTCCACATTGCTCTATCTCAACTGTCAATTTTACAAGACTTCCTCAAAATAGAGAGTTACACGATATCAAAAAAGCACAAGGCTCAATTGAACTTGCCGGAAATGAAAAAGGAATACAAGACGCATTTCCTCTTTCAACTGAAGCTCTCGGAATAGACGGTGTCGCTCGTCTCCTAGGCATAACAAGACTTGTTGGCATGCAATGTCCGGGGCTTAATTCATTATTTTCAAACTTGAGTCTGAGTTTTTCTCAAAAACGCTCTCATGATCCGACAAAATATAAAGTAATAAAAATTGATGAGCGTATATCATTAATAACAATGTCCATTATAGGTGGCGGGATAAAAGGTACACTCAACGCCTTCTTTCGTCCTCCTATTGTCATCCAACAAAAAATAAATGACGTTACACAATTTGTTAAAGATAAACCTTTCAAAAAAATGCGTGCCCTAATAATTGGCGGAAGCAGAGGACTTGGTGAAATTTCAGCAAAAATAATCGCTGTGGGTGGGGGAAGCATAATTATTACTTACTTAACAGGGGAAGAAGATGCCAAAAAAGTAGCAAAGGAAATAATTGATAGCGGAAATACTTGTAAAATATTACAGATGGATGTCTCAAAACCACAAAAACCAATAGAGTCAATAATAAAAGAAAATTGGCAACCAACCCATATACTCTACTTTGCCACCCCTCATATAACGTCGAGGCCCAGTGACTACAAACAAAAGGAGCTCAATAATGTATATTCAGACGCATTAGAAAAGATAGTTAGGATATTTGCAAGCTCTTCAAGCAATCGTCTTAAATTATTCTATCCTTCCAGCATATATGTTAAAAACCCAACAGTTAATTTGGTAGATTATGCTTCGGCTAAAATTAAAGGAGAAAAAACAGCAAAAAAATTGGAGCAAGAATTACCAAATCTTGATGTCATTATTGAGCGTCTACCACCACTTGCAACCGACCAAAGTGTGTCGCTTTTGAATGTTGACCTTGCTACCCCACTGGAAACAATGGTGCGCATACTAACCAAAAAACTATAATAGTCATGTATCCTCAGGAGATTATGCTTGTTTGATAAACCCATTTTTGTTTTCACCACCGATATTGACTGGGCATCAGAGTACTGTATTCATGCTCTATTAAAAGCCATGTCGGAACGTGATGTAATTCCAACCGCTTTTGCAACACATGAAAGCCCTACTCTCAATAAAGCATACGCTTCGGGTCATGTTAAAATAGGTATTCATCCAAACTTTTTACCGGGCTCAAGTCACGGAAAAACCCGAGATGAAGTTGTAGACCACGTATTTAAGCTTTTCCCTAATGCCCGTTTTTTTCGCTCACATGCCATGGTCGATGATAGCCACATTTCTATGGCAATGAAAAAGCGTAATATTCTATACGACAGCAATCTATGTCTTTATCTACAGAGAGGACTAGTACCGCTTCATCATTGGACTGGAATACCTCGATTTCCAATGTTTTGGGCAGATGACATTCATTGGAGACGTAAAGGTGTTTTTTCTTTTAAAAAATACAGGGATCAATTCTTTTCCCCAGGCCTAAAAATTATTGGAGTGCATCCATTTATGTATGCGCTTAACCTATCTGATCATGAGACTTACTCTCGACTAAAACCAAAGATACCAACATTAACAAGAGAAGAGGCTAAAGACCTTTTTTCATCTGGCCCTGGGGCGCAGACTTTTTTACTCGAATTGATTGATGAGGTTCACAAAATGGGCCTCTCATTTCAAACCCTTGATGATATATATAATGAATATCCTAAAGAAGGTATATTCTGATGATTGTAGCTCGATTAATTGGCAATTGTAAAATTGGAGTCAACACACTGCTTGATGAAAGTGTAATTATTGGTTACCCCGGCAAAGTCACACAATTAACAGAGCATTCTCTTAAAACTAGTAAAGGAGCTACTCTAGGCAAAAACTGTATTATTCGCTCTAATTCCGTTGTCTATGAAAATACTGTCATAGGAAATAATGTACAAACAGCCAATAATGTAATTATACGTGAAAATGTATTAATAGGTGACGATTGCGTCTTCGGAGGCGGAGCCATAGTACTTGCTGGCGCCAAACTTGGCCGTAATGTTAGGGCTATGGAGCAATCCCTAATTTGTGAAGGTTCAATTGTCGGAAATGATGTATTCATTGCACCACAAGTTAGTTTTACGCGCGGTCGGCAGATGTTAGGTGCTTTTATTCATGCCGGTCGGATAAGTGAGAAACAAGCAGATGAAATTGAAATGCGTTATGCAGACCCAGCAAAGGCCTCAGTAATTATTGGAGATGATGTTCGCATTGGAGCAAATTCAGTCATTTTAGCCGGGGTCCAAATTGGAAAAGGATCAGTAATTGCAGCTGGATCAATAGTTTCACTCAACGTTCCTGAAAATCATCTTGTCATTGGAAACCCTGTTCGCATGATACCAACAGATCCACTCCAATATTAAACTCCTTTAAGTTCCAATTGTTCAAGAATTTTTTTTACACTTTTCATAACAACAAACTCTTCTGGTTTAAAATGAACTTTAAACGATTGCTCTAACGCCAAAACTAAATGTAACTGCTGCAATGAATCCCAACTCAAAATAGAATCTTGCGAAGCATCCTCTCCAATTTCTTCAATAGATAAGAACAAAACATCTGCAATTATTTGTCTTACCTTTTTAACTTTTTCTATTTCCATTTATAAAATCCACTAGTCTATAGCCAAATTATCAAATTTTGAACCATTCAGGAACATTCAAAAAAGTACTTGGCAGTTTAATACTCCAATCTAAATTTTTATTTTTTTTGAAACCGTGATCAGCAAAAAACTCCTTTGCAGGAAAATTTTTACCTGAGGCGATAAATTGACCTATTAATATCTTTGCACCCTTACTCCCCAGCCTATCCGCTACGATAGATAGGATTCCAGTTTCAACCGTTTTACCAATAACACGACAACTCATCAAAAAGGTATCAAGCCTAGCTGTGGTCTCTATCGTTTCGACAATTACGACTGAAATTATGCCATTATCACCAAAACGATCTGCAACCCTTGCCGCAAATACCTCGAAAGAAGGGTTATTAATTAACTCGTCAATCTCTGACTCACTGTAACGACGAGTTGTTAAATTAAATTGATTGGTCTTCTGAGTAAGTTGAGCAACACGTGCGACATCATCACTTGTTGCCAAGAAAACATCCAACTTCATATCTAACGACCAATAAAAATCCTCCAGTGACGCTGTATTATCCAAAAGATCATCTCGTTGTTTTTGGTCTGAATATATACGACCACGTTGCTTGTCTTCATTTGACAGAGTTAAACGCTCAAAAACGGGGGAATGACGTAAGGAACGGGCATATGTTGATGGATCATCTTTGAGATCTATAACCGACACATCTGGCAAACTCTTCCTAACCCAAAGACGCTCAGCGGCATTATCATCGAGGAATGCTATAGAGTCACAACCAATATTTAACTCTCTAGCTATTGCTTTTATATTTGTAGCTTTGTCCAGCCAATTTATTTTAAAAGCAGCAAAATTTTTTTTCTTAAGCACCATCCCAGGGTGCTTTTCAATCACTGCCAAGGCTTCGGTCTCGTCGTTCTTTGAACATACGGCCAAAAGAATTCCACGATTGTATAAATCTAGCAAAGCCCTCTGTACTTCTTGAAATGCTCCACCCGGATAATCACAATCAAGATGTATGCCTTTTATGCCCTCCTCGCCCAGCACGCCACCCCACAGAGTGTTATCAAGGTCAACAACAACAGCTTTTGCAATCCTACCTGATACTGGAACAATGAACTTGAGCCACTCATCAACTAAATGACAGAGATTATCAATGCCCAAAGGCATTCTCATGGTTAGCCAACGACTCTCATCTGACCAACTAGCCCGCCCATGGCGAGAGACCAAAGAGTCATAATCAAGAATATGAACGCCCTCATTCTTCTCTGCAACTTCGACAAGACCTATATTAATTCGATTTATGGCGTCACGCTGTGAAAATTGAGACCCAATGTCTAAATTTCCCTGACTTGTCCATGCAGGTTGCTCCAAGTTATGTAATATTAAGTAAGCATTGCTATTAGATCTAAAAGCATTAATTAAACTCTCAAACCTTTTAATAATCTCCTCAACTCTCTCACTTAACAGTTCACACTCACCTGACCAAATATCAGGTGCTATGTCACGAGTTTGAGTAACAATGAATGCAACATCAATTTCCGATTTATAAACTAAACTTTTCGAAGACAAAATTTCTTGCGCATAAGCATTAAACCCTCCTAAAGTCACATTTAACTTTATTGAATTAACCAGAGCAGCAGCTTCAAGAAGTGGAACACTTGGTTCAACAGTAAAAGAACGTAAAATACATACATTTAAAGGTCTGGATTCTGGATTATCTTCAAAACCCTCAATAGCCTTATATCCGGACAAAAGAACTGGTGCACTTGCTGGCCCGGGGTAGGAGGACCACAGTTCTGCCAATAAAGCCCGCGCCAAAAAAGTATCTTTGATAGCCAGCGCTCTCTCAAAATCCTTACGGATATCTATTAATGACTTAACTATATTTTGATCACTCATAACCCTGAAATAACAACTGCGGAGGATACTCACCAGAAAAAAATTTCATTAAACCAGAAGAGGCTGTTGACAGTTGACAGCTTTTCCACCAGAAGAATCATTAATTATATTATAAGAGTACAAAGAAAATTTTCTACATGTCTCAAGAATTTTTATATCAATGGCCAAATTTTCAGCTAAACTCTGACAACGGGTGGTATGAAAATAAGAACGACAATTACCACGAGCGTAACCTCCCGGAAACAACAAATCAGTTAACAGCTAACTCTCGTTGGCCAGCTTTTTTTCCTTCGCCAATTTGTCTGATAACAACAACAGATGGTGTTAAAGTCGGTTTTGAAAAAATTGTAGGGCCCTCAATTGTCAATCGATTTCCGTACGTCGCAGCTATCAGTCTATGTCGACAAACCTTATCAAAACGGCACCACGCACGTGGACATTTTACAAAAATGCTTGAGAACGGAGGTAGTGTAGCAATTCAATTTCTTGCTCAAGGGGAAGAGCTTAAAAGAGCAATAAATATAATTGCAGAAACACCAGAGGAACGAACCTCCGAACGTATAACACTTGCTAAACTGGATGTTTGCAAAGGACAGACCGTTGCGGCACCTGTCTTAAAAAAAGCATATTTGGTTTATGAAGGTAAATTAGTCAGAGCCACTAAAGACGAGTCTGGAAATGTAATTTACGATAGGGCCTGGACCGATGTTGGCTCCCATCGTATTTACTTTATTGAAATTACAGCTATTCAACTACGCAAAGATATTGCTAATGGTGAGTCACAAATTCATTGGAAAAGTCTTCCAAATTGGTCAGCTGACCCCTCTTTTACATCCGCCTCAGGAGTAACACCCGTGTCCGGCTTAAATAAAGTTTACCAAAAAGGATACAATCCCAACTATAAGTTTCCATCAAAAAGCACAGTAAAATTCGAATTTGATTCTATAAAAAATGGCATGGCCATTAAATACCTCCCACCACTTCCACAAGATCAAATTGAAGTCGACAACGAGAAGGCCCGTTGGCCCTGTTTTTTTCCCTCTCCTACAGGTTTGATTACAGCTTGGACAAAAGACAAAAAAGCAAATCTAATGCCTTGTGGATCCACAACCATAACTAGCCGTCATCCACTGATTATAGCACCTTGCATTTCTTATAGTTCTATTAATGAACGTTATGCACCTCGAGCTTCTTTAGAGATTATCAAAACGGCAGGTTATTTTGGCTGTGGTGTTGCCTACATAAATGATGAAATAACCGAAGCCATTCGATATTGTGGCACTACATCATTTGTCAAAGATCCAGACAAGATTATAAATTCAGGTCTTCATATCTCAAATCGCCCTCTGGCTCCAAGACTAGATGATCTACCTATTCATTTTGAATGCAAGCTTACAGGTGAAATTCGTATGGGCACACACATTATGTTACTTGGAGAGGTAAAATCTATATTGGTCAGAAATGATTTGACTATCCAAAACCCCATTAATTGGTGTCCATGGCCTGATTTAAAAAAGAGAGTATTATAAAAATGTTTCGCACCCTGCTCTTTGATCTAGATGGTACTATTATTGATAGTGCACCAGACGTTTGTGAGTCTGTAAATAAAACACTAAAAATTATGAATAGAGCAACTATCAAAACCGAAGACGTCAAATTACTTGTCGGCTATGGTGCTCGTACGTTGTGCCAAAAAGCACTAGACATAACTGGAAAACCAGGAACCAAGAAAGAGGTTGAGTATTTACATGCAGGATTTCTCAAAAACTATCGGGAAAATCCCTGTAAAAAAACATCAATATTTCCCGGCGCAATGGAGGTCTTAAAAAAATTCCAAAAAGAAAATATAAAGATTGGTATTTGCACAAACAAACCAGAAGCCACATGCTTTCCGGTTCTCGAAACTCTTGGGTTACGCAACTTATTTTCAAGCGTCATTTGCGGCGATACTCTTAAATTTTGCAAACCAGACGCTCGCCATATTTACTACGCTATAGACGAAATGAATGCAGACCTGAAAACCACTGCTTTTATTGGAGACAGTGAGGCCGATATAGAAGCGGCTAAAAATGCTGGAATTCCATGTATACTGGTAACTTTTGGTTATTGTCTGTCACCTCATGAGTCTCTGGGTGCAAATGCCTTAATCAATCATTATAGTGAATTAGAGGAGACATTACGTAATATAATTGCTTCCCAACAGAACTGAAAATAAAATTGGCACTTACGATTATAGTGCAGTTGCATATAAACTCCACAATATGGATTCTATTTATCAAGCTACATTATTTTTTATTGTTGTCTCGCTCTCAGCCTTATTAGCTACCGGGGCATTGTTACCTTTATTGCGAAAGCACTCAATACTAGATATCCCAAATAATAGGTCAAGCCATGATGCACCAACTCCTAAAGGTGGGGGTATTGCCCTTATATCAGTAATTCTTCTGGCCTGGATAGCTTCAGGAATTTATTTAGGAAGTAATATTTTTCTAACTTTAATCTTACCTGCAATGGCTCTTGTATTGGCAGGTATTTCATGGATTGATGATTTAAGAGGCTTACCGCCTATATTTCGCTTAATAGTTCAAACAACTGCTGTTACAGCGATATTGACTATCAGGCCCGCACCAGAGGTTTTTTTTCAAGGACTACTTCCTTTAATTCTTGATAATTTCTTGGCCGGAGTCATTTGGGTTTGGTTCATAAATTTATTCAATTTTATGGACGGTATAGATGGAATAACAGGAACTGAAACCATTATAATTGGAGTTGGAATCGCACTTATTTGTAATGGTCATGTGGCAGTAATTGGTGGCTTACTTGCAGCTGCATCTGCAGGTTTTATTAAATGGAACTGGCATCCAGCAAAAATTTTTTTGGGAGATGTTGGAAGCGTGCCTCTGGGTTTTTTAGTGGGTTGGTTGCTCTTGAACATGGCCGGTAACGGAATGTGGGCTGCAGCGGTGATTCTACCGTCTTATTATCTATTTGATGCAAGTATCACTTTAATTCGTCGTGCACTTAAGCGTGAAAAAATTTGGCAACCCCACCGACAGCATTTTTATCAAAAAGCCGTAGAGCGGGGATTGTCACAGACAAAGGTCGTATCAGGAATAGCTCTAATTGGAATTTTACTGATAAGTCTCGCTTTGTTAGCAGAGGATGTTTGGACTTTTTCATCTTTATGCGCAACTGTAATCGTAAACTTACTCTTTCTTATCGTGCTGAGAGGTAGACAATCGTGAAAATATTGTTTTTAAGTGAAAATTTTCCGCCAGAGAGTAATGCTGCAGCAACCAGAGTTCATGAAAGAGCCTGTTATTGGACCCGTTGGGGTCATAAAGTCACTGTTGTTACAACGGCACCAAATTTTCCTGAGGGAGAGCTTTTTCCTGGCTATAAAAACAAATGGAAGCAATGTGAATATATCTCAGAAATCAAAGTCATTCGTGTCAAAACATATATTGCTCCAAATCAAGGTGTAACTCATAGAACTCTCGATTTCCTGAGCTTTATGGTGACTGGTTTAATTGCCGCACTAAAAGAGGAGCGACCAGACATAATTGTAGCCACCTCACCACAATTTTTCACCGCAATTGCTGGCTGGGCAGTGGCAAAAATGCGTTCAGTTCCTTTTATTTTTGAACTAGGTGATCTCTGGCCCGCGTCAATAGTTGCTGTTGGT
>MDTD01099400.1_pt1 | contig 11366 bp, 10 predicted proteins | sample 811221 | NCBI WGS metagenome assembly MDTD01 (sample SAMN05326646, study PRJNA326480) | marine metagenome | isolation source: seawater | place: Pacific Ocean: South West | collected 2011
TCTACAATGAGTTTTGATGCTGAAGCTCAAATAGTAAGAGAACTTGGTAAATTTTTAAAAGAAGGAAGTCTTTACAGAGGATATAAACCAGTTTTATGGTCAACAGTAGAAAAAACAGCTCTTGCTGATGCAGAGGTTGAATATATGGATCACACCTCAGATACAATTTATGTTTCATTCCCGGTGAAAAAATCAAAAATAAAAGATCTCATCGGAACAGAAATAATCATCTGGACAACTACCCCATGGACCATTCCTGCAAATAAGGCCTTAGCTTACAATAAATCTTTAAATTATGTTGTGATACAAGTTAATGATGAAAATGATTTTAAGAGTAGAAAGATTATTGTTGCAAAAGATCTTTTAAAAAGTGTGATAGAGGATTGTGAAATTAAGAAATATGAAATCATTAATGAAATAATTGGATCAGATTTTGATGGAACAATTTGTTCGCATCCATTTAAAAATTTAGGTTATGACTATGATATACCAATGCTTGAAGCGAGATTTGTTACAACTGAACAAGGTTCAGGTATAGTTCATTGTGCACCGAGTCATGGACCTGATGATTTTAATTTATGTTTAAACAATAATATTAAAGCCATTGAAACAGTGGATGATGACGGAAAGTACACAAAACATGTTTTAAATTTTGAAGGTATTCATATTTTTAAAGCCAATCCAATTGTAATCGATAAACTAAAAAGTGAAAAAAATTTATTAGCAAACGGCAAGTTAAATCATTCATATCCTCATTCTTGGAGGTCAAAAGCTCCACTAGTTCACAGAGCCACGCCTCAATGGTTTATTTCTATGGAGAGCCACAAATTAAGAGAAAAAGCTTTAAAAGCGATTGATGAAACGCAATTTTATCCTGCAAAGGGTAAGGAAAGATTGAGATCGATGATAGAAACAAGACCGGATTGGTGCGTTTCAAGACAAAGAGTTTGGGGAGTTCCATTACCTATATTTATATCCAAATCGGATGGTAAAGTCTTAATAGACGAGGATGTATTTGAAAATATTGCAGCTATTTATGAAAAAGAGGGATCAGATTGTTGGTTTTCAGATGACCCTCAAAAATTTTTAGGAAATAAATACAAAGCAAATGACTTCGTTAAACTTAAAGATATTGTAGAAGTTTGGTTTGACAGTGGATCTACCCATTCTTTTGTTTTAGAAAAAAGAAAAGATTTGAAGTGGCCAGCCTCAATGTATTTAGAGGGCTCAGATCAACATAGAGGATGGTTTCACTCTTCTTTACTAGAGTCTTGTGGAACTAGAGATAGAGCACCTTTTGAGTCTATTTTATCTCATGGATTTGTAGTAGATGGAAAAGGCTTAAAAATGTCGAAATCACTAGGTAATGTGATTGCGCCTGAAGATATTCTTAAAAAATATGGAGCTGATATACTTAGAATTTGGGTTGCTTCTTCGAATTACGCAGAAGATCTCAGAATAGATTACTCTATATTAGATCAGCACGCTGAGTCTTACAGAAAAATAAGAAATACATTTAGATATTTACTCGGTAATTTAAACGATACCTATGAAAATAAAGATTTAAATAAATTAGAAATAAATAAATTACCAGAACTAGAGCAATTAATGCTACATAAAATTTATAATTTAAATTTAAACTTTAATAAGTATTTTAAAAACTATGATTTTCATAACCTTTATAAAGATCTCTTAAATTTTTGCACAGTTGAACTTTCAGCTTTTTATTTTGATATTCGAAAAGATACCTTATATTGTGATCCAAAAAATTCTCATAAAAGAAAATCTACACTGTTATTATTAAATATAATTCTTAATTCACTAATCAGATGGTTTGCACCTATCTTATCTTTTACCACAGAAGAAATATATCAGCTTATTTCTAAGGAAAAAAAAAGTATTCATTTAGAAAATTTTTTAAATTTTCCTAAAAAATTTGAAAATTCAGAATTGAATTTAAAGTGGGAGAGGCTTATTAAAATAAGAAATATTTGTAATTTAAGCATTGAGGAAAAAAGAGCAAGTAAAGTAATTGGTTCAAGTCTAGAGGCAGCATTATTAATCAAATTAGGTGAAAGTGATAGAAATGTTGTTAAAGAAATAGATCTAGCTGAACTGTGTATTACCTCTTCAGCAAAAATTGAAAATAGCAAAAATGATGAGATTATTGTTGAAACAAAAAAAGCTGAGGGTAATAAATGTCCTGTTTGTTGGAAAATAAGTAAGGATCCTTGCATACGACATGGCAATAATGATTAGACGTAACTTTTGGTATTTGTTATTAATTTTTGGTATTTTCTTTATTGATCGAGTAAGTAAAAATTACTTTATTGAGTCAGAAAGATTTTTTGGAGATATAAATCTAATTATATCACCATTTTTAAATCTTCATTTAATTTGGAATGATGGAATAGCTTTTGGATTGTTCTCATTTGAACAAAAGACTTATTATCATTCATTAACAGGGGTTATTATTTTAATTACTATAATAGTTTTATGGATGATTACTAGAACAGAGAAAACTGAGAAATTTGCTTTTAGTATGATTTTTGGCGGTTCTTTAGGCAACATTTTTGACAGAGTTTACTATCAATCAGTGCCTGATTTTATAGATTTTCATATTAATAATTTTCATTGGTTTATATTTAATGTAGCTGATATATTTATTACAATAGGAGTAATTTTGTTAATTAGTCTAGAAATTTTTAAAAAAGAAAAAGCATGATAAAAAAATTATTATTATTTTTAATTTTAATTAATTTAATTGGTTGTCAATCAGCAAAAGATGCTTTTACTCTAAAAAAAAAGAATAATTCTGATGAATTTTTAGTCGAAAAAAAAAGTCCATTAGTGATGCCGCCTGACTATGGCAAGTTACCTGTCCCTGATGAACTTAACAACCCAACGAATGATAAAGCAAAAGTAAATACTAGTGATGAAATACAAAATACTTTAGGTAAAAATAATATTTTAAATAATGAAGTTTTAAAAAATTCTAAACCATCGTCAATTGAAGAGTCTATACTAAAAAAGATTAAATAATCGATGACAAATAATATCAGCTTTAAGTTTTTCAAAAAAAAAAAAATTAATAAAAATATTATAAAAATCCTTCTTAATCTTTTAAAAGAAAAAAATGAAATTTTAAAATCTTTGAGTAATAGATATAAGGATAATTTTCAAAAAAAAAGACTATCTCAGTTTAAGAAAAACTCTATTATTCAAATAATTGGTATTGGGGGATCAGTATTAGGTAGCAAATCAATTTATAGCTTTTTAAAAAAAAAGATTAAAAAAAGATTTATTTTTCGGGATGATTTAATAGAAATTAAAAAAAATAAAAGCAAGTCTTTAAATTTAATTATTTCTAAATCAGGTAATACTATTGAAACAATTGTAAATTCTAATATTTTAATTAAAAAAAAGGACCAAAATATTTTTATTACACAAAATAAAAAAAGTTATTTATTAGATTTATCAAAAAAATTAAAAGCTGAAGTAATTTATCACAATGACTTTATTGGTGGAAGATACTCTGTTTTGTCTGAAGTTGGTATGTTACCTGCTGAGTTAATGGGACTAAATGTTAAAAAATTTAGAAATTTTAACGGTCTTATTAAAAATCAAAAATTTATAAATTCACTAATTTCAAGTGTTTCAAACATATTTGAATTTATGAGAAAGAAAAAAAAGTCTAACTCTGTTATACTAAATTATGACGAGGACACCTCTGATTTTTTTAATTGGTATCAACAATTAATAGCTGAAAGCTTGGGTAAAAAGGGTAAAGGAATCTTTCCGATTATCTCTAAAATGCCAAAAGATAACCATAGCCTTATGCAACTATTTTTAGACGGGACAAAAAATAATTTTTATACATTTTTTTTTGCGCATGACAAATTTTCAAAAAAAATTTCAGATAGCGTGTTTAACAGTCATGCTTTTCTTAAAGGTAAAAAAATTAAAGATATTAGATATTCACAATATGTCGCAACTATGAAAGTATTTAAAGAGAGAAATATTCCTTTCAGAAGTTTTGAAATTAATAAAAAGAATGAAGAAACATTGGGTGAATTATTCACTTACTTTATTTTGGAAACAATATTACTAGGAAGATTGATGAAAATCGATCCATATAATCAACCAGCTGTAGAGTTAATAAAAAAAAGTACTAAAAAAATTTTATTAAAAAAAAATTAGTTAGCAAAAATAATTTTTGAAATTCCATAAGTTCTCATATCAATAATTTTAATTTTATCGCTCAATTTTACATCATCTGATTTATGTCTATGAATGATGATTGTACCATCTTTTTCTAGGATTTTATTGAGCTTTATTATTTCGGTTATAGAATCTATTTCTTTATCTCGATAAGGAGGATCAATAAAAATAAAATGAAATTTCTCATTAAAATTTTCTTTAGCTTTTAAAAACTTCATACAATCTTTTTCGGTTATTTTACTTTTATTTATAATTTTAAGATGAGAAATATTTTTTTTTAGAATTTTAAGCGCATTGGAATTTTTTTCAACAAATTGTACTTTTTCTGCTCCTCTTGAAATACATTCAAAACCAAAAGAGCCAGTCCCAGAAAATAGATCTAAAACTTTAGAGTTTTTAATTTTAAAATTAATTTTTTTTGAGTGTTCTATCAGATTAAAAATTGACTCTTTAACTATATCTCTAAGTGGTCTTGTATCTTTATTAAGGGGTAAAAAAATTTTTTTTCCTTTTAAATCTCCGCCTACAATTCTCATTATTTAATTACTTTAAAACCTATATCTTTTCTAAAAAAACCATTGTTCCAATTTACTTTATCAATCATCTTAATTGAATTTTCTCTCGAAACTTTAAAGTCTTTTGATTTTACTACAAAATTTAATACTCTACCGCCATTTGAGAATATTTTACCATTTATTTTTTGAGTACCTGCATGAAAAATAAACTCGTTATTGTTAAGATTAATCTTATCTAAATTTTCGATTTCAATATTTTTTTCAAATTTTTCAGGATAACCTTTTGCACAAAGTACAATACAAAGACTTTTATCATCATACCATTCCAATTTAGTATCTTTTAAATTCTCATCTGTACACGCTAAGATAATCTCTAAAAAATCTGTTTTAAGTTTTGGAAGTATAGTTTGACACTCAGGATCACCCATTCTTACATTATATTCAATTAAATATGGCTCGTTATTAACAATCATTAAACCTGCATATAAAAATCCTCGATAAGATGTATTTAAATCTTTTAAACCTTTTAAAGTTGGTTCAATTATTTTCTGTATAATCTTTTTATTTAATTCTTTATTCTCAAGTCTTGAAGGTGAATAAGCGCCCATCCCACCTGTATTTTTTCCTTTATCACCTTCAAAAACTCTTTTGTGATCTTGTGCTGTTCCAAAATTTTTAAAAGTTTTTCCATCACTCAATATAAAAAAACTCATCTCTTCACCTTTTAAAAACTCCTCTATTAATATTTTTTTGGCTACACCAAACCTTCCATCAAATATTTCAATAACTGCTTGCAAATATTCCTTTTTGTTTTCACAAATATATACTCCCTTGCCTGATGCCAAACCATCTGCTTTGATTACAATTGGAAGATTACATTCTTTTAAAAAATCTAGCGCATCTTTTTGATTATTAAAAATTCCAAAATCAGCAGTTGGAATATTATATTTTTTACATAATTTTTTAGTAAAAGTTTTTGACCCCTCCAGTTGAGATACAATTTTATTAGGACCAAAAACTTTAATGTCATAATTTTCAAGGTAATCAACAATTCCATCGACCAAGGGCTTTTCTGGTCCAATTATGACTACGTCTATATTCTCGCGTAAAATGAAATTCTTTATCATTTCAAAATTTTCGATATCAATTTTTAAATTTTCAGCAATTTTTTCAGTTCCAGCATTTCCGGGAATACAGTATATTTTATTGACCTTTTTTGAGTTATTTAGAGCTTCAGATATTGCGTGCTCTCTTCCACCACTTCCTATTACCATAACTTTCATATAATAATTTATAAACTAAAAATGTTAAAAAAATTAGCAAAAATAAAATATTTACCAAACAATTTTAAAGTTATTCAGGAGGGTGATCATGTCTTGTGTGCTGTGACAGGAAAAAAAATTCCTTTAGCTAATCTTACTTACTGGAATGTAGATTTACAAGAAGCATACTTTTCCTATGTTGAGGCTTCCATTAAAAGAGATAAAATATAATTACTTCCATCTATTGTGTGTCCAAATCCATTGATCAGGATAATTAATGATCATATTTTCTAAAATTTTATTTAATTTAAGGGTTATTGACTCTGTTGATTCATTTTTAGAAAATTCCAAAATTTCTTTAAATTCTAATTCAAATTTATTATTCTCATCTCTTTTAATATAAACCGGCACAATTTTTGCTCCAAATTTTTTTACAAATTGAGCGGGTATTGATGTAGTGAACGCAGGTTTATTAAAAAAATTAATCTTTATTCCTTCAGAAACTCTTTGATCAATCATTAATGCAATTGAAGTTCCCTTCCTAAATAATTTTAAAATTTGTTTTGTTCCAGAAAGTCCTTTTCTTATTTGATTTTTACAAATAAAGTCTTTTCGTATTTTTTCCATAATTGGATTTAAATATTTATTGTTTAATGGTCTATAAATAGTGGCCAATTCAATTCCATTTTTTTCTATCTCCATAGCCATTAATTCAAAATTATTAAAATGACCTGAAATGAAAATAACTGGTTTTTTGTCTGCTTTTATTTTTTCAAGAATGGATAAATTTTTGATAATTATATTTTGATGAAATTTTTTTGATAATCTAAATTTTTTTAGAAAAACATATTCTGCTAATATTTTTCCATAATTTTTCCACATATTCTTAATTATTAGAGATTTTTCATTTTCACTAATTTTTGGAAAAGCAATACTTAGATTTGCTTTGCTAATATGATTGGATCTAAAAAATGGACCAATTATTTGAAGTAGCTTACTCGAAATTATAGATGCGGATTTGTAACCGATAATTTTAAATATCATAAATAAAAAAGATATAAATATGAATTGAAGAAAATATTTTATTTTAATCATTTAATTTTTCTCTGATAAAATTTATAAGTTTATCTTTATCGATAATTTTTAAATCTATTTCTAAAAAATTAATATCTTTTTGATTTTCTTTCGAAATTTTAATATAATCTTTTTCAGTAGTAATTATTTCTGCATTAAGAGAATATGCTTTCATTTTAATTTTATTAATTGTTTTTGTTGAATAATTATGATGATCAGGAAATACAATTTCATTAATAATGTTAAATTTATTTTTTAATAGTAATTGTTTAAAACCAGCTGGATTTCCAATTCCTGAAAATATTAAGTATTTTTTTTTTAAATCAAATTTTTTTAAGTTTACCGGCTGGTAAAATGTTCTAAAAATTGGGATATCACAAATTTTTTTAATTTGTTCAATGATGTCAACTGAATCGTTCTTCCCTTCTTTTAAAAAAATTCCATCGTATTTTTTTATACTTGCCAATTTTTCTCTTAATGGCCCTGCTGGAATTAAACATCCATTGCCTATCCAACTTGAAGTATCAAAACACACAAATTCTAAGTCATATTTTATTTCTTTATCTTGAAGACCATCATCAAAAATAAGAATCTTTTTTTCTTCATTTTCAATGTTTTTTAATAATTTAGATCTTGATCTATTTATTATTAAATTTGTATTATTTTCTAATATTTTAATTTCATCTTTTTGAGTCTCGTAAAATTTTTTTGCTGTAAACACATTAAATTTTTCATTTTTTAGTATTTGAAAAATTTTTATTACCGTAGGTGTTTTTCCTGTACCACCTACATATATATTGCCAACACAAATTGTTTTAATGGTATTATGTTTTTTTTTGGTCTTTAGACCCAATAGATAATTATTTAAAATAATAGGTAAAGTTAGAGGTTGAATTAAAAATGATAATAAATTACGTTTTTTATAATCCCAAAATTTTGGTTTTTTTAATCTAATCATTTAATAAATAATTTCAGCTCATTATAAGTAGTTTCTAGAACTTTATTACCAATAAAACTTAATTTTTTTTGTATTTTTTTTGAATGAGGTTTTTGGGAAAATAGTTTATCAAGTATTTTAACTGCCTCTTTTTCATTATTAATTGTATTTGAAATTTTATTTTTTTTAAGAAAATCATAGATCTCTCTAAAATTTGAGATATTTGGACCATGAAGAATATTACATCCAAATCTTGCCGCCTCTAATGGATTTTGTCCTCCATGATTAATGATTGAACCTCCCAAAAAAACATTGTTGCAAGTTTTAAAAAAAGATTTTGTTTTTCCATAAGAGTTGATTAAATATATGTCTATATCTTTTTTAATTTCACCTTTTGGATTGTAGGTAAAAACTTTAAGCCCCAGTTGTTCGAGGTCTTCTTTAATTTCCATAGTTCGTTCAATATGTCTTGGAATAATCACAGTTATAATATTTTTATATTTTTTTTTTAATATTTTATGGACTGATCCGCAAAACTTTTCTTCTGAATTATGAGTACTAGAAGCACACCAATATTTTTTTTTAGCAATAATTTTTTTAAAATTGAAATCAGTAATATTTTTTTCTTTTTCTGATTGAGAATATTTTAGATTTCCCAGAAATCTTACTTTTTTTGCACCAAGTTTTTCTAAAAATTTTTTGGATTCTTTGCTTGATGACAAACATAAATTAAACATACTAAAAATTTTAAAAGAAAAATTTTTAAAAAAAAACCATCTATCAAATGATTTTTTTGTAATCCGGCCATTGATTAGGTTTATTGGAATATTTTTTTTTTTTAGATTTAAAATCATATTCGGCCATATCTCCGAATCAATAAAAAATGCTGAAGATGGTTTCCAATAATTTAAAAATTTATTGGAATGAAAATTGGTATCTATCGGAAAGAATTGATGAATAATTTTTTTAAACTTTAATTTTTGAATAATTTTTGTTGAGCTTAAAGTATTGGATGTGATTAATATTTTTTTGACTTTCTCATCTTTCTCAATTTTTTCAAGAAGAGGAATTATGCTTTGTAATTCCCCAACACTTGCACCATGAAACCAAATTAAATTTCCAGTAGATTTTTTTTTTGAAAAAAAGCAAAACTTTTCTTTAAATCTTATTAAATGCTCTTTTTTTTTAATTAATCTGAAAATGATGATTAAGGGTGATAAAATAAAAATAATATTAATTAATATCCTATAAATAAAAATCATTATGATCTTCTAATCTGCTTTTCATAAAAGTTTTTATATATAAAAGATGAATTTAATAATTCATCATGCTTACCCTCTCCAACAACCTGACCTTTATCTATAACATAAATTTTATCTGAATTAAGTATCGTTGAAAGCCTATGTGCTATTACTATTGTAGTTCTTCCTTTTGTTAGATAATTAATTGCGTTCTGTATTTTACTTTCAGTATCAGCATCTAATGATGATGTAGCTTCATCAAGTAATATTATTGGGGCTTTTTTAATTATCGCCCTAGCTATTGATAATCGTTGTTTTTCACCCCCTGATAATCTCACTCCATTTTCTCCAATCAACGTGTCAAACTTATTAGGTAGTTGATTAATAAACTCTTCAGCAAATGAATGCTTTGCTGCTAGATAAATTTCCTCCTCAGTTGCATCGGAATTAGCATATAAAATATTATTCTTAATTGTATCATCAAATAATGTTGTATCTTGACTTACTAATGAAATTTTTTCTCTTAATGAAAAAATTTTAGCATCGTAAATTGATTGATTATCAATTTTAATATCACCTGATTTAGCGTCATAAAATCTTGGAATTAAATTTAATATTGTTGATTTACCGGCTCCGCTATGACCCACTAAAGCAGTCATTTGACCAGCAGGAATGTTTAAATTTATTTTATCTAAAATAACATTATTATCCTTATGATATTTAAATTTTACATTTTCAAAAATAATTTGTCCTTTATTAATCGATAATTTTTTTGCGTCATTTGATTCCTTTATATCGTGTTTTTTATCAATAATTGGAAGAACTCTTTGAGCACCAGCAATCCCTTGCTGAACAGTTATATTTAATGTAGCTAATGATCTTACGGGCTGGTAAGCAAGCATCATGGCTGCTAAGAATGAGAAAAAATTGTTAACTTCAAGTTCGTTTTTAACAACTAATTTAGCAGATATAAAGATTAATATCGCAATCATAATTCCTGTTAAAAACTCCATTATTGGAGATGCTCTCACATAAACCACATTTATTTTTTTATTAAGTTCTTTGAGATTATGAATGAATTCATTCGCTCTTTTCTTCTCATAGTTTTCTTTCTGAAAAATTTTCATTAATTTGTGGTTTTTAAAAATTTCTATGAGATAAGAAGTAAGCAAAGCGGCTCTTTGCATTTGTTGAGTTGAAACCTTACTAATTCGTTTACCTAAAGACTTAGCCGCAAAACTTGCCAATGGTATCATTATAATTGCAATTAGAGATAATTTCCAGTTTTGATAAAACATGACAGTCAGTAGACCTATAAGTGTCAAACTATCTTTAAATAAGTTAAGTATTGCTGTGCTTACTAAACCAGTAATCATATTAACATCATTACTTAAATTAGTTATAAATTTTCCTGAATGTTCTTTATCAATTAATTGAGTATCAGCATGTATTAAAGACGAAAACATATCTGTTTGAATATCTCTTCGGACCTCTTCAGCAACATTTATCATTATTATTTTTGCAAAATATAATGACATGCCTTTTAATGCAAAAGCTAAAATAATACACAAAGGTATAATGTAAATTAGAGTACTAGTTTGTTTTATAAAAAGTTCATTTATTGCAGGATCTAACAGATAAGCAATAGAAGAAGTGCTAGCAGCAAGTATGATTGAAAATAACACTGATATTAAAATATTTTTTAAATATTTTTTTGTGTAATCTAAGTATAATCTTTTTAAAATTTTAATTTTAACCATAAATTTATAATTTACCTACTACTAAATTTATAAATACTATAAGTCCTAAAAAATTATTAGATTTGAAGGTATCAAAACATTTTTTTGGATCTTCAATATTTAGTTTTTTTACTTGAAAAAAAAACAAATGTATAAAAATAATAATTGAAAAAATGAAATATAATAAATTTAATTTCATTAGTACACCAACAATTATTAACATCAGATAAAAAATTAAGTAAGCCATGTAAAGAAAATTTGTTGGTGATTTTTTAAATTTTATTGAAGTTGATTTTAAACCTATAATTTCATCGTCTTTAATATCTTGGAACCCGTATATAGTGTCGTAACCAAGTGTCCAAAATATGGCTCCAAGA
>MDTD01149483.1_pt1 | contig 11366 bp, 15 predicted proteins | sample 811221 | NCBI WGS metagenome assembly MDTD01 (sample SAMN05326646, study PRJNA326480) | marine metagenome | isolation source: seawater | place: Pacific Ocean: South West | collected 2011
ACCCACCGTCGCACCCACCGTCGCACCCACCGTCGCACCCACCATCGCACCCACCGTCCAACCCACCGTCGCACCCACCGTCCAACCCACCATCGCACCCACCGTCCAACCCACCGTCCAACCCACCTTCCGCCCCTTCACCGCCGCATTCCCCGCCATCGTCGCCACCACCGCCATCGCATCCGCCATTGTATCCGCGACGTATGTTTTATCAACTCGGCAACGACGTCGCGTACGGAAGAAACGGGGGTGATCAATCAGGTCATTCCGTGGCCCTCAATGGCAATGGTACCATCGTCGCGGTCGGAGCAAGACAAAGTTATATTTCTGCAAATAAACCGGGATACGTTCGCATATACCAATACAACTCGACAAATTGGGTGCAGCTTGGCTCCGATATTGACGGAGAAGCCGCGAATGATTGGTCAGGCTACTCCGTCTCTCTGAATGACAATGGCACGGTCGTTGCAATAGGGGCACCGCAAAACGACAATAATGGCTTTGATTCCGGTGTCGTCCGCGTATACCAATACAACTCGACAAGTTGGGTGCAGCTTGGCTCCGATATTGACGGAGAAGCCGCGGGTGATTGGTCAGGGTCGTCGGTGTCCCTCGATAGCGAAGGTAAACGGGTTGCGATAGGAGCACCGCTAAACAATGTTAATGGCCAATATTCGGGGCAGGTCCGTGTCTACGAGTACAACAACTCTACAGATTGGAAGAAAATCGGCTCAGACATTGATGGGGGAGCCGCGGGTGATCGGTCAGGCTACTCCGTCTCTTTGAGTAGCAACGGCGCCGTCGTCGCAATAGGCGCACCATACAACAAAGGCACTGGCACTGTTCGCGTATATCAATACAATTCGACAAGTTGGGTGCAGCTCGGCTCCGACATTGACGGAGAAGCCGCGGGTGATATTTCAGGGTCGTCGGTGTCCCTCGATAGCGAAGGTAAACGGGTTGCGATAGGAGCACCGCAAAACAATGGTAATGGCCAATATTCGGGTCAGGTCCGTGTCTACGAGTACAACAACTCTACAGATTGGAAGAAAATCGGCTCAGACATTGATGGGGAAGCCGCGTATGATCAGTCAGGCTACTCCGTCTCTCTGAATGACAATGGGACCGTCGTAGCCATCGGAGCACCATACAACAAAGGCACTGGCACTAAAACTACCGGTCAAGTCCGCGTGTATGAATACGCCTCGACAGCCTGGGAGCAGATAAGTGACGATTTAGACGGTGAAGTCGATGCTAATTTCGGAAACGCTGATGTTTTAGGATATTCCGTCGCGTTGGACAGCGCGGGTACCGTTGTTGCAGCGGGCGGTATATGGCACGCAAATGTCAACGGTTTCGTCAAGGTGTATGCGAGTAGCTGACGCCCGCATCGAGCGCCATCCGTAGCAGCTCCGGAGATCGCACTTTCTACAAGTACAAGTACGCCGACTAAATGAGTTTCGTCCGTCCCGGACCTTTCCGCTCCGGTCGGCCCTCGCGCCCGGCCCTCACCTCGCGCACTCACCGGCCGGTCTCCCAGCCCGGCCCTCACGCCCGCCTCGAACACCCACCGGCCGGTCTCCCAGCCCGGACCTCACGCCCATCAGTCGAGCTCTTCAATCCTTTGCTCGCCAATCACGCCGTTCGCAGATGGCGGAGGAAGGTGCGGAAGAAAATCCGGGCGCGATGCCACGATGCCGACGTCGCGGACAACCTGCTCGACGATCTGCTTGATCGACCTGTACGACGCCGCATTGTACTTGAAGCTGCAGTAGGCGTCCCGGGTGCCGGTCTGTCGCCACGCGACCGCGATCTCCAGGTTCGAGACCATCTCCTCTATGGCCTCGTCCGTCAGCACGGTAGAGCCCTTGTTTAAATTCTGGAGCTTGGTCCTGAAGAGCAGCTTCTGCCGTTCCACCACCGACCGGTCGTCTCTGCGCACACTGGCCACGAGCATGGAAGGAGTGCAGTGGACACAGTGGACCACCGGGACAGAGCCGTCGACCAGCGATGCGTCGACTACCGAGGCAACACCAACCGGGTAGGTGACACCATCGATGGTCACCGTTTTCGGAGGAGCGACCGCAACGGAGCCGTCCATGACCTCAACGGTGTGAGCGGTCTCGATCACCGCGTCCCGAACGGCGTCGCGCTGAAGAAACCTTCGCCAAGAGATCATCCTGCGATCGAGAACCGGGTGGTCGCTGCCGGCGGCTGCGGGCGGGAGCATCAAAGTGGTCGCATGCGAGATGAGCATAGGCGAGCGGACAGGCTCCGTGCGCGGCACCGCACCTCGCCGGAGCGAGTCGTGGACCGCGCGCGGCCTCGCGTGCGGCGGCCAGGCGAGGGGAAGCGAGGGGGGCGCGAGGGAAGGATGGGGCGTACACACGCGCACCCGCCTTTTTCGTTCCCTTGTTTTTTTGCTGCCCAACTCCACCAACGAAACCGCCGCCGAAACCACAACAACCCCCCATGTTTGGGCAGTTGAAATCTACTGAACGCACCCGAGCAAGCGAGCACCCTTCCCTTGTCCTCGTTCTGTGCGTGGCTGCCCTGCTCCCTCTCGCCGCGCCTCCCCGCGAGGCTGTGCGGCGCCCCTCACCCCGCCGCGTGGTGCGCGTGCCACGGAAGCAGCGGATGCGAGACGCGCCTTTCACGCCTGACCGAGCGCACCCCGATCATCGCGCACCCCTTCCCTGTCCGCAGTCGATGTCGCAGGCGCAGCCGTCCAAGAAGACCTCCACGCAGCTCCAGTACAACTGTGAGAGCCTTGGGAAGTGGCCGGCGAATGCAGCGCCCGACAATCGCAAGTTTGCAGCCCCTGTCAAGGCGTCGGGCGTGTGCGTCCTCGGTTACAACCACGCAGGATGCTGTATGACGGCCGATCGCATCGTGGCTGCGCAGGCCGATGGCCAGATGTCGGCGATGCTCCTGCGCAAGATTCCAGAGGCGAAGCTGAGACAGATCGGACAGCTCCTCGGCCAGTCGCGTCTGCACATCAAAATCAAGGACGCGGCCTCTACCGTCGTCTCCACGCCCTCTGCCCCCAGGCGTCTGAGCCTCGCGCCGTTCTATGAGCGCCTCGGGCTCAGGATGGGCGCAACCGAGCTCGAGGTCCGCATCCGGTACCGCCGTGAGAGCCTGAAATGCCACCCCGACAAGTACGACGGCGCGGACGCGGTCGAGCGCTTCATCGCGTTGAAGGAAGCCGCCGATGCGATCCTCAAGGGCCCCGTCGGCGACGCGCACGAGGCGCTCGAGAAGCGCACGCTGGAGAACCAGTCGGTCGTTTCGGTGTGCGCGCCCTACTCGGAGGAGTGCAGCGGCTCGCCCGCGAAGCGCATTTACCTCCTTCTCCTGCAGATCATCGGGGACGACGAGATCGCCTGGGGAGACTGTGGCTGGTGGCGCCACCCCGACGGCAAGCGGTGGCTCCTTAAGGTCGCGGAGGACATCGCGCGCGTTCGCTACACGGGCCGCGCGGCGGGCTCGATCGGCGCCCCGGCCGACGCACGCGCGATCGCCGCGCTGAAGCCTCTCACCGTGCGCACCATGCTTGTGCGCGGCGGTGTGGAAGGCGCACGGCCGGACACGCGTGCGCACGACTCGAACTGGGTCGCGTTCGCATCGGCCCTCGGCCTCGACCCCGAGTCCACCACGCTTCTGGACGACGCGGCCAGCGCGTTCCTCGCGGGCGATGACAAGGAGACCATCGAGGGCGAGTACCGCTTGCGTCAGCGTGGCCTGAACGCCGCGCGCAAGCGCAAGCGTGAAGAAGACGCTCGTGCGGAGCTGTCCTCGGAGATCGACGCGATGACGCCGTGGGTCACGCCGCTCGACAGGCGCGGCCAGTACACCACCAACGGGTGGGACATGATGTGCTCGTCCAGATGAGGTGCTCGTCCAGGTGAGGAGCTCGTCCAGGTGAGGAGCTCGTCCAGGTGAGGAGCTCGTCCAGGTGAGGAGCTCGTCCAGATGAGGAGCGCCGCGCGCCGCGCGCCTTTCCACGCGCCCGCCGCCGCCGCGTGTGCGGTGTGTGTGCGTGTGCGTGCGAGGCCGCGCCAAGGGCGGCTGTGTTCGAGTGAGAGGAGCGCCGTGTGGAGTGAGACGCGCGCCGCGCGCCTTGCCACGCGCCGCCGCCTCCCGGTCACGCGGTCACGCGGTGTGCGAGTGAACGCCGAGAAAAAAGCGAGAGAAACCATCTCAAGTGATCACGTCCCCATCGGAGTCGACTGCACCATGCAGTAGAATTGGTCGGGGTCCATTCCTGACTGCTCCCCGCCGGCCTTGATGTAAGCGTAGTGCTTGATGTCCTGCATCACGGTGTCGCTGATCATTCCGTACCCCGAGCCGCCGTCGCACGACGCCAGGTGGCCTCGTACGTTGTAGAAGGGCCGGTAGACGCGCTGCCCCTTCGAGGTGTCCGTGACGCCCGTACCGCTGTACCAGCAGCGGAACTTGTTCATGGACGTGACGTCGCGCAGGTTGTAGCCGCTCGACGCGCAGTTCGAACTCATACGGCGGGAGAGCCACTCCTTCGTTGGTTTCTGGTCCACGTCCGACGCCGCGTGGGTCCCGCACGACACGAACGCGCCCTCGGTGGCGTTGACTTGCTTTCGCGCGTGCTTGTGAATCATATGCTCCATGTGCTTGGTATGCATCACATCTTTGGGTATGAACGCTATGCCGCTCGTCGGGCCGTAGCCATCCACCCTGCAGTTGTATATCACTGGAGTCTCGCCGCTCGACGACAGCACATCCATCTTCTCCTCGAGCGTCGTATCATTGTCTGTGTGCTTCATGTCGTCGTCCGAGATGTAGGCGCTCACTCCTGGCGTGCGGGTGCCGGTGCGGGGCTGCGACCCGTCGTTCGTCGGGTTGATGCCCTCCGGTTCGGACGCATGGTTCGCGGCCGCGGCGGACGCCGCCGACGCGGAGCAGGTGCCGCCGTCCCAGCTGCACGCTGCATCGCGATTGCACTGCTCCGCGCTGGTGTAGGCCTTGCACGAGGGAGCGCTGACGGCCCGTGCCTCCGACGAGGCCCTCGCGGCGCACCCGTTCCCGGACCACCCGCACCCGGGGGCCTGCTCACAGGCTTTGGCCGTCTGGTGTGCTCGACACGTCGGCGCCATGGGCTGTGTGTTTCCCAAGTCCGAGGCAAAAAAAAGTTGCGAACTGTTGTGTTGTGCGAGCTCTCAAAAGGAGATGACGATGAGCGCGGCCTCGGCGGCCACTATGCACACGGTCACCACGGCCCACAGCAAGGGACGTTCCATGGGAGGCTGCTCGCCCACAGGGCCTCGGAGCGGATCGCCCTCCTGCTGACCTTCGATGTCCTTCGACATGCCTTTCCCCTCTCGGAAGGATTTTTGTGCACTTTTTTTTTCCATGCAAACGTGCAACAATGTCAGCGCTCGGGCAGCCGGTGAACATGGGCCAGCCGGCGCAGCAGGCGTCGACGGCCGCCAGCAACTCGGCGCTCCTCGCGCAGGGCACGAACGACCTGATGGAGTGGGCGCGTGAGCGCGACAAGGAGGCGGCGATCCAGCAGATCCAGGACATCGTCGAGGAGAACGAGAAGATCGCGCGCGAGTCGCGGCGCGAGGTCGCGCAAATCACCGCGCCGACGAGTCGGGCCGGCTACCTGGTGGCCTTCATCTGCGGGCTGCTGTTGTTCATGTTCATCTCCACCTACGTCTTTGCGGGCAACCGCCTCCTGATCGGGGCCATGACCGCGGTCATCGCGCTCTTCTTCATCGTCGCGATGAAGAACACGCTCGAGAAGAAGGGCGCGCGGTACCTCGCGGAGACCACCGGCGTCGCCATGGGCGTCGCGTGACGCGCTCACCCGAGCGCGCGGAATATGAGGAATCCGGACGCAAGCGCGAACAGGGTGCCGAGGACGACCAGGGTCGGGCCTCGGCGCACGGCGATCGCCGGGGCGGATGGGGCGCCGAGCGTCGGGCTCTGCATTGCGTCTTTCCTTGTGCCTGCACAAAAAAACCGAACGGAGGACGGACACAGGGAGAAGACACGTCAGAGAGAAGCAGAGACGGGCAGAGACGGACCGCTCATGGCGATCACGACGTGCGATCCTCCTTCAGGGTCTTCCCGTCCCTGTCTTGGCGCGTGACGGCGGTGACTCGCTTGCTCTTCTCCTTCCCCGACGTCTCGAGCCGTGCGATCTCGCGCCGCTCTCGCTCCTCGCTCTCCCGCTGCTGCGGTGTCTTGGTGTGCTTCGCGGCGAGCCTCCAGAATATGTCGCGTCCGATGCGATAGCTGGGCATGTTCGGGTTTGCCTTGTACCAGAACAAACAATCGGATATGTTGGAGCTGGTTTGGGTGTTGTCCAGGACGAGCGCTGAGTAGTTGTTGGTGCACTTCGCGAGGGTGACCGCGAAGTCCTGAAAATTGGAGAAAATGCCGAAGAAATATTTCCAAAGACGAACTTGGTTCGCGTATATAGGTTCACGCAGCACGAATACATAGTCTATTTGACTGCGCAGCTCCGGGCCCACGTCCATAAGATATTGCACGCAGTTCACAAAACTCACATGCAAATGCCTCCCGTTCATGTGCAAGTCTCGAATAGCTGTGCCCTTCAGCACCTTCTTGTCGAACATGCAGTCGTCCAACACGCAGAGGAGGTTGCGCTGCTTCTGTGTGCGCGAGAGCTCGCGTTGCATGCTGAGCATGTCCTCGAGTTTCGACTGCTGGAAGGTGTTGTAGATCCAGCTCTCGGGGGCGTGGCGCCTAAACGACGACGCGGACTCCTCGGTCGGCGTCATGAAAATGCCCATGTCAACGTTCTTGCCGATGTGGTACAGGAGGTCTTCGCAGAGCGTGCTCTTGCCGGACCCTCGGCGCCCGATGAGCAGCACGATGCGGTGCTTCTTGAGCGTGGACGGGTCGAACCGCTTGACCTTCAGCCGCATCCGGCGCTTTGCATACCCGGGGTCGAAAATTTTGGCGATCAAATTGCAGCGCGCGGGACCGCGAGCGAGCTCCCCTTCTCCCGCTCTCGCTTCCCCGATGCCGCGGTACACCGTCGAGATCGACGGCGAGCGCCACGCCTTTGCGCACGTGATCGCCGAGAGGATCTCGCGCGACCACGCGCCCTCCTTCTGCACCTTCCAGGTGCCGGACCCGTTGAAGGACGTGGCGTACGTCGTCCTCGACGCCCCCGGACGTGAGGAGGCTGTGCGCCTCGTCGGCGAGGCGTGCGCCGCCCTCGTCGCCGACATAGACGCGATTCTGCACGACCTCGGACTGGAGACGACGTTGCCGACCGAGACCGCGTGCCACATCAACCTCCCAAACTCGTCGATCTCAGAGTCGTCATAGGACGATTTTTTTTGTTGACCTACCAGTAAAACCACAGCTCCTCCGATGCCGGCGAAAAAGACACCACCCAAGAAGGGAGACAAGAAGGCAGACAAGAAGGCAGACAATAAGCCAGAGGACAAGAAGGGCAAGAAGCGCAGAGCCTCAACCGCAGTGCCGTACATTCGAAAGATCTTCAAGAGCGGTGTGTCAGAACTGCGCATCTCTTCGAAGTCCCTTAGCTCGTTGGCTTCTGCGACCGACCAAATGATAGAGGATATCGTCGTCGAGGCCACCAAGATGACCAAGAGGGCAAAGGCAAAGACGGTGACGGAAAGAAACATCAAGGCCGCGATAGAGATCGTCTTCGACCGCGCGACAGAGGTGGCAAAGAAGGCAACCAAGTTCATAGAAAGCAGGGTCGGTAAGGACGTCACGGAGTACCCAAAGACGAGTGAAGAGGGCAAGCCTATGTCAAGTGCTGACAAATATAAGCTCAAAGTCTCGCCTGCGTACTGCGCACGCTTCTTCGACCCCGGCTATTGGAAGTCGGAGAAGGCGACGGTGGCCGTCGCTGCAGCGGTAGAGAAAGTTCTCGAAATGGTCCACGATCACGTCAAGCAGGTTGTGGCGAAGAATAAGTCGGTAACGGTGAGCAACCGCTTCCTCGAACTCGCAAAGACGTCTGATGGAGAAGACGGCGCGGCAGCCACGAAGCTGCTCTTTCCTGGCACCCTCGCAGGCGGCGGCGTGGCACCACACATCGAAAGTGAGCTCCTAAAGAAGAAGAAAAACAAGAACTACGGGAGCTCCTTCTCGGACGTGCTGCACGACATCCCGCTCTACAGCGCCTACTACTGAGACGGGACAGACGGGTCCGTGAAATGCCTCTGCACCCACGAAGAAAAGACTTTTTTTTCCTCTCTCTCTCTCTCTCTCTTTCTCTCTGTGTGTCACCACGGCACGTCTGCCTGCGTCTTCCTCATGGCCCTGTGCAGATGCACGAGGAGCCCGTTCATGTCGTTCGCCGTTTCGACGGCATCAAGTCTCGAGCAGACGTAGGCGTTGTATCGTGGGTGGCCGTGGTGGATCGGGCGGTCGGCCCGCAGATTTAGCAGCCGCGCCCCGGCGACGTTGGGCATGAGGACGAAGTTGGCCTCGTCCTCGACTTCGAAGCCCACCGCCCGGAGCGACGGATGTGCTGCGCACGCACGAGGGATCACGTGGTGGATCTCGGTGACGCCCTGCAGGCAGAAGCGCGTGCGTGCGTGGCGGAGCTGGTACTTCGAGAAGCAGAGCACGCCCGCCAGCCTCAAGCCATGGCGCCACATTTGCTTCGGAGAGGTGGATTTTGTCAACCGATGTGCGACAGCCCGTTCGGGATCTCGCCCTCCACCTGCGGGTGCCACACGTCCGCGACCTGATCCGGGCGGATCCTGAGGGCGTCTGCCGTGCGGAAGTCGACCGGGACCCACAGCTCGAGGATCTTGTCCAGCCTCTCGAAGCCCACGTAATCGCAATTGAGGTGGGACGTCGTGAAGCGGCCGCGCTGCGTCCACCCGCGCGCGGTGCGGGTCATGATGACGATGCCTTGGTCTCCGTTGTGGAGAACGCCGCCGATCGCGACCATCGACCCCACGTCGAGGTCGTGGAAGTCGGATGCGGACTCCGCCCACTCTTCCTTCGTCAGGTCGTAGACCTCCATCCTTGCTTGAGCGGGGGCCGGACGAAGGAAAGGCCTAATCTGACGGGGCGCGGAGCGGCCGTCGGGCCTCTCGCCGCGTCGGCCCGAGCCCTCTCTCACTGGCTGAACGCACCGCCGACGGTGTCGATGACGCCGATCCCGCCCTGCAGGCGCTTGAAGTATGCGTTCTTCCGGAACACGACGTTCACGACGACGGTGACCACGCATATCACGAAGACGAAGCCGGCGCCGATCCGAATGAAGCCGCGCTGCTTCTCGGTGATGATCGACGCCTTCACGTCGTCGTAGTTCTCGCGATTCACGTACACCACCATGGAGCTTCCCTCCTTGGGCACGTGGTTCTCGTCGTAGGTCTGGCGCAACGAGGTCTTCTCCAGCGACCGCGAGCCCGCCGGCACGAAGCTGAGGCCGAGGTTGCAGTCGACCTCGGTGGACGTGGTGCACGTTTGGGAGTTCTTGGAGCCGCTGCAGTGCGAGACCTGCTTGGGCGCCGAGCATTCGACGCGATCGATCGTCGCCTCCGTCTTGTCGAAGTTGCGAGACATCGTGAAGGACATCACGAAGACCACGATCGACAGGATCGCGATCAGGCTTCCGATGATGATCGCCGCCCATATGCGGAACGTGCCGAAGAGCTGCAGAGTGCCGTCGACTGCGCCGGGCTCTGCCATCGGGCGGTTTCCCACCTGCCGCACAAAAAAAGGGAACGCGCGTGTCTCCCGGCCGCGCGCCTCCCGATCGCGTTCGCGCCCGGCGCGCCCGGGTGTCACGACCCGACGAAGTCGAGGCGCACGCCGTCCCCCGCGGCGTGGACCGACGCGCGGAGCGGGGTGGCGGAGTGCAAGGGCCCCACCATCAGGTCCTTCCACGCGAGCACGTCGCCGTTGTTGGAGTCGATCTTGATGACGAGCGGCGAGCGCGCGCGGGGCTCCAACACGAGCTCGCCGCCGGCGTGGAGCAGCTCGACCGCCAGCGCCATCGTTGCCTGCGAGCAGAAGAGGAGCAGCTCGTCGGCTATGGGGGGTGCGTGCGTGAAATGCTGGCCGTCGACTTCGAGGACGGACCTCGGCGCGTCGAGCTCAACTTGGCGGACGAGTGCGTCGCGGTCGGTGAAGGCGCGGGCGAGGTCGTCCTCGAAGACCCGCCTGGTCATGAACACGCTGCTGATGTGCTCTCCAGAGCGCGGGCGCAAGATCCGAGGCATGCGCTCTCCCAGGAAGTCGACAGCGATCATTTCACGGAACCCCTTGAAAAATGTGGTTGTGTGCGGAGCGGAGTCCTCACGGAAGGGGTGTGGGGTGTGGGGTTGGGTGGTGAGGGCGGTCGACCTCCCTCCCCTCGCGGCCACTTCTGGGCAGATGAACTCGAGAAAGCCCGGCAACCCGCGATGGCATCCATGGACGACGACGACGTCTGGGAGGAGCTTCTCCACCCCGTCCTGGGCGCGGAGGCGGATTACGACGATCTGCTCGGCTCGCCGTCGTCTCCCGGCCACGGCGGGAGCGCCTGCAGCCGCGACGACGACGCACAGAGCTGCACGAGCGGCCCGGGCGAGCTCGTGCCCGTCGTCCCACGGCAGAGCGGCACCCGCAACCTGTGGACACCAGGGCGCGATGGCCTGCTGAAGCACCTGTTCGGGGAATACGGACCGAAGTGGCGCGCGATCGCGGACGAGTTTCAGAAGCACGGATACACAGGAATCTCCGACGACGCCGCTCGCCAGCGCATCGGGCGCTTGGAGGAAAGCGAGGCCGCCACCGCAGCTGAGAAGAAATCGCCCAAGGTCGCGGTCGCGCGGCCGAGCGGCTCGAGGCCACAGGTTCGGTGGCGGGCTCAGGAGGAGGTGGACCTGCTGTACTGTCTCACCTACGCATCGACCGAGTGGCTCTCTTCCGAAGTGGAGGTACGCATGCGCCAGCTCATCGAAGGCCACGGCCGGCAGGGCCTGCGCAACAAAGTCACGCGAGACGGGCGCAAGAAGGAGTCTGCGATCGGCAGGTACAAGCAATCCCTGGAGGAGAAGGGAGGCACGATTCAGAAGCAGTGGCAGAAGCTGCTCCCGCTGTTCCGCGACTGAGCACTCGGTCCGCACAAGAGGCGGCGGTTGGCGATGCGAAACCGCGAGGCGCGGATCGTGGAAGGTGCAGAGTGATCAGAACCACGGTCCGGGTGGTGGGGTGGTCGTGGGTGCAAACCTTTTCGAAGTGCTCGCTCTCCCACACTCTCGCACACTCTCTCACTCTCTCCCACACTCTCCCACACTCTCCCACACTCTCCCACACTCTCCCACACTCTCCCACACTCTCCGCGACGTCTCCCATGGTGGGGGCTCGTACCA
>MDTD01029164.1_pt1 | contig 11364 bp, 6 predicted proteins | sample 811221 | NCBI WGS metagenome assembly MDTD01 (sample SAMN05326646, study PRJNA326480) | marine metagenome | isolation source: seawater | place: Pacific Ocean: South West | collected 2011
ATCTGTTCTTGATATGCCAGCACGCCCAGGTGATGCGCTTACTCCTGGATATGCTGCAACCAAAGATGCCGAACGTCTTTCAATTGATGACGCGCCAACAATTATGAAAATTCCTGTTATGCCAATTTCGTATGCTGATGCACTTCCTCTTTTGAAAGCGATTAAAGGCCCAGTTGTTCCAGATAGCTGGAAAGGTGGACTTCCCATAACGTATCATATTGGTCCAGGACCTGCAAAAGTCAACCTGCATCTTGAATTTGATTGGAGCCTTCGTACTGCTTACAACCCTGTTGGTAGAATGATTGGTTCAGTGTATCCTGATGAATGGATAATGCGCGGAAACCATCATGATGGATGGGGACATGGTGCTTCAGATCCTATTAGCGGTATGGTCTCCCTAATGGAGGAAGCACGTGCGATTGGAGAACTAACTAAAACAGGATGGAGACCTAAAAGAACTTTAATTTATGCTGGATGGGATGCGGAAGAACCAGGATTACTTGGATCAACAGAATGGGTAGAGCATAATCTTAAAGATATTAAGGAAAATATGGTTGTCTACATCAATACGGATGGAACAGGTGCTGGCTACTTGAGTATGGGTGGATCACATTCATTGGAAAAGTTTATTAATGAAGTCATTAGGGATGTTAAGGATCCTGTCCATGATGTATCTTTGGATAGTAGACTTAGATCGCGTATGAGAGTTCGCGAATTTAATGTCGGATCTTCTGAACTTAACGAAGAATCTGAGCGTACAGATCTAAGAATTTATGCAATGGGGGCAGGATCTGATTATACAGCATTTCTTCATCATGCTGGTGTACCAGCTTTAAATATGGCCTTTGGCGGTGAGAGCGGTGGAGGCGCATATCATTCGCTGTATGACACTTATGAGCATTATAAGAGATTTAGTGATGGAGATTTTATTTATGGCACTACACTTTCTAAGGTTAACGGTAGATTGGTTCTTCGTTTATCTGAGTCTGACATCTTGCCATTTAGATTCGTAAATATGGTAGAAAATATTGGAAAATTTATCGAAGAAAATAAAAAACTTTCTCAAGATATAGTGCAAAGTACTAAATTGCGAAACAAATTATTGGATAACAACGACTTCACAATTTCACGAAATCCCAATAAAACATACTTGCAACCAGAAAGATTGGGTCCGGTTCCCGATTTTGATTTTAAACCATTAGATGATGCTTTTGCTAGACTGTCATTTAGCGCGTGGAAATATGAAGAGGTATTAGTAAAATTCAAAAAAGGATCATTATCGGCTGAAAAGAAATCTGAGATTAATGCTCTCCTCAGAAAAGTGGATCAAGCATTTACAAATAGCAATGGCCTGCCGCGCAGAGAATGGTTTAGGAATATGTTATATGCACCCGGTTATTATACAGGGTACGGTGTCAAGACACTTCCCGGTATTCGTGAAGGTCTCGAAGAAAGAAAATGGGATGAAGTACGTTTATATATTAATGAAGTTGCTATGGCTTTAGATCGGGCTAGTAATAAAATTAATTCCGCATCAAGGATTTTGAATGAAAATTAATCAAGGATTATGAATGAAATTTAAATTATGTGTTATTTCACTAACTTTATTTGGATGTATGTCAAAAATTAAATCACCACCAAACGCAAGTACCAAACCTCACGAGCTTGCTATGCATGGGGATACGAGAATAGATAATTATTATTGGATGCGATTAACAGACGAACAGAAAAACGCAAAAGCTTTAGACTCTCAAACGCAGGAGGTCGTTGACTATATTTCTCAAGAAAACAAATATACTCAGTCAAGTCTCTCGCACACAAAAAAACTGCAAAATACTATTTTTGAAGAGATGGTATCACGTATTAAGAAAGACGATGAGTCGGTACCGTATCTGAAGAATGGCTATTATTATTACTCACGTTTCGAAAAAGATTTAGAGTATCGAATTCATTGTAGAAAACAAGGATCTTTAGATGCCGAAGAAGAAATAATACTTGATGAAAATGCTCTTGCTAAGGGGTACGACTATTTTTCAATTGGAGGTATGTCAATTAGTCCAGACAACAAATGGCTAGCATTTGGTGTTGATACTGTTAGTAGGCGCGTTTATGAAGTACTGTTCAAGAATTTAAAAACAGGAGATATTTTATCAACATCAATTGAAAATAGTACTGGAAGTGTTGCTTGGGCCAACGATAGCCAAACTGTATTCTACACCAGTAAGAACGAAACAACCTTACTTGGTGAAAAGATATGGCGTCATAAGTTAGGCACAGAGAATTCCGATATAATGATTTACCATGAAACAGACGAAACATTCTATAATGGTGTTTATCGGTCTAAGTCTGGCAAATTCATTATCATTTATCATTCAAGCACACTCCTAACGGATTATCAAATTCTTAATGCAAATAATCCCGATGGAGAGTTTAAGCGATTTACACCAAGAGATTTTGATCATGAATACAGCATAGATCACTACAAAGACAGGTTTTATATCACCACTAACTGGAAAGCTAAAAATAATCGCCTTATGCAAACACCTGATACAAGGACTGGAATTTCAAACTGGAAAGAAGTGCTTCCTCATCGTGAAACAGTGCATCTTCTGAGCCTTGAAGTGTTTAAAGATCATTTGGTCATCAATGAGCGCAAGAATGGACTACGACAGTTACGAATTATAAATCAGCAAACTGGAAATGATGAATATATCAAATTTGATGAGGAGACTTACACATCTTGGGTCTCAATAAATGAAGAGTTTGACACTGATATTTTACGGTTCTCTTACTCATCACTTGTAACGCCAACCTCGACATTTGATTATAATATGAACTCAGAACAGCGCAGTTTATTAAAACAAGACGAAGTAGTTGGGGGATACGACTCAAATAAATATATGTCTAAGCGAATGTATGCTAGTGCCCGAGATGGTAATTCTGTTCCTATTTCTATCGTATATCGAAAAGATCTTAAGGAGCCAGAAGCTCAGAATCTCTTGCTATACGGTTACGGAGCCTATGGAAATACCATTGACCCGTTTTTTAGATCATCTAGACTTAGTTTGCTTGATAGAGGATTTATTTACGCAATTGCACATATCCGAGGCGGTCAAGTGTTTGGCAGGCAGTCGTATGATGATGGAAAAATGATGAACAAAAAAAATACGTTTTATGATTTTATCGATGCTGGAAAATACCTGGTCAATCAAAAAATTACAAATTCAGATAAGTTGTTTGCTCTGGGTGGTAGCGCGGGTGGTTTACTCATTGGAGCTGTTGTAAATATGGAGCCATCGCTTTGGAAAGGCGCAATCGCTGCTGTACCTTTCGTGGATGTAGTCACAACGATGGCTGACCCAACTATACCGCTTACCACGGGTGAGTGGAAAGAGTGGGGCGATCCAAGAATAAAAAAATATTATGATTATATACTATCTTATTCGCCTTACGATCAAATTACGGACACTGAATATCCTAACTTACTTGTAACATCTGGCTACTATGACTCTCAGGTACAGTATTGGGAACCTTTAAAGTATGTAGCAAAGTTAAGAGATGCATGGCAAGGGGAGAGCAAATTATATCTTCATATGAATATGGAAGCTGGGCATAGCGGAAAATCAGGTAGGTTCAGAAGGTATAGAGAATCTGCACTTGAGTATGCATTTCTATTAGATTTGGGTGGAATAAAAAAATAGTCATTTACTTTGTAAATCAACTTTTATGCAGTAACTTTAATCGAAATGAAAAAAACCTTATCAATCAGCTCAATTTTTCTTTTTACTCTTTTTTTTCAGGGTTGTTTTACTCAACTGGCTATGTTTTACCCTGATCCTGAAATAGAGATAAATGAAGAAGAGCAATTTTACGATACATATAATCGGGCTATTCCTAGCCTCAAGGCAGAATCCTATGCGCAGGACGGTAGGGCAAGCATGCCCTTATCATATTCGGCTATGCAGCGCAGATTTTATTCACCCTATTCATCTTTTTCAGCTTTCAACAATTACTATGACCCTTTTTATACCGGATTAAATGGCTATAGGTATGGTTACGGTTATAATGGATACAATAGTTACGGTTATGCGCCATACCTTTATACAAATGATCCTGTAGGCTATGGCTCACTCATTTCTACTGGTAGCAGAAAAAAAAGAAATTTTTCAAGGAACAGGTCTCAAGGAGCCACTACAATACTTCAAACAACAAGATCTTCTAGTTCATCAAACAATAACAACTCTAACTCATCGTATACGAGCAGTAGTTCAATTTCATCATCACGATCATCATCAAGCTATTCATCAAGCAGTTCCTCATCAGGTAGCTCTTCTCGATCAAGCTCATCTTCCAGAACATCTGGCGGAAGACGCGCTACTAAAAGAAGATAATTTATATTTTCATTTCAGAAAAAATGAAAATATATCTTTTCATTCTTTTCATGTTGCCCTTTTTAAAATTGCAATCTCAGTCAGCATCTGAAGCAATACATATTGTGGAAAACGAACTTGGATATGGCGCGAGGTCTTTAGCCATGGCAGGTGCTTTCGCGCCGCTTGGAGATGGTCCTGCTGGTATGTATTGGAATCCAGCTGGACTTGCTGATATAAAAAATGGCTCGTTTTATTTTGAATCATATTTCTTGCGATATAAAAACAATACTTCATATCTAGAAAAGCTGCATGTTAATCCATTTAATCTGTCAAGATTTAATGGTATGGGTGCTATTTATCCATTTGCCACGGTTAGAGGAAGTCTAGTTTTGGGTTTTGGATTTAACCGAATTCACCATTATGACGGCTTAATGTCCTTTTCAGGATATAGCAATGCAAACAATGGTCTTGAATTTCCAATAGATATTGATGGTCAGTTATTGAACTATGCTTTTGATCAAGGTGTTCGTAGATATGAAAAAATAATGAGCAATGGATCACGTGATCAAATTACCTTTTCTTTTGGAATAGCTCTATCGCCAAACTTATCTGCAGGATTATCGGTATCGAGAATGACGGGAATTGAGAGCTATGATTTTGAATTTCTGCAGCAAGACATTGCGGATAACTTTCAAGAATTTCCTTCCGATTTTTTAAACTATGAACTCTTTCAAAGTCTTGAAACGAAAACCAAGGCTATAAACATACGAGGAGGTGTTAAATATAATTTGTCACCATTCCGATTTGGATTAAGCATAGCGCTTCCTTATAACATTATTGTTGAAGAAAACCATGGAACCCAAGAGAGACTAATTTTTGATAACTCAGATTATAGTGATGCGATTCAGTTAGGTTATTATGATTATAAAGTATTCATGCCAGCAACAGTTGATTTTGGAGCGGCATTGGTTTCAGAATCAAACCTTACGCTTTCAATAGCTTTCAGGATTCAAGATTGGAGTAAAATGCAATTTAATCTGAAAGATTTTGCTTCAGATTCAGAAGAATATGCTGTTTTAAAAAATGAAAACGATTTAATTATTGTAGAATATAAAAATGTTACTCAACTCAGATTTGGAGGCGAATATCTGTTTCCCGTTACTAGCACTTTTGGATGCGTCATTCGATTTGGAATAGCCTATATACCAACAGCTAAAACAAGTGGACCTGAGGATCAAGCTATTACATCATTTGGTTTGGGAATTCCTATTTACGATAGAATTATTTTAGATATGGCCTATATGTTTTCCCACCAAAAAAAGAAAACAAGTGATTCCTATGTACCATCTTATGTTGATGAGGAGATAAATAAAAATCAATTTTTATTTAATTTATCTTATTTATTTTAGAGAAACTCATTTTAATAATATTTGGAATTTGATACTTAGCCCGACTAACTTTGCTGGCCTCAAAACATTGAAACACACTTAGTGGCTCGGTAGCTCAGTTGGTAGAGCAGAGGACTGAAAATCCTTGTGTCGGCGGTTCAATTCCGTCCCGAGCCACAATTAAGAAAGTTATCCATGTATAAAATGTCACTTTATTTTTGTATTATTATTTCTACGCTATTTTCACAACAAAAAAATTATTTTCAGCAAGAAGTAAATTATGAAATTGATGTGGTTCTGAATGATGATGAACATTCTCTTTCAGCTTACGAAAAAATAGAATATAAAAATAACTCCCCTAATGAATTATCATTTCTGTGGTTTCATATATGGCCCAATGCTTACAAAGATGACTCTACCGCTTATGCAAAGCAGGCAGGACCGAATTCCCGATTTGCAAAATCCGATTCATCTGATCGTGGTTTTATTGATAGTCTAGATTTTAAAGTTGATGGAAAAAAAATAGATTGGTCGTATCACCCTGAATGGATTGACGTAGTAAAATTAAACCTAGCCAATACTTTAAAACCCAACCAAACAATCACCATTGAAACACCGTTCTTTGTCAAATTACCTGGAGAGGTCTTTTCCAGGCTTGGGCATACAGGAAAACATTATGAAATCACGCAATGGTATCCAAAGCCAGCTGTGTATGACAAAAAAGGATGGCACCCGATGCCTTATTTGAATCAAGGCGAGTTTTATTCCGAATTTGGAACTTTTGATGTAAAAATTACGCTTCCAAAAGATTATAAGGTGATGGCTACGGGTGATCTCGTTGATGGTGAAAGCGAATATTTATGGCTGGAAGGACTCACGTCCAAAACAGATTCTCTCAATAGTTTATCAGAAAAAGAATTAAAAGAATGGATCAAAAATGACCAAAAGATTAAATCTAAGATTGCCTTAGATGTGAATCTTGAAAATTCGGAGGATAACCCTTCCTCAAGAATGCTGAGCGTCAGTTTAGAGTCATCCAAAAAAACTTCGGAATCGTATACTTCCGAGCCATCTTCTTCCGATAATAAAACCCTCCATTTCAGACAAAGCAATGTGCATGATTTTGCATGGTTTGCTGATAAAAATTGGTTGGTTCAAAAAGGGGAGCTTACTCTTCAAAATAGATCTGATCCTATCACTCTGTGGTCATTCTATCTTCCGAAGAACGCAGAGTTGTGGCGAAACTCAATTGAGTATCTCCATGATTCGGGATATTGGTTCAGTAAATACTATGGAGATTATCCCTATAACCACATAACAGCAGTTGATGGTGATCTATCTGCAGGTGGCGGAATGGAGTACCCGAATATAACCGTCATCGCTTCTATGCCCAGCAAGGATCTGCTCGAGATGGTCATCATGCATGAAGTAGGACATAATTGGTTTTATGGAATTATAGGAAGTAATGAGCGCTATTATACTTGGATGGATGAAGGATTAAATGATTATTCAAACATTCGATACTGGCAAGATAAGTATGGAGACGCAAATGAGCGGTTTGTATTAATTCCCTTCATTCAGGATAAAATTGGCATTGCAAAAAGTTTAAAATACAGTTGGTTTAATTATATCCAATATGCCTCTTCTGCTAAAAGTGAAAAAGTTCAACCATTGAATCTCAAAGCGGACGAATATACTCCAGCAAACTATGGACTGAATTATTCTAAAACAGGTGTCTTTACTCGGTTTTTGCATCACTACTTAGGTGAGGATAAAATGGATGATATTATGCAAGAATATTTTCAGGAATGGAAGTACAAACATCCAGCGCCTGAGGATTTTCGTTCTGTTTTTGAAAAAAATACTAATAAAGATCTTACTTGGTATTTTAACGGCGCACTAAAGACTACAGATTACATTGATTATTCAATCCGCAAAAAAAGCGGGAGATATATTGTTACCAATCAGGGTACGATGAATTCTCCTGTTGAAGTAGTTTTTTACGGTAAAGATAAAAAAGAAATTGAACGAATTTGGATAGAGGGGGTGGATGTAGAAAGAGATATTAAAGCGCCTCAAGGAGCAAGATATGCGATCATTGACCCTGACGAACATATGCCTGATATAAAACGTGAAAATAATTCAACCAGAAGCAATGTAAAGCTTCACTGGGTTTGGGATCAGCCCACGTATTACGATCATGATATAAACTTCACTCCATGGTTTAATGCTAATTACTATAATGGATTTACTCCAGGTTTATTATTTTATAAAGGTGTAGCCCCAGGCTATTCTGGATTAACTGCCTTTGAGGCGATGTGGGATTTAAATAATAAAAAAATCGTTGGTAAAATATCCAGATCATTTAATTTTGAAGAAAATCTTTTTAATGAATCAACCCTTCGATTTAATGGTATGCGTCTGCATGGAAATACAGGTGGTAGAATAACATTCAATGGAAGAATAACTAATAATAATACCCATGATTTTACTGCCTTAGCAAGTCACAGTGCATTAGAATTATCTGCTCTAGATTCAAATCTTTACAGCGAGGGAGATTACACGACATCCCTATTGCAATATAGCTTTAGCAAAAACACAAAAGGGATTATTGATGATGTATCATTTAAATCTGGCATTATGTTCGGCAAGAATTTTTTAAAGAGCTGGATTGAAGGCAAAACAAAAATCAAACCACACAAACTTATCAATTTTCAGATACGTGGATGGGCAGGAGATTTCTACAATGACAATGAAATTCCAAAACAGTATCGCACCTATTTAAGCGGAGGAATTGATCCAATGTTTTCAAGCTACATCTACGATAGAACGGGTCGATCGAGCTTTGCTATAATGCAAAACCAATATGTTCAAAAGGGTCCAGCGTTTAGAGGACTTGTAAAAGATGGTGGCTCATTTGTTTCATCTACATCAATGACTTGGGGAATAAATCTTGATCTAAAAACTCGTTTTTCACCTAATATATTTTATGATATTGCGGGAGGGGATGATTATAATACCTATAGCGCTGCAGGTATTACCATAGGTCCAGTCATTATTCCATTATATCAAAGCTGGGAAGAAGTAGACCGAAGAGCGAAGGATGTAAAATGGGTATCAGATAGAGTGCGCCTCCAATTTAATTTCAACTTAGCCTCCCTTTTGCAATAGCATAAGAATAGGTTTGTTTAAAGCAATTTTTTATATTCCGTAACTTTTTAAAACTATTTATAGGAAATACAATGAAAAAACTTTTTAGTATTTTTGTACTGTCAACGACATTAATGTTTGCTCAAGACACAGCATCTGTCGCTTCAGTCCAATTTAGCGGCACCGGTCTATCTGATCTTGAAACAAAAACACTTTACAATTACTTTATGGGGGAGCTTGAAAAAGCAAGTGATGGACCATTGCTATCTCAAGAAACAGTGGATCAGTCAGTATCTTCACTTGAGCTTACTACTAATGATTGCTTCAAGAAAGATTGTTTAATAGCTGCACAAGACGCAACTTCTAGCAATGTATTTCTAGCCGGAACGCTTAAGTTTTCAAAAAATAAATATCGCGTCAAGCTTTACAAGGTTGATTCGTCCAATCCTGGAAAATCAAAATCATACAGGATTCGATATAAAGGTGACACTGACGGCTTTATTACTGAGCTTGAAATACTTGCTTGGAAAGTTATGGGTAAAGAAGTTCCAGGTAGGCTCAATGATAAGAGAAAGCCTAGTCAGGAAACAATGTTTGAGAAGGTTGCTGAAAATCCTTGGGCGCAGAGAGGACTTGTTTTAGGTGTAGCTGGACTCGGTGCTTCTTCTTATGTTAAGAATACCGCAGGTGCTGCTGAATCTCAGAAGCAAATTGATCGTTTGGAAAAAATCAATCCAAATGCTCCAGGAATTAAGGCACATGAGGATAGTCGCGATGGAGCTAAAAGCACAGCAATGCTATCATTGGGGCTGACAGCCGCATCTTTGGCATATGGATATTTTGCTGGAGTTTTTACAGAATAGTATATCTTCAAATATTGAAATCGGATCAAACATTGTTTGATCCGATTTCAATATCCATAATTTTTAATATATATCCACAACCGAATCCCCTAAAATCTCTGACAATGGCTTTATTCCTAAACCGGGATCTGTAGACGATTTCATTCTACCGTTTTCTCTTTTTGGAGCACCTGATGCGATATCAACAGTTACATAACTGTTAAAATCAGTAGCAGTAAAGAGTAATTTAGGATCAGTAGTATGAGCTAAATGTGCTATTGCAGCAGTTACAATATCGCCCCCCCAGGTATCTTCAATGGTCATTGCGATACCAAGCTCAGAACAAATATCTCTTGCTAGGGCTGCTTTAGTAATTCCACCAAATTTACTTATTTTAATATTTACAGCATCCATAGCTTGATCGTGATAAGCTTTTAAGATTGTTCTCATATTATTGATGCTCTCATCAAGTATAAATGGATGATTAGTCTTCTTTCTAACCGTAAGACACTCCTCATAGCTTAAACATGGTTGTTCAATATAAACGTCAATATCTGAAACAGCATTCACTACACGCACAGCTTCATGTGTCAGCCATCCTGTATTTGCATCAGCAATTAACTTATCCCCAGTTTCCATTTTTTCCGCAACTGAGCGTATTCTTTTTATGTCTTCGTCTGGATCGCCGCCCACCTTAAGCTGAAATCTTCGATAACCCTGGGCTCGAAACTCTTTTACTTTATTTGCCATCACCTCTGGTTGGTCTTGAGAAATAGCTCTATAAAGAATAAAGTCTTTATTATAGGTGCCTCCCAGCAAATTACTTACCGGAAGACCGTTAATCTTGCCTTTGATATCCCAGCATGCAACATCAATGGGAGACTTAACGTAGGGGTGACCCTTTAATGATCGATCCATGACATGATTTAAATAATAATGGTTAGTCGCGTCTAAGCCGATTAGATGCGGTGCGAGCTCCTTAATTCCAGCACGTACTCCTTCAGCATACGATGGAAGGTAAAATGGCCCCAATGGACAGCATTCACCATACCCAATCGTTCCATCTTCGATTTCCACCGCAATAATAGTAGAATCAAAAACGGATACAGATTTTCCTTCTGACCAGTTATATGAGCCCTCCTTTAGCGGAAGATCTATTTTGTAGGCAGTTATTCGTTTAATCTTATTCATACGTATTTATTTTATTGGTATAAATATATACAGTAACATGACAAATGAGGAAGTATCATTATTATGGCAGTAGATGTTCAACCATAAATTGATTTGCGAACTTAAAAGAAGCTTCTCTGTATTTTGGATTTCCTCCCATTGTAGGGCCTTTTCCTGCACACAAACCCAGTCCAATCTTTTGTCTAATAGGTGTAGTCATGGGAATATTGAGAAAGCTCATCAATACAGCACCATCATCTCGAATTTCAAATCTGCAATTAACAGTTTTGTATGCATTTTTTTTAACAGTTACGGGACTTTCTCTATCGAATGAATGATGCGATTCTGGGTAAATAGTTATTCCTATTTTTGATCCTGCTTGCTCAGCCATTTCTGATAGCTCTTTGCATGCAGAAGCGGGAACCCAGCTATCTAGTTCGC
>MDTD01110047.1_pt1 | contig 11363 bp, 7 predicted proteins | sample 811221 | NCBI WGS metagenome assembly MDTD01 (sample SAMN05326646, study PRJNA326480) | marine metagenome | isolation source: seawater | place: Pacific Ocean: South West | collected 2011
AAAAAATGTTTTAGAAATTGCACAATCATTAGGATATAAACCAAAATTAGCTTGTCCTTCAACCGTAAAGTTATCGTTTACACTTGATGTTCCAGCTAAAGATTTGGGTGGTGGAACATTCGCACCAGATTTAGATTTTGCAGTTAGGTTAGAATCTGATAGTAGATTCCTTTCCACTAATAATGTTGAGTTCAATTTATTAGATGATGTTGATTTTAAAGTGTCAAGCTCATTGGACCCAATGGACGTAACAGCTTTAGAGCCAGCTTCTGGTAATGTTCCAACTAATTTTAGATTAACAAAAGAAGGTTTAGCAAAATCCGGTATAAGAAAAACTCAAACTTTTACTTTCGGTAATGCAAAAGAATTTGATAGTGTTATATTAGCTGAATCTAATGTAAGTGAAATTATTTCCATTACAGATAGTGACGGAAATAAATTCTATGAGGTTCCATTTTTAGCACAAGACACAGTTTTTGAATCAGAAGAAAACACAAGTCTGAACGACCCAAGTCTTTCACAACATAAAAACGATGCACCTTATTTGTTAAAACTTATTAAAACTGCTAGAAGATTTACAACAAGAGTTCGCGATGATAACAAGACTGAAATAAAATTTGGTAGTGGTGTTAGTTCAAATCCTGATGAGGAGTTGATACCTAATCCTGACAATGTTGGTTCATCATTAGGTTTTGGTGTGTCGAGATTAGATGAATCATATGACCCAGCTAATTTTTTAAAAACAAGAACTTTCGGTTTAGCACCAAGTAATACAACACTAACAATAGAATATGTTTTTGGTGGTGCTATAGAACATAATGTAGGTGCTAACTCAGTAAACAGAATATTAGAAAAAAATCTTACTAACTCAACAACAGGTCTAAGTGCAACCACACAATCCGAAGTTGATGAAAGTTTGACTGTAAATAATTTAGAAAGAGCTACTGGTGGTGCTAGTCAAGAAACACTTGATGAGATAAAAGAAAATGCATCTGCGTTTTTCAACGCACAGAATAGGGCAGTAACAAGACAAGATTATATTACAAGAGTTTATTCATTACCACAAAAGTTTGGAAACATAGCTAAAGCATTTATTGTTCAAGACGAACAATTGGAACAAGAGGGACAATTAGAGGTTGTGGACGGAGAGGTTCGTAGAATAAAGTCCATAGATGTTATACCTAATCCACTAGCTTTGAATATGTATTTGTTAGGGTTTACTGGTGACGGAAAACTTACAAGATTAAATGAAGCTGTAAAACAAAATGTTAAAATATATCTTTCTCAATTTAGGGTCTTGACAGATGCTATAAATCTTAAGGACGGATATATTATCAACATTGGAGTTAGATTTGCAATCACGGTAAAAAGAGGATTTAACAAAAACGAAGTATTATTTAACGCTATACAACAAGTTAAAAAATTCTTTGAAACTAAAAAATGGCAAATAAATCAACCAATCGTATTGAGTGATATAGCTTATGTGATTGGATTAGTTGATGGAGTTGTTACGGTAGTTCCACCACAAGATAATAATCCAAATAAAAATCTTATTGTTATTGAAAATAAACACAAAGTTGCAGACGGATATAGTGGAAATGTCTATGATACAGATGCAGCTACAAGAGACGGAATCGTCTATCCTTCATTAGACCCAAGTATATTTGAGGTAAAATTTCCAAACGTGGACATTGAGGGTAGAGTAGTAGGAGATAGATAATGCATTATTTTGAATTTAATAAAAGAGATGCTACCATATATTCAGGTGCAACTACATCATCAAGAAACACAGGCTTAGATGAAATTTTAGAAATAAACAAAGAAGTCGCTGAAAACGGAAGTGTTCAAAACATATCAAGAATATTAATAGATTTTGATTATTCTTTTATATCTCAATCTATACAAAGTGGTAAGATACCAGAAAGTGCAAAATACTTTTTAAATTTATATGATGCGACATCAGAAGAAGTAGAAGCTGAACAAAATGTTTTCGTATATATGGTTAGTGGTAGTAATTGGAAACAAGGAACAGGTAAACTTGACCACAATCCCGTAACACAAGACGGAGTAAGTTATCAGTTTAGAGACCACGAAAACCAAACACCTTGGGTCACAGGTTCAGTATTACTTGATGGTGGTGCGTGGTTCACAGGTAGTATGAACGGACAATACTCAGTAAGTGCGTCATACGGATTAACATTTGATAGAAAAGATTTAAGAGTAGATGTGTCAGACTTAGTTAAGAATCACATTTATTCAAGTTCATTATTTCCAAATAGAGGCTTTTTGGTAAAAAGAGAATCTCTATATACAGGTTCAAGTGATTTCTCATTTAATCCTGGTGGTGATACAACAAAGGACGAAAGTAGTTCTGATAGATTAGGAAATTTAAAATATTTCTCAAGAGAAACACATACAATCTATCCACCAAAATTAGAAGTAGTGTGGGACGATTCAAGTTTTTCAACAGGTAGTTTATCAGCTTTAAGTTCAACAGATTTAGAAAGATTAAAAATATATTTTAAAAACCTAAGACCAGAATATAAAGAGGACTCAGTTGTAAAATTTAGATTAGTGGGTAGAGAGTTATTTCCTACCACCACATTTGAAACAACACCTTCAGAACTTACTGTAAAATTCTTACCAAGTGCATCTGCTTTTTATGAAGTTAGAGATGCAGAAACAGAAGAGGTAATAATACCTTATGGTAGTGGTTCAAAAATTAGTTGTGATTCATCTGGTAATTTCTTTAACTTAATGATGAACGGATTACAATCAGAAAGAAATTATCGTTTTTGTATCAAGGTAGTTAGTGGTAGTGGAACAACGGATGAACAAATTAATTTTTATGACGAAGATAACGAGTTTAGAGTAGTTAGATAAAATGCCTTATTTACTTTCAGAAGCAAGATTAAAGTCCGATACTTACAAAAACCTTATTGATGCTGATATAACAGAACAAAGAGAAAAAGTATTAGACCTTATTGACAAACAACAATTGTCTGGCTCTATTGATGCTAATAATCCCACAAGAGATGATGATGGATTTTTAGTTTCTATTGAAGACCCAATCAACCAAGGTCAAGCTGCAGAGGGAATAACCGAAAGTGTTCGTATTGAAAACAAACAACAATTTTTCAATGACAGATATTTAAGAAATATTAATCAAGAATTTTCTTTTTTCACACCACCTAATAATGTAGACACCCCTAATGATGATGACATTATAGACGCGGTTGAGGAAATAAAAACTAAAGCCGATACGGGACAAATTACTGACCCATTTAGACCTATTGTTATAGATTTTATTGACGGAATATTACAGGCTAAAAGTGATAAAGCTTCACAGATTAAATCTATTACTAATTTATTTTTTAAAGGTAGAGGTAGAGGACAAACAGAAGACGTTGAAAGTATTGATGAAAACATTTCAAACGATAAATTAAATTCTTTGATTGTAAAAGTTATCTCAGTATTTCCACCACAAAGAAAGAAAAGAAAATTAAAAGATTTTTCTAAATTACAAATTTGGCAAATTGATTTAAAAATAGCATTAGACTTAAGAGACTATGCGGTTGTAATTAGAGATTATATTTTTAAAAATAAAGTTTTACGTAGATACTACAAAGAATTTGGATTACCTGAAACTTTCACAACACAGACAGGAACCGAGTTCAATTTAATAACACCACCAATAATTACTGAAGAAAGTGGTCAAGTATTATCACAAGATGATGAGGACGAATTAAGAGGTAAAGGATACATAATCTAATGGCAAGAGAATATGGATTTACACAAAAAGAAAGAGAGTCTTATTTTTTAAATAAGAGAGTGTATAGTAGTTGGGGTCGTGATGATGACAATGACTATATAGCTGCTTTTGTTTATAGTGTGCCAGAAGACGAATTAATTCAAAGAATATATATTCCAAGACAAGATGTTTCTTTTTCAAACGAGGGATTCATTGATATAAATATTGGACAACACCTTAGAGACTTTGGATATAACGAGGGTGAGTTTAGAGTTGTATATAAATTTTTAAGAAAATTAGCTGGTGTTGATGCAGAAATATTTGTTGATGATGAGGGTAATCAATGGACAGATGAGGTAGAAACAAAAGAAGTTAATGGTGAAACTAAATATTATACTTCATCACCTAATCCTGGTATCGACGGACAAGATACACCACTAAAAAAAGAATTATTTATTAAAGATGTTAAATACTTTATAGACCAAATATCACCAGACAGAACTGAAGTTTTAGTTGAGGTAGATGAAAATATAGACAACGAAGAAATGCGTGAAGATTTTCAAACTATGGGTCAAATCATAGAGTATAAGTCGATTAAGAAAAATGGACAGGGTGGTATAAAATTTGATGACAAAAACCCAAATATATTAGAATTTCAGATAGATGAAGACGATAGAGGATTCACACAAAATATGGTTGGTGGAGAAATCATAATTCCTAATCTATATAAACTTGATGGATTTGAAGAATTAGAAAATGATGATGCTATCGTTGATGAACTTGACGAACCAGATTTTGCACCAACACCCGAAGATATACCGGACATACCAGATTTACCCGACGAACCTTTTGATGAAATAGAAGTTCAAGTTGGTGATTCAATGGTTCCTGACGGAAGATTTGAAAAGGGACTTAAATAATGCCAGAATATTCAGATAGTCAAAGAAGTTTTGAAAGAACTGGTGAAGAAACACAAACACAGGCAGATTCACGTGCAGCTACAGCTTCGACATTAAGTAGATATGGTAATAGAATAAATTTACGAGGTGCATTAAGAAACGCATATATAGAACCACCAATCACAAATCCAGGTGAACAAGGACCAAAACAACTTGGTACTGTAAGAGATTCATCTTTTTTTTCTGACCAACCAAGACTATTTCCTGGCCTTAAAGCTTTAAGTCTCGATAAAAAATCAGTATTACCTAAACAAAAAAAGAAGAAAAAAGAGAAAATTATTTCTGAAAAGAGAGCATTAACAAAAATTAAAAATCAAGATTATAGAGCTCGTATTGTAGAAGTTTTAGATTCTAATAGAGTTAGAGTCAATCAGACTTATGAAGACGGAGTAAATATAACTAAACATAAAGGTGATGACCAAAGGGCAGAAACATTTAAATATTGGAGAGTCAATTATCAAAAAGCCAACATTGAAAGATTTAAAACTTTTATGGTGTGTGATAATGATTATTATCTAATAACAAACGATAGACTAAATGCAGATGAAAAATCAAGAGTTGTCAAATTAAAACAACCACTATTAGAGAACAAAAATGAATTAGATAAAGTTTACTTTGTAGAAAAAAGACTACCTGATTATGAAGAAAAAGTCAGATTAGTTCCTTTTGTAGAAAGACCAGATGAAGGAATATTTTTAAGAATACCAAATTTAAATTCAGTAGATAATCCAATCAACTTTCAAGGAACAAATTTTAAAAATCAAAATGATTTATTGGGGAGTGATACGCAACTAAACTTTGAACTACAAGAAAAATTAACATCAGGTAGTTTATTAGATATTCAACCTAACATAGATTACCAAAAAACCACTACAAACTTATTGTTTGAATTAGATGATACCGGATTTGGTAATTATATTAACTTCTCATCAGCTGAAAGAAGATTAACTAATTTCAAAAGAAAATTAGAATTGATTGAAAGCCATACTAAACTAAGTCAATCATTAGTTTCAGTATCAAGTTCACTATCAACTATCCGAGAAGAAGAAAATAAAAGACAAAGAGTGGTTAACTCGTTCGACCCATTTGAACATTATATGTATTTTGAAAGTTCTTCTTTTGTAAGTTCATCATTAGGATTATTTCACGATACATCTTGGCCAAAAACAAATTCATCAGAACCATTCGTATTAGCCCATACCACAAGTTCACAAGCTACAACTTGGTATAATAATATGATATTAAGTGCATCTACTTATGACCAAAATAATGTAAATAGTTTAAGAAACACACTACCGGAACACGTTTATTCTGATACACAGAATAATGTGTTTTTAGAGTTTATGGATATGGTAGGACAACAATTTGATGAAATTTGGACTTACGTAAAATCCATAACCGACGTTAACAAAAAAGTAGAAAAAGTATCTGAGGGTATTTCAAAAGATGTAACGTTAGAATTTGCAAAGGCTCTCGGATTAGAATTATATTTAGGAAATGATTTAGTTGATTTACCAGAATTTTTATTAGGTAAAAATTCAGACGGAACTACCAAAAATACAAAATCATCAGAAGATATTTCAGAAGAAATATGGAAAAGAATATTAGCTAATTTACCTTTCTTTATCAAAGCTAAAGGAACGGAAAGAGCAGTTAAGGGATTACTAAGTTGTTATGGTATTCCAAGTTCAATACTTAGAGTTCGTGAATATGGTGGACCAGATAAAGGCACAAGAGTTAGTCACGAAATAAAAAGAAAGTTTACGAGAGCGTTAGATTTTAAAGGTTCACAATTTATAAAAGTTCCTTGGAAAAATGACACAAATGGTGAAGTTCCACAAACAATAGAGTTTAGATACAGAACACCATACAAAGCAAACCAAGTGTTATTTAAAAAAGCAGCTGGATTTGCAATACAACTTATCAATAGTGGTTCTACTGAATATGGTAATGTAAGATTTGCAGTAAGTAGTTCAGGCACGGGTGTATCACATTTAGATACACCAAAATTAAAATTATTTAATGATGATATGTGGTCAGTTATGTTGACAAGAGTATCGTCAAGTGGAGAACAATTAGTCGATAATAGTGCGAGTAGAAGTGTTGATTATGAAATAACTGCAAAACAATATGATTCCACAAGACAAAAGATTTTATTTGAAGGAAGTTCAAGCTTGACCGTAGACGGAGCGTCTGCTTTATCTGCATCTTATAACCAAAGAGTTACGAATAACTCTCACGATTCAGTTTTTATCGCCGGTAATGGTAATAATTGGGGAAGTCAACAATTTAGTGGTTCTATGATGGAATTTAGATATTGGTCAGAACCATTAAGTGCGAGTGTATTTGATAATCACGTTAGAACACCAAAAGCTTACAATGGAAATACATCAGCGTCTTCCTATGATGACCTATTACTTAGATTACCATTAGACGACAATAAAAATTTACAAACTAATCCAACGGCTTCTAATTTAGCATATATAAAAACCTATCAAGGAAATATTAGTGGTAGTAATATAGATGGATTTACAGGAAACTTTTTTAGAACGGTAGTGGACCAAGAAAAATTAAAAGTGCCTAATGTTGGACCAAATCGTAGAAATGCAACAAAGATTAGAATAGAAGACAATACATTAAAAACAGGAACAGCTTTATCACCAGAAGTTCGTAATGAAGTTTCATCACAAGACTTTGCACCAATCGATAGTAATAAACTTGGTATTTATTTTTCACCAGTTGACGTAGTCAATGAAGATATAGTTTATAGTCTTGCAGATTTATCATTAGACGATTTAATCGGAGACCCAAGAGATGAATTTAAATATTCTTATAAAACTTTGGGTAGTTTACAAAGAGAGTATTTCAAACGATACACTCAATCAAATAATTTCTTTGACTATTTAAGAATATTAAAGTTCTATGATTCAAGTGTGTTTACACAAGTAAGACAACTATTACCAGCTCGTGCTGATTCAACATTGGGGGTCTTGATAGAACCAAACATATTAGAAAGAAGTAAAGAAGTTTTAGGTAAACAACCAGAATTTGATAATCGTATTTTTGCAAATGCACAAGATTTTGATGACGGAGTTATGGTTACAAGAACTAATTTAGAAAACAAAGAATCAAACTTCTCAACTGCGAATAGTAGTTATGATACATACGAGGGTGCACTAAACTTAGCCATTACAAGTGGTAGTGATTTAGGTTTCTTAAACACACCTTCTAAGTTAAGAGTTCTTGGTGAGAACGACAGAAGATTAGGTTTTGGAACAACATATTTAAACGCTTCAGGTGAGGTATCTTTGAAAAACTTCACAGACGCGTTAGTTCCAATTATATCAGGTTCAAGATTATCAGAAACAAAGGAAATAGAGGAACTATTCTTCCCTAATGCATTATCAGCATCACTTGCAAACTATGCACCTAATCCTAAATTTTACGCGAATAGTTCATCATTTAAGGCAGCTGACGTAGAAAGTATAGCTGAATCAAATAATTTATTTAGAAGTTTCTACCAAGGAACAAAGAATACAAGGGAGACGACATTTGATAAAAAAGAACCTATCGAAGTTCTAATCGTTTCACCAACAAAAATTGTCACACAAGACAGTGATATTAGTAAATTGAAAACAAAATAATAGTGGAAAATTTGACTTTCTTATATTTATTATTGAAAAAGAATAGTTATATCATTTCCACAGGAGTAAAATAAATGGGATTTTTAGATAATACAACAATAACAGTAGATGCTATCTTGACAAAAAAAGGTCGTGAACTTTTGGCAAGAGGGCAGAATGAATTCAGAATTACAAAATTTGCGTTAGCAGATGATGAAATTGATTACAATCTTTACGATACATCACACCCAAACGGGTCTAATTTCTATGGTGCGGTCATTGAAAATATGCCAGTCATAGAGGCGTTCGTAGATGAAAATCAATTGATGAGGTATAAATTAACAACACTTCCAAAGGAAACAGCAAAACTTCCTATATTGGAATTACCAAACCCATCATTAACTTTTAATGGACCTGGTATTACACAAACTATTACACCAAACACTCGTAATGGTGTGGACCAATCCTACATATTTATCATACAAGATGCATCAATTGCAAACATAACTCAATTGACATCAGCTGGTGGTGGTAATGTAAACGCTACAACCCCACCAAGAAGATTGCCTGACGGAACTTTAGAAGATGACTTCTTAGTTAAATCTGGAACAACAACACCAGTTTTCCTAAATGAGTCTGAAAGAAAACGCTCCATTACAATTACAGGTAAATCAGTAAATGTGATTTCAAGGTCAATAACGACACAAACTTCAACCAATGTTACAGTGATAGGTGCAGACACAGGTGCTACCTTTAATCTACCAATCACAGTAAAAGCAGACCCAAGTAAATTATAAGGAGTAGGAAATGTCATTTCAAAGATTTAACAGAGCAGACGACATAGTAGAAAACCAAAGAACGACAGTAACAAGTGGACTATGGACAGGTGGAGGAACAAACATTACTTCTTTCTTTACTGCATCAACACAAGGTAATCAATCAGCATCTTATCTTGAAATTTTCAACGCTAATCCAGCAACCGATACAGCAGCTGAGGTTCAGTTTTCATTAGGATATGCACACTACGCTGGTAGTGGTTCTATCGGAAACTCAACAAAAACAACAGCTGGAGATAGACAATCAGCTGCAATGTATTCACAATTTAAAAACTTAATACTCGCACCTAACACAGATAAATTTACATTTACAGGTGCACCTGCTGCATCATCATCAGGATACAATGACTTTTATTTTATTAGTTTTCAAAGAAGTCGTATGAGAGAAAAAGTAGACCCAGGTAATTGGGAATTACACTTAGACGGCGGAGCAAATAAAATTATGTTGATTGATGATAGTTCAACAGCTGCAAATGTTACGGTAGAACAAGGTGGTAGAGTATTCAATGTTGTTACTGGTTCAATTACCAATGGAGTTCACACAGCTGCAGCATCTGAAGACGGAGATGGTGGTTTTGGATTATTCTATCCTGATTTAGGTGTTATTCTTTTAAACGCAGCTAAATTAGATGACGAAGTAGCTGACATATCAACAGCTAGAAGCACTAACACGTTTGACTTCAATGGTAAAAAACTTTACAACTCAGTAGTTCAAGGTGCTTATTTCCAAGCTCGTAGAGAAGAAGAAATTAGTTCAACAAGTTTCTTTTGTAGAGTAGGAAATAAGAAATTTAATTTTAGTTCAAATCCAACATTTGCAACTTCATCAGACGGAAGTTTAACACAACCAACTTTCTTTAAAGACCCACAAACATTTATAACACAAGTCGGTCTTTTCAATGAATCTAATGAATTATTGGCTATTGCTAAGTTATCAAAACCATTATTAAACTCATATTCAAGGGAAGCTATTATTAAAGTGAAACTTGATTTTTAGGACAACCCAATGTTCAAAAATCTTGACCCATTAGATGTATCTAAAAAGCCTTTTAAGTCTTTTAAAAATTTTACGTTCACTAACAACGATAGTGGTAGTGGTGTATTTTTAGTAAAGGCTCGTAGTGGTTCATTTCAAAGATATGTTAGTGGTTCGGACGCTATCACATCAATAGTTTCTGCTTCAACTACAACAAGATACTTTGGACTTCCAACTTGGAATCTTATCAACAAAGTTTTCTATAAAGACTCAGACAAACCATTCAGAACTTTCGGAAACAATAACCCTAATGTAGAACATAGAGAATTACACACAAGTTCAAGTATTATTAGTGTTGCGAGAGGTTTATATGGAGAACAAATAAAACCAGAATCAGTAGATTTAGACATTACTATCGGAACTAATACTTTTACAATTAGAGATGACGGAGACGGAAATTTATATGATAATGCACACTCGGCTAGTTTTGCATCATATAAGTCAAGTTCATTTAGTAGAACACCGGTAGCATCAAATGGTAGTGGTTCTGAAGTAGGTAATGTTTTTTATTCACAAGGATTAATAGTATTGACAGATACGGGCTCTTATACACAAGATGTTACGAGTTATACTTTGAAATATCAAGCACAACAAACTCATTATGAATATGAATATCGTGTAACTGCAAAACCTTTTGAGTTTAACACATCTACTAATATCAGTCTTACACCAGGACGTAGCGGTAGTTTAACATTAAAAGCTGGTACAGTTTCTATGTCTAACTTTTTACCAGCTGGTGATAAACCATTAAGTTCTGGAACAGGTAGTTTTAAAACAGAATATAATGCAGCAACACAATCTTTAGCGTTCACAACAGGTTCAGAATTCAATCCATATGTCACACAAGTAGGTTTATATACCGAAGAAGGTGAGTTGGCAGTCGTTGGAAAATTAGGAAAACCTATCAAATTATCAGATGAAATATCGACTACGTTTGTAGTTCGTTTTGACATATAATTCATCAATCTTATATTTATTATTGTATAAAACCAAACGGAGAAAACAATGTTTCAGTTTATGAAAAAAATGGTTATGTCAGCAGTTATGTTTGGAGTTGTGTTTGCACAATCACCAATCATAAGAGTTAAACAAATAGGAGAATGGAAAACACCAGAATATTGGTGGAAACAACAAACTACCGTTCAACTACAAACTTTT
>MDTD01146400.1_pt1 | contig 11362 bp, 3 predicted proteins | sample 811221 | NCBI WGS metagenome assembly MDTD01 (sample SAMN05326646, study PRJNA326480) | marine metagenome | isolation source: seawater | place: Pacific Ocean: South West | collected 2011
GAAGAACAGCGACCATGCAATAACTTTATCGCCGGTCGTATATTCTTTGGTAATTCCGAGAATTTTACTAAAAATGGTATGGAGAGACCATTTGAAATCTTCTTTATTATCATGGTCTATATTATATTTCCCGCGATGCAGCATCCGGTCAATATTGAACGGTTCTTTCTGAGTAAAATAAGATACTGTACAGTAAAGGAAAAGCGTGATCAACATGGTCATAAAATAGAGTTCATAACTGTTGATAGGAAATTTAACCGGATTCATTTCCCAGACAATATATGGATTCAACGGCTTCGACAAAAAGGTCAGGCAATTGCCCACCAGTTCAACAAGGTTTACCTGATCAAGCCAGGGGTATACAACATCGGCCCAATTCCGCTTTATCAAGATTCCACCTGTCGACAATACCATACCAGTAATCAGCGAGGTAAATGCTCCGGCTGTGGTCCCGAATCGGCTATAAAGACCGAAAATCATGACCGGACCACAACCGCCCAGCCACATGCTGCACATAAGGGTACAGAAAAGCTGTATATAATCCAGCTGCGCCATAAAATATGATCCGCAAAAGAAGAATATTCCTATGCAGATTGCCACGATACGCAACACTAGTACATGCTGTTTGGGGTTAAATGGCTTTTTCCTAAGCGGCATAATCACGTCCTGCGTTAACGTAATAGTTGAACTATAAATACGTGAGTCATCGGTCGAGATCATTGCTAAAATCATAAGCAAGCAAAACAGTCCCAGGAGTACCGGGGGTAACATTTGCCGCATGGACTGCCCGAGCATCATTTGATGAAACAATGTTCGGTACTGCTGGAATTTAGCATTACCTTCGGCTTCACCATTGAACTCCTTAAAGGCTTTATGAGCAGTTTTCAATGTGGGCGTATCAAGGTTAACTTTCTGGGAGAGTGACTTATCCTCTCCTATGTTGTGATACTGGACCGGAACTGCTCTGATTTTCGAATTAAACATCTTACGATTGGTTTCATTGCTGATCAACTCTTGTGAAATATGAGCTGAAATGCTGTCTCGAACATTTTTAGCCTGAGGAGCCCAGTTACGATGGTTTAGTAGTGTAATGATGGTAATGGCAATCAATACATAAAATATCATTATTACTGAAAAACGCCAGGTCCCGAGCACTCCAGCCATCTTCTGCTCGTGAGGGTTCTTTGCGGCAGTAGTATTGCCCCCTCCACCGTACCAACTGGCACGGTGGAAGACGGCGGTAAATACCGTTACAATCAAAAAGAACAAGTTGAAGTCACGTAATTTGGACAAATCGTAAGGGTTAAGGAAGCTTTCGCCCTGCACCCGGTCCATCATCACCGGAACAATTTCGTTTGACCAGCTGAATTTACAGAGGATGAAAATTACAAATGTAACAATTAACGGAAAGCAAAACATGCCCTGGATGGAGTCGGTAACAATGATTGCCAATGTTCCTCCCATGCATATAAGTCCTACTGCTATAGTAAGACAAATAATCATGACCAACATAAAGGTGGAGATTTCAAATCCCCAAAAAGAAATAGAATGTGGTAAATCAAGAAGATATATAAAGAAACGAGCAGCTATGGCCGGCATGATCATATTGGCAAGCATTTCAGAAATACTACGCAATGCGGCCGCAAAAATTCGGAAAGATCGATTATAGCGCATTTCTAGAAACTGTCCCAGCGACATCGCTTTGGTCTCACGAAAGCGGTAGACACAAAAACCAGTTAGAGCAAGAAAGATGGCAAGCGGACTAAGAACTTTCTGCCAGAACGCAAGAGCAAAGCCAGTCTTGTAGTGTATTTCAACATAAGCAACCAGGGTAATAATGGAAAGCGAATTGGCCATATCACCAACACAAATAACATAACGTCCGCATACGCGACCAGCCGCCAGAAAATCAGCAACTCCACGAATATATTTTTTTGAATAAAAACCTATTCCAAGTATTATTGTTACCGGAATAATTACAATCAACCAGTCAATTAAACCCATTTCTAAATTACACTTTTTTTTATTATATTTTCCTACTTATGATTTCACTATTTAAACAATAAGAATAAAAAGCCCTGCAATCAATTATTGAAAAACGATATTTACTTGACAATAATGACTTCATGCCCTGTTATCTGTGCTTGATTTTATCTACCTATACCACCTATTCTAATTCAATAAAAAAATTAATCCTTCTCTAAAAAATCAATAAACTATGCAAAAAACGTCAAAATTAAATCAGTATGAATATACAAATTTCTTATGTGGGCACTTCAGATGTATCCGGCCAATCCCTATTCTTAAAATCTATAGCAGCATAAAAATCCGTCAGAACATTAGGATTGGCAAATACATTGCGAGTGATGGCAAATGCATAATGCCGTTTCCGGTCCAATAATCCTTCAGAACCGCCAACTCCGCCATGACCGAAAATCTGACTCACGTTATTAGGGGGGCCTGAAAGAACATACCCCAAACCGAAAAGTTCCCATCTTCCAGTCTCCAATGGCATCGGATCGTCGTCGCCACGCCATGATTTTGTGGCATTGGCCAGCGTTTTCTTCTTCAATAATGAGCCTGTGTCCAATGCAGAATAGTGTTTGGCAATAGAAAGAGCATTAGACATTGCACAAGAAGATGGGTTACAGCAGCCTCTAAATAGAGGAGCATTCATCCGGTCAATCAGATTTTGACCATAACTAATGCCGTCAAGCGCACTAACCAAAGTTGCTGCATTATTTTCCACATCAACATCAATACCATAGAAGAACCTGTCCATTCCGGCTGGAATACCTACTACCTCTTTAAATATTTTGAAGTAGTCGTTGTCTCCTAATAGCTTGCAGGCAATTCCGCCGGTAAGCCAACCATAGGTCCAGGCATGATACTGCTGTTTGGTTTCCGGAGGATATGCAGGTTTCATTTTCGCCATGGCGGAAATCATGTATTCCCAATCAGCTTCCAGTTCTGGGCGTTCAAGCTCCGGCATTTCAAATAAACCGCAACGATAAGACAAAACATGCCATAGTTGCATTTTCTCCTTACCGTTACATGCGAATTCCGGCCAAATGTCTCCGATATAAGTATCATAGCGAATCAAACCCTTTTCAACCAACCGGTGAAGCACGGTTGAGGATGGAGCCTTGCCGGTCGAATAAATCGGAAAGATGGTATTATCATCCACTTGTTGTGCTTTTGTCCAGTCAGTATATCCGGCATAGGCATTAACAGCCAGTTCTCCGTCAATGAACAAAGCCGCCTGACACCCACATTCCTGGCCACGCGCAACCGCACGGTCAAGGACATCCTGTACTTTTGTTTGTAAAACCATTTATGTAACCTTGTACAATCTAATATTTATAGAAAAATTATATTGCAGGAGTTCACCTGCAATATAATTAATTAAATCTCAGCTTGATGTATTATACCATTCGGTTCATTGGTCATTGTATTGGTTAAGAACCTCATACGAACTTAATGCTTTTCGATATACTTTTACTTCATCAATCTCTCCATCAAAGAAATAATCAGAAGTCGACCAGTCCCGACCTATATACAAACTAGTGCCATTAACTTCATTTCCGCTTGTATCAATTGTATAATTGCCGACTAATGTACCATTTGCATATGCGAAGTATCCATCATTCCGATCAACGACAACAACAACATGAGTCCACTCGTTCAGTGGCAGAACATAGTCTACCCACATCCCTCCAAGGTTATTCGTCCCATCTCCCATATGAAAGTAAACTTTCCCGGTATTGGCATAATAGCGAAGAAACCAACCATCCTGGGTGTTCATATTTCCGTTACCCTTGAAAACAATTCCGGCATAAGAAGTTGGCAGAGCATTAGGCTTTAACCAGCATTCCACAGTGAAATCCCTGTATTGTGGTTTGAGTATATCACTATTTCCACAATAGACATAATCATCTGTACCATCAAGATCAATCGAGCCATCAATTACCCCGCTGGTGTTCCATGTCGGGTTGCCATATGTGGTGCCCGTATTACTATAGGGTGATTCGTCGTTGGCGTTACTGTTCAATCCCCAATGTCCGACTATATCATATTTTGTACAATATTTATTTTTAATATCGTTTTCACTCAAAGCTTTTCTATATATTTTTACTTCGTCTATTTCACCATCAAAAAAGTAATTTGAGGTAGACCAGTCCCTGCCTATTCTTAAATTTGTTCCATTAACATCATTATTACTAGTGTCAATTGTATATCCGTTTACATACTTTCCATTAATGTAACCTAAATAACCTTCTGATCGTTTTACAACGACTGTCACATTTGTCCATTCACCAAGTGGCAATATATAGTCTATATAAAAGCCTCCAAGGTTATTTACTCCATCTCCCATATGAAACTGGATTTTTCCAAATCGATAACGAAGAATCCAGCCATCCTGATCACTGACATTACCGTTTCCTTTGAAAATGATCCCTGAAAAATCTTCGGGAAGCGAATCAGGTTTGACCCAAAACGTTATGGAGAAATCATTTGTTCCAGGACTAAGGCTTGCATCATTTCCAAAGTCCACATAATCATCTGTGCCATCAAGAACTAACGAATCAGAGACCATACCGTTACTGTTCCACGTTGGATTACCATAACTGGTACCGGAATTATTGTTGGGAGTTTCATCGCTAGTATTCTGGTCCAGTTTCCAATACCCGCACAGCTTGCATTCTCTACCTAGATCCGGAGTAGATCCCGACCATGCGTAATTAACGCTATCTCCGGAATTCCAGGAAATGGAGGAGTCAACCGTTATCGTATTATTGTCATAATCGACCGAAACTATTTTTACCGGGTCATTCTGCCCTACTTTGATACTATTATCATAATAGTCTATACTGCCAGTCATAAAGTATGCTGCACGTATAACAGGAACGACGTAACTATTGGTTCCTGTAGCTGTCGTCTGGGTTAAATTACTCCCGCTATCAATTGCGGGACTATTACTTAGCAAGTCAAAATCACCATAATCAGGATTTGCGAAGAGAGGAGCAGACGTTACTGCATTATCTCCAGTGAATGTTGTTGTTCCATACACCAGATTATTATCACAGGTAAATGTGATTTGTGTTGTTTTATGCAACTGATAGTCTGAATTGTTACTAAGAATATTACTTTTGATTACAACATCGTCCGCATCCAGAGAGTGCAAAATAATACCATACTGGTTATTGCACACTGTGTTATTAAACACACTTATAGTTTCCAGAGGGTAATCATTTGCCCACCCAATCCCTATGCCGCGACGGGTATTATTATATATCAGATTGTTAAATACCCGGATGTTTTTAAGAGTCCCTGCATCATTTTCTGTTGCAACGACAATTCCATCTGAATCACAATCACTTATGGTATTGTTGAAAATATCAATATTCTCTTCGTCGCCCCGGGCATCAAGATAGATTCCAATTGAGGTAGTATCGTGAACATAGTTGTTATATACCCTGACATTAGTACAAGCATTTTTAATATCAATTCCCTCCTTGCCGTAGCCGCTAGTTGTGTAACCGCTATCATAGACATGATTATTAAGAACATCAACATGGTTTGAGGCGAGAATACTGATGCACTCGTGTATTCCCCCTGATAAGCCGTTGGTTCGATAATCCCAACATCCCCGTTCGATTTCGTTGCCATCCACTATGGTATTTAATCCCCCCCAAACCTGGACTCCTGAAGACGCGGTTTGGTAAGTCTTATTTCCTTTGATTATGATATTGTCTCCATTTGTCCATATCCCCGCGTATCTTGAGTTGACAAACTTCAGACCTAAGATCTTTATATAAGATTTGCCTAGAATTCTCATTAGTCCGTAGTATACATTTCCAGAATACAGCAAAGGACAATCTGTACCGTCAATTACGACTTCTCCTGTATTATCGGGCCAGGAAGAATAAATAATATATGCGTTTGCATTGCCAGAATTCGCTGGAGTTATCGCAGAAGTAATGGAGTAAGTCCCTTGCTTAATGTATACGGTATCCCCGGCAGTCAATGTCGATGCGGCCTTTCCAATCGTAGCCCATGGCTGGGCCTCGGTCCCTGTATTTGCGTCACTTGCATTTTGATTTTCTCCATCGACATAATAAGTTGCAGAATAAAGTCTTATTCCAATAATTACCAGCCCTATGACCAATAACAACCTGAATGTACTCATCCTCAAAGCCTCCTTGTTTTAATTTTTTTGTGTGATTATCCAACTACTGCACAATAATGATTATTTTTCACGAAAATGACTAAAAACAGACCGAAAAGATTTTATCTGATTCAACATTCTTTTATGCGTTTTTCGCAATCAAATACTTTAATATTTTCACAGTCTGTAAGGTTGACAACATCATTTGTTTTATTGTAAACATCTGCAAGAATATTTACAATCCTGCCGTTGATAACCTTATGGATAATGATTGGAGGTCTAAGATCTTTTTCCATTAATCTCAAATCTACGGATTCCAGTCTCAATCCATCAACATATCTGCAGTAAAAGCCATATGCGGGTAAATCCCCCCCATACATGCAGGGGTTTGGATAATCATTGTTACATTCAGGGACATCCTGCAAACAGCTTTGGGGACTACCACCACCAATAAAAGTGAGGTTGATGTTGTGCAGAGAAATATTAGTAATGTATTGTGTCTCCATGCCAACAATCGAACAACCTATACGGCCGATTTTATCATCCTCATAACAAAGTCCACCAACATTTGTTGCCGTAACATTGCTGATTCTGACATTACGCATTTGACCGCATTCAGGAACCGGACATTCATTACCAAGGGGGCGAGAACGTTCATTCAGTCGAATGAAAATAGCCGCTCCCATGATATTGTGCATTGTGATATCATTAATATTAATATTTTCGCAAATACCGCCATCGACTTCCATTATGCCGATGCCGGTAATTCTCGTATCATAAACAATACAATTATTGATATTTATGTTGCGATATCCGCCATTTGATTCAGTTCCCAACTTGATTGCGGAAGCGTTTGTTGATACGATGCAGTTTGTTACTACAACATTTTCACAGAGGCTTTCATTCCTGCTTTTCAAGCATATACCGTCATCATCACTGTATATATGACAGTTGGATATAAAAACATTTCTGCAGCTGTCAATATCCATGCCGTCCTGATTAGCGCCCCTGTATTCCGCAAACCTTGGAATCTTAAGATTTTTATTTAATCTGCTGTTTACTTTTACTCCTTCTATTCTCAAATCCTCACAGAGTTTATAGTGTTGAACCCAGGTTGCGGAATCCTGTAAGGTTATATTTTGAATTAAAACCCTCCTGCAGCCCCGTAAATGAATCAAACGCGGACGGAGAGCGAAAGATGGAACTCCATACTGCAAGTCAAGTTCATATACCCGTCCATCAATGATACCAGTTCCAGTAATTCCGGTATTGGTTACATCTTCTGCATAAATTATTGATTTCAATGAAACCTTTTCGCCGGAATAGCACCTGTACTTAGAAGGAATACTGGGATAATCCTTCATGTTGAGGCTTGACATAAGTCGAGCTCCATGATCCAAGTGTAGATAGACATTGTCTTTCAAGTATATCGTTCCAGTGACGAACTGCCCTGATGGAATATACACTGTTCCCCCACCTCTCTTGCAGCAGTCATCTATGGCAGCTTGAATTGCAACGGTATTTAATGCGCATCCGTCACCAACAGCTCCGTAATCATTTATATTAAAACTTTTGTCGCATGAATTCATTTGGACTTCTTTCATTTATCCTGCGGGTGATATTACAATGGCTGAAATGGAGATAAATTTCACAAAATTATTTCATTTAACTTTTCGTACGGTAACTGAAAACAAGTATGGTACGGCAGGGGTATTCATTGACTTGAATTCAATATTCTTAATACCCACACCAGGATACGGGTTTACCCATTCATATTGATAAAGCCTGGTTTCCTGACCATTGACTTTTGGACCTGACCATACATAACGACTGTCAATTAAATACGTATTATTGAGTGCGGTTGAAATATTGACCCTGCCCTGGAAAGGCTGCCAGTTACCACAGTTCACTACATTCCTTATATACACAGGTATCGTCCTGCCATCTACGTAATTTACGCTATAAACGCCTGTTTTTAAGCCATGGTATGAACCTGAGCGTCTGGGACTGGACATATAAATCAGATCTTTAAACTTATCCGGAGGACAATACTGGGTATGGAGGAAAATGAGAGAAGATGCCTTCATTCCAACTGGAATAGCTATATTTTTATCTTCTGCCCGTATAATATTTTTTGCGGAGTTTTTCGGATTTATCAAAGTCGGAATAAATCCTATTTTAACTTTTCCCTGAGGCAGGCCTGCGATATGCCATCTACTCTTCTTACTAACATAAGAATCATTGCACAAGCCTGAAAAGTCCAGATTGACATATTTAGTTGACGCTGAAGGATTATGACGCACACTGAGCATAGCCATAATATTAGGGCCATATTTATACAGCCAGTCATCAAATGACATACCTGAGTCATGCCAAAAATTCCATGCCCGGTCAGCCGTGCGAATCATTCCAGCGGAGCCATAGCCATAATCCGGCGAGATACTGCTATAGTTAATTACCCCAAGACCATTGAAATTCTTCACTCCCTTCAATTTACCCGGACTGATCCTGCTTACTTTTGCACACATATTCCCCAAGTACCAGGACGAGTGTCCAAGTTCAGCAAAATATTTAACCGTATCATCTTTACCCCATGTACACATAATTACATCTTTCGGGATCCTGGTTGCGTTCAAATAATTGTCGTACGGCTTCCCTCCATTATGTTCCCGCCACAACATATCTGTAAACATCATCATCTTTATATCTTTTGAGTGAAAATAGTTATATATTTTCATGATAGTTTCCAGATAGATTTCTCTTTTCTGCTTTCCTTTCCAGGTTGCTGAAACAGGGCCGCTTGGCTTGTGCCACCACTCATCACTCCAAATATTGAAATACTTAGGTTTGCAGGCTTTTATCAGTTCTTCATACATTGCAAAAAGATGTTTAAAGAATTCCGGCTCGGTCGGGTCAGCATCATAATGGTTATAGCCTTTTAAAATCAGATTATTATATTTCTTGGTCATCCAACTTGCGTGTGAAGGTCCATTTAATGCCGGTACGAATTCGACATAATTTGCCCTGCAATGATCGGCCAACTCGCCAAATTCCTTGATAGTCATAAAGGCTTTTGGGGCCGAAAAAATGCTGAGTTTGGGATTTTTGTGTTTGATTGAAGTGGGGCACAGCAAAGAGTAAAAATTCATTTTTGAACCAACTGCAATCCGATCTAAATAATCATACAGGACAGCAAGCACCTCCTTGTCTTTGTCCGCACCATTTTCCCCTTTTTTATATGTGGAATAATGAACATCGAACCACGAACTCCAAATACGGTTCGGTAAATCAGGATAGTCAGTTATTAATAAATTATTCAGAAAATCAGCATTCCTCAAATAGGCGTAGCGTTCCAACTGGGAAAGAGTGATTGCGGCATAAAACAAGCCCTGAGGACTGTCTCCAACCATTGAAATATATTTAGATGCAACCTCAAGAACATACCCCTCCGGATATTTTTTTAATTTATCAGCACGGGGAGTATAATTATTGTTATTGCCAATCAATATGCTATTGGCGGGGAGCCTGTCTGAAAAAACAGTTTCAAGCTGAACCTGCATATAGCCATTAATATCCTCTTGTACTTTGGCTGCAGTTCTCTTGCAGTTATCACCCGGTCCATAATAAATCTTTTCAGAGCCATCAAACTTAAAAAAACCTTTACGGGCAACTAATTTTTTGGGAGCCGGAACCAGGATATCATGCCCGTAAGCGACCTGTTCTGAGAAACATATCTTTTTAGTTTTATATGCCGATATATGCTGATTCCCGGGAGTCTTGTGGTCTTTTAATAAAAGAACCAGACGCTGGACTCCGCTTTTGGGGAAATAATCTTTAAAACTCAAATTTCCAACAACTTCGCCAACTTTATGAGTTCGTGAAACTTTCCCGTCTTCGTTGCTGATCTGAGCGTATATGTCATATTTTCCTGAATCATCCAATGAGACAAGACAGGATGGAGTGTTATTAACAAAGAAGAGCTGTGTATCAAATGTCAGGCCTTTGTTTTGCTTTTTATCGCCGGCCAGAAATAATACTCCGAAATTATCAACGGTTGTTGACCTCTTGGTATCAGACCAGAAAATATTTTTTGATATAGAAGGATTAGATATCAAAACTTGCAATCCATGAATATCTTTTTCTGATAAATCCGGAATCAGAGAACGCGGAATAACTATCTCTGCACTCCATGCATCCTTTTTTACATTTACAGAGCTCTGCCATTTTCCAGCAAACAAATTGCGAGCCTTGACAAAATCATCTTTAATCTGATTGAAGTATTCATGATAAGTTTGCTGAGTGTTCAAGGAGTTTACAATGAACTGATGGTATGTTTTGTTGTCATCGTTTGGTGAAATAAGCACTTGAATAGAATCATCAGCCCAAACCCTTCCGTCCGGGCTGACCTGGTTCTTTATAAGCTTTGCCGTATCGATTTTCTGTTCAAACCCTATATAAATATTATTGTTATCATAACATAATTTGACAACAGCGGGTGAATCAAGAGAAACATTGAACTTATCGATTCTGGCAGCATTTTTCCAGCAGGGATCATTAAGGACTCCATCTACTTTTGGTGGCGCGTCAGTCTTGAATATACTAACATTCTTAACTTTCTGGAGACTCTGGCTCCCTTTCAGACTGAAGCTTACCGGTCCAATGAGAAAAGTCGTTTTGACGCTTGGAGAAGCATAAAAATAGATATTCTTTAAGTATTTAAGAACTAATTTTTTCTTTTTTCTGTTGTAAAGATTATTAAATTCAATTTTACGCCATTTACTCCCGGTAAGAGGAATCAAACGTGAATAATAGAAGTTGCTACCGTCCTCTATTGTTGAAAAAACTGAAGTTATTTTTTCACCTGAATCATCAGATTTGATCCAAAATGAGACACTGTCCCACTGCAAATCCAGGCGAGAAAAAAAGTCTGTAAAATCCGGACCTGGTTTAGCACTGACAGTCACTCGCTTTTTTGAAGGAAACATTGTTACCTTCAAAGCCTTTTGATGATCAGGAGTCTCAGCATCAGCAATCCCAACTTTATACCCCTTCCCTTTACTTCTCCAGTTGAAGTCAGTGATTTTAATATCTAAGCTGCCGTTATTTATCTTAACAGTGGAGGAATGTACCAATTGACAAAAAATTCCTAACGAAGCGAATACTACCACTATCTTCAAGGTTAACTTTCTTAAC
>MDTD01195765.1_pt1 | contig 11362 bp, 10 predicted proteins | sample 811221 | NCBI WGS metagenome assembly MDTD01 (sample SAMN05326646, study PRJNA326480) | marine metagenome | isolation source: seawater | place: Pacific Ocean: South West | collected 2011
ATGGGCGATCGACAAATATTTCCAAGACAGACGAATAAAACGTTCACGATGACGATAAAAATCTCCTGCTTCATTTCATAGGGATTCGCTGCTATTATAATCTAGAATGCCATGAACAAAATTTGCTACACATATATGGTCAGATGTCGCGACGGCTCCCTTTATGCGGGATGGACCAACAGCCTGGAAGAGAGAATCGCCTCCCATAACAGTGGAAAAGGCGCAAAGTACACCAGGAATCGTGGTCCTGTGCTGTTGGCATACAAAAAAGAGTTTGATACCAAATCAGAGGCGATGAGCCACGAGTACTTTCTAAAGCGTCTTAAGAAGAGCGAGAAAGAGGCTCTGGTAAGTATCTATCTGGCCCGTGAAGTCAAAACCAATTACCATTGCCAGGGAAGTTGACAATTTGAATTTGTCCGCTTTTCACCCTCTGCCTTCTTTCTAGAAGCCATCTCCCGAATTTTATTAAGCAAGACAAGTTCCGGTTTGGGTTGGTTTATGTACTGATCATAATCCGGAGCGTTCAAATATTGGGTCAATCTGGAGCGACTTGAAGCTTTATTAGTACCAGCGCCTTCGAAAGGTCTATCCGGAGACTGATGCAGATAACTGGGAATGATCAGATTTTTGCCCAGGGTAATGCCTGGAATGATAACCGAGTCAGTCTTTAACATAGTGCTTTTCACCCTGTAAGTCCTATCGATTATATTCCTTAGCTCATTGTGTGGCTCTTCCTTTGCCACCACCAGAGACAGTGTTGTGTAGTTGTTTATATCAAGATAGTATCGAGCGAACTGAGCAAGTTCATGGTCCGCGGCGCAGCAGGCAATATCCAACACCATTTTCATGTTGTCTCGGAAACCATCTATTCTGCCTAGCTTCAGGTAGGCAAAAGCTCTCAGGGCTTTTACAACAGGATGGCTTCGATTCAATCGCTGCGCATCCTCAAGCACGTTCAACACCCAGGTGTACTTACCTTCTTCATAGAACTGCAAAGCTGTCTCCACCAGAGGTTTGAATCGATTGAGATTGGCAAAGTGTGAATATTGCCGTATCAAGCAATGCGGCAAACTCTCCTGCAGCTTCTCGGCAGCTCTTCTGCTAACTTTTGGAAAGTCAAAAACAAGATTACGAAGACCGGTAGAAGAGGCAAATTCTAGAAACGCATCATCATCAACCTGGGGAGAGCCGATTCTAACATTCGTCAATGAAGAGTGACCCGCGATTACAGACACGGACTTCTCTCCCAGGTTTTCGCCTACCGCTTCCAGATAATCAAGTCTGGAAAAGTTAGAGATAGTATTGATTCCCTTGTCCGATACCATGGTTTGAATAAGCTGCAATGACTTCAGGTTGCCCAGTGAGGACAGCTTTTTGATCCCCCTGTCCGATACCAATCCTCCGTCTATCACCAACCAATCTAAGGAATCTAGTTGGGAGACATAGTCCATCCCCTTGTTGGTGACGCTGGTTCCGGTCAGATGTAACTCTCTAAGTTTCTTACATTCTTTCAAGAGTGAAAGTCCCCGGTCCGTTATGCCGGATCCATTCAGGATCATACTCTTCATGTAAGGTAATTGCTCTTTTCGATTGAGCAAGTCGTTATCGTCCCAGCCGTTGAAGCCGGGAAGATAAAAATCTATGTTGTTTGCCACCGCTCTTTCCCCGAAATATGATCGCTATGTACCCTGCTTCGGTGCCTTTACGGCTGCAAATGCAAAGATCCTTACAATGATTTACCGGTACTTTTTGATCAAAGCTTCAAAAGAGGCTGAATCACCATCCACGAAACCACTATATATAAGTTCTTGTCGCCCATCTAGAAAGACAACTCTGGGATATCCGCTGATATTGTATTTCCGGACAAGACTTTTGTTCTCCGGTGCTTCCGCGTCCAGGCTGACAAATTTGATCCCCGGGAACTTTTTCGCGGTCGCCTTGAATACAGGAGCAAACTTCTTGCAGGGAACGCAAGTCTTGGTGTAGAACTCATAAACTGTCGCCACATGATCCCGCTTTGCCGAATAAGGCTTTCCAGATTTCGCCGACAACTGTTTGCAAGCCTCTTCCGCCTTGAGACGATACCTCTCGTCCCCGTTTCTTGCAACCCATTTGTACTGCTTTATCGCTTCATCATAATCGCCCAGCTTTCTTGAAGAACTTGCCAGATATAGCTTTATTATGCTGTTACCGGGCCATTTTTTATCGAGAACTCTCAGCTGTCTTCGGGCTTCTTTTACGTTTCCTGCCCGAAACTCTTTTACGGCGTCGTTAAGGGTTTGGGCACCGGCGCTTCCTGCACAAGAGATTAAAAGGAGAGCGGCTAAAACAATAAGCCTGACTCTTGTTTGGGAACGCATTACAGAATTCAGCTTTATCAAATTTTGCCCTTCTTACGATTCACTTTTACCTGGTGCTCTTTAGAGCATCTAAAACAAGATGCAAAAGAGATTCGGTCACTGTTCCATCCCTGTGTATTTTTCCTAGATTGGATTTCAGCCGGGATTTAATCCGCTCTGCCTTTGAACCATCATTAATGATATCAGAGGCAAGTTTTACATAGTCAGCTGCGGTATCGGCCACAAGCTCTTCCATACCTATGTGCCTCAATATTCCGGCGACCGGATTCAATTCGGAACCTGAACTCAGAAAACTTCCAGCACTCCTGTGCTTAAGGGCGATGGGTAAAATCCCCGTATCCAAAGCTTCTAACAAGGGTAAGACCCCGGAACTGACCGGATTGTCCAGGTAGAGTTGGGCAGCCTGGCAAAGACTCCTGTACTGGTCGGCTTCTAATCGCGGTAAAAACACCAGATGTTTGGCAGCATCGATGCCGGAGCTTTCAAAATTCCTTGCAAGGCGGCTCTTCAATCTTTCCCTGGTGAAAGACTCGTTGCCGAGAAAGACAAATTGACAGTCCGGCACATCCCTGGCTATCTCGACAAGAATTTGGTCGAATTGAGGCTGGTAAGTCTCGGCAGGCTGAACACAGAGTATCTTCTTAGTCGACTTATCATCCAAACCGTGTTTCGAAAACCAGGCGCTGGAGAGTGGTGCTGAATTAGAATCGGTTGCAAGAGGCTCATGATACAAACCGATACCCGGAACGGGAATTACCTTTTCTAAAAATCTATCTGCATTTGATTCTGATTCTGACTCAAAGCCACGCTCCAATGCCTCCGGGCTCAAGCGAGCATCAATCGTCTTCAGCCCTGAACTCAAAGGGAAACCCCAGGCAGAAAGCTGCAATGGTGCTAGCCTGAGTGAGGCAAGCTTATACTCGTCGGCAACAAATCCGATGGATGGATAAATCAGGATATGGAGTCTATCTTCATCCACCTTTCTGACCAGGGAATCAAAATCGGTGAACTCACCAAAATATGCAAACTGCTTTTTTATCCCCTCAAGACCATACTCTTCCATGGATGTTTCTATGATACTTCCGGGAGAATGAACTGAGCTCGCGCCCGGGTACAGCAAAGAATATCCGTGGACCTCAAAATTATTGCGCTCACCCGATCTGTTCTGAAAAAACAGATCCAAAAATGACTTTGTAACGGTTGCATAAACACTATGGTCATAAAAGAAGCTTGATACGATTCCGACACGGATCTTCTCTTCATCTCCTGGCAAGGGAGGCAGATCGTTTCTGGTGTTGCCTAGTGCCGGATATCGGCTCGACATGACCCTTTCATAGATTGAGCCTAGCCTTATCTGGATCTCTTTCAGGTTCTTTCCATAGAACGCTAAACGGTACGGTGCACCAAAGCTGATGGCAGTATAAGCCTCTTCAGAATCTTGCAGTTCGGACGCTAACAAACCTTCTATCTCTTCTAAATCTCTGATGAAGGCATCATACTGCCCCTGGTGCTCATCTTCTGTGGACGGAAATCGATTTATTCGCATTATCATTGAAGCAAACAAAGGTACTAAAGAACTCTTGTTCGCGCCAGATTCTCTCGACTGCTCGATAATCTCTATCGCCTCATCTTGCTGGTCCTGTTCATACAAGCATGATGCAAGGTCAACCATGGTTTCTGTGGAACCGGGATCTAGATCCAGGACTTTGCGAAAGTAGTCAATCGCTTCTTTTAGTAGGCCTTTTCTATGGAGGGCCACCCCAAGATTTTTAAGAGCATCGAAATTTAAAGGCTCTCTTTTTATCACGGTACGAAAGGAAAGAATCGCCGCATCTTGATCCCCGGATGCCGACTGAGCCACACCTAGATTGCATCTGGTGGATAGATCATCCGGCGACATCTGTACAGCCTTTGCCAGAATCTCCACTGCTAGTTCGAGATTTCCCTGACTGGTCAATGCCACACCGTAGTTGTTATAAACAGAACTGTCGGCGTTTTCACATGTGACTGCCCGGGCAAAAGTTTCTACCGATTTTTCTATCAAGCCGAGCTTGAAATAAGTGGTTCCAAGCTGGGTGATTGCTTCCACATGTTCGGATCTGAGCCCCACAGCCTTTTGAAAAGCTTCCAGGGCTTCTTCAAGGCGACCAAGTCGGCTAAGCTCCATACCCATGTTGTAATAACTATCGAGATAATTGCTATCCACCTTAATCGCTTGCTGAAAAGCTTTGATCGCTTTTTCTGGCTCACCCAGGGCAGCTTCCACATTGCCAAGATTATAAAGGGCAGGGAAGCATTTTCTATCGTAGAGCAGAATCTCCTGGTAGGCTTTCCTGGCCGAAACCATATCTCCCTTTGCCTTCAAAAAGTTTCCAAGATTATTGAGTACCGGGATCTTGACTTCGTCGCTTACTGCCTGCTCAATAACAATACGACAGTGCCCAATAGCTGAATCAAGGTCGCCAATCAAATATTTTGCCATCGACATGAGATGGTGGGCGTCGAGGTTGCCGGGGTTCTTGGCCAGTAAATCGGCAAGAATTTCGCTTGCATACTCCACGTTACCGCGCTCCAGTTGCTGCTGGGCGATAAGTAGTGGCTGATTCAATCCGGAAGAGGCAAAAGACATAGACTTCGCTCATTTTTGACGACACCGGGGCATCATAAACCAGAAGCAAAGTTTTCGTATTAAGGACAAGTCAGGGGGAATTTTGTTAGAGCAAGTCGCCGGAACAGAACAGAACAGAACAGAACAGAACCTAATCGAGATTCAAAAATTACTATCTTCCATATTCTTACTTTCAGTTTTATCCATACTTCTCTTTTGTTCGACCGAACAACTTCGAGACATTCAAGTGGGAATGCCTAATTTTGGAAGCACCCAGAGCTGAAGAGCAAAGTAAACAGCTATGATTGTCAGAAAAAATGCGAAATCTTCCATGATTTTATACTGCTCCATGTCCACTTCGAGACCTGGTGCCACCACCCACAATAATAACTCTAACCATAGATCTAGAAGTCATATGTCACCCCCGCTGCTCTCTAAATAACCGCTCTCCTTTCTATCAAGCAAAGAGTTTGATGCGCATCAGCAAGTGCAGTTGCTTTAGTTTGGACTCAGGTAGAACTTCTTTGATGGTCTTGTACAACTCTTTATCTGAAAATTCAATGTGCTTGCGAACAGCCTTTAGCAATTTGCCCAGGTTCTCTCTCCAGTCAGGGCTGTCGATATGATCCATAACAAGATCATTGATCAGCCCAAGCAATTCTTCCCGGTCTCTTTCACAGGCAGCTATCACGTCTTCCAATTCAGGAATTTCGGTCAGCTGCTGGAGCAATAGTGTCTCCTGTCTGTCAAAATGCCTGTTGATTCCGTCAAATAGTTTGCTTGCTCTCACGAACACCCTTTCGTGGGACCAGGTCAGATAGTTCTTTTCCAGTTCGACAAGGTTCTCTTCCATGACCTTGTGCTCTTCTTCAAAGTAGTCGAACAAGTTCATCTCTCTAACTCTCCTGTTTGCATTGCATACCGGCAACTGATTTACATTGGCTCATTTGCGAAGTGTCCACTTCAAACTCTGCTTCCTGCCAGGCTTTAAATCCGCCTAAAACATTCATGATCCGCCCTACTCCGAACTTCTCAAGTAAACTTTTAGCGATGGCCGAGCGGTAGCCGCTGGCGCATGCAATGGCAAGAGCTTTGCCTTCAGGTAACGTAGCTATGCTCTCCTTTAGCTCTGCCAGAGGGAAGTTAAGTGCTCCAGGAATATGTCCGCTTTCGAACTCTGCCTTTCTTCTTACATCAATGACAGAAACGTCCTCGCCCTTATCCAGAACGCGGCGAAGCTCGTTTACCGTTATCACAGGAGTACTGCTGATTTCGAATCCGGTCTCTTTCCAGCCGAGCAAACCTTTTTCAAGGACTCCGATAACCGAATCATGACCCACTCTGGCCAGGCGAGTGACAGCTTCCTTAACTGCATCCGCCTTCGGCTCCGATGCTACCAATACTATCGGTGTCCCAATCGGAATCAGGGTGCCTGCCCAGGAAGCGAACTGACCGGAAAGAGCAATGTTCAGGCTCCCCTTTATATGCCCTCCTGCGTAAACGGTGCTGCTACGCACATCGATCAAAACAGCGCCCCGCTGCATCTCTTTATTTACTTCTGCGGCAGTCATCTCTTTCGGCGCATTCAGTCTATCCAGAGGCAGAGGCCCGAGTCGGTTCAACTCCGCATCTTTTGGAAAGTAATCGGGCACCTCCGGAAGCTCGCTGGTCAAAAGCGTCACGAACTCTTCCCTGTCCATCGGTTTGAGGGCATAGTTAAATTTCCTCTGGTGACCAATTGTGGACGATCGCTCCGCAGATAAATTCTTACCGCATAAAGATCCGGCACCATGGGCGGGGTAAACCTCTACTTTATCATCGAGCTTGAGAAGCTTTTCGTGCAAGCTGTCATACATCATCGATGCCATTTCCTGGGACGTAAATCCTTTTATTCCTACGAGATCCGGTCTGCCGACATCGCCTATAAACAGAGTGTCGCCGGTGAACAATTTACCTTCATCTTCCTCGCTACTATCCCGGGACCGGGCGAATATGCAGATGCTCTCGGGTGTATGCCCCGGTGTCTCGAGCACGGTCAGGTCCAAATCGCCAAGTTTCAGAACTTCTCCGTCATCGGCTGCCAGATGATCAAATTGCGCGTCGGCTCTTTTACCGAAGACAACGGTGGCGCCTGCCTTTTCCGCCAACTCTCGGTGACCACTGACAAAGTCGGCATGTAAATGAGTCTCGATCACATATTTGATTTTCAAACCTTCTCTCTCTGCCTCTTCCAGATACTGGTCAATGTCTCTCTGGGGATCTATTACAGCTGCTTCCCCGCGAGAACCGATAAGGTATGAAGCATGGGCAAGGCACCCCAGGTAAAACTGTTTAAAATACATCGTCAATTAACCTCCATCCACTAAACAGGGATAAACTGTTTGGCAATCATCCAGGTGGACAAAACCATCAGAAAGATTGCAAAAGATCTCTTCAGGCGACTTTGTTCAATTTTGTAAGCAAAGTATCCTGCCACCGGCGCTGCCACCAGAGTGCCTGCGGCATAAGCGTTAACCATCCCTCCGAGCCTGATCTGGCTACTGTAGGCAAGGGCTCCAGCTATACTGTTGAATCCGATGATAACCAGAGAAGTTCCGATAGCCTTTTTAATCGGCAAACCCAACACCATGGATAGTGCAGGAACGATGATGAATCCACCACCAACGCCGAGCAAACCTGTTAAAAATCCTGCTCCGGCACCGGAGAAAATAACACTGGTAGTTCTCTTGGCGGAATAATCCATGCAGTTTTCCTTCTCCACTGAATTTTTGTCCTTACCGAACATAATTAAGCCGATAACAAACATCAGACAGGAGAAGAGAGCTAGTTGAACAGCTCCGGGCACAAAGTGAGCTGTGAAAGCCCCGGCGAAACTTCCCATCATTCCTGCGAGTCCAAAGAAGATGGCGATATTAACAACCAGCTGCCGGTTTCTGTAATGAATCAGGGCGGCCAAAATACTTGCCAGACCGACTATTAATAGACTGGTACCGATCGCAATTTTAGTCTCCAATCCGGCAACATATACCAGAATTGGAACTGCGATGATACTACCGCCACCACCAAGCAGTCCAAGCAAGGTTCCGGTCACCAATCCCAGGGTAAGTCCGGCCAACATAAGATAGCTCCTTTATAGAAAGTGGCTAGTGCGAGCAGCAGGAGCCGCTTTCTTCAACAGCGGCTTTAGAATCGTCCAACCTGTTCCAGGGAGCTTTAGCAATTAACAAAGCCAGTCCACAGTTTCCAGTTAGTCCGGCAAATGTAAGACCCAGTCCGATGAATCCAGGCATTAGAAAGAAACCTTTGTTGACAAGAAAGCCGAGGGCTACGGATCCCAACAAAATCAAGCCGATTGTAAGTTGAACTTGTCTTTCCAAAGACAATCTTTTCTTACCCTCGGTAAGAGGCATGCCGCACTTTTTCCAATTGAGAATGCCTCCTTCAAGCACTTTAACTGTATAGCCGTAGGTAGCGAGTTTGGTGGCGGCTCTTTCAGCCCTTTTACCTGAGCGACAGATCAAGACTGCTGTCTGTTCCTTGCCTATCTCCGGGTCTTTTGTACCTATCGTATCGAGAGGAATACTTCTCGAACCTTCTATATGTTCTCCATCGAATTCAAGAGCAGTTCTCACATCTAATAATAGAATCGCCTCCGGCTGACTACGAAGACTCTTCACCAGTTCATCCGGTTTGATTTCTGACATTACGCCACTAGCAGGCATGATCTTACTCCTCTATTTACAATTAAAACCAACCACTATTCAACTATATCGCTTGTTAGTTGAATAGTCAAATAACTATGAATGCATTTAACTAATTGACTGCCTGCTACAGCCTTGTTATCCTTTCTATATAGTCTTTGTTTACCGACAGTGGCGGAGATGGCAAGAAAAAGAAGCACAAAAAAAGATAAGAAGCAGCACCTGACAAGGGAAGCATTAGAGCTTGTGGCTACTCACTTCAGGGCCATGGGTGATGCTACTCGGCTGGAGTTGATCCAGGCGCTCATGGACGGAGAAAAATCAGTCCAGGACCTCAGCAAGATAACCGGAATGAGCCAGGCGAATGTCAGCAAACACTTATCTCTGTTGGCAGACCAGGGAATTCTGGCTAAGAGAAAAGAAGGGTTGTATTCCCTCTATAGGGTGGTAGACCATACCGTTTACGACCTGTGCAACGTTGTTTGTAAATCGATTTCAGAAAGATATGCCAGGGTCCAGGATGAGTTTTTAGGCTCCGGCATTTAATATCGAAAGGACCAGATATCCCAGGAACAGATATCACCGGCTTTAGAGAATCAGCCCGGCAATGGGCTTTGCAGTTCGAGAACCAACAAATTCAATTTATATAGACGTGCCATATAGTCGAGCCATGTAGACGTTTCATAAAGTCGAAAAATTGCTTGAACTTCGCTTTTTAGAAAGAGTCGACCGCATACCTGAGAATATGTCACAATGGTCTTCGGAATGTAATCAAAAGCCAAGCCGAGGAACAAAAAAACATGAGAAGACTACATTTATGCCTGGTAGCTACTCTTCTTGCTCTTCTTTCCCTCTTTCCCTGCTTCTTTTCCGAAGCCCGAGCAGCAGACAAAAATGCTGAGCTGGCAAGCGCTGTGGCTTGTTTTAATAAGAAAGACTATAAAACTGCTCTGAGCCATTGCAACAAAGCAATCAAGGCAAACCCATCCGATATCGGAGCACATTACTATAAGGCTCTTTCTCTCCACTACATGAACCAGATTTCCCAGGCGAAACAAGAATACGAATGGGTATCTAAAACAGGGAACAATCGACTGGCGGTCAATGCCCAGAAAGCTCTTTCCAACTTAAGCGGCTACAAAAGTCAGTATTCGGGTTCAGGAGTTAACCCCTCGAGTTATGCTTCCCATGGTGGTAGAAGACCTAAGGTGCTCGACTTCTACACAACCTGGTGTGGTCCCTGTAAAAGACTAGCTCCTATTTTAGGCGAAGTTGAACGCTCTTACCATGGCAAAGTGGATTTTGAGAGACTGGATGCCGAAGCTTCCCAGAATCAGACTCTGGTTAAGAAATACAAGATAAACGCCTATCCCACGCTTATTTTCCTGGATAGAAACGGTCAGGAAGCGGACAGGATGCGTGGTGTTCCTGGCGGTGGCAAACCTGGAGTTATACAAGCTTTGTCCAGAACGATAGACGGACTGTTAAAATAGCGGCAAAGCGCTTTATCGTGATTTAAACTGTTTTGATAGACGGCGTTTCAACTGCTAAAGTGCATATATCGCCAGACCTCTTCCAGCAACTTCTGCACCTGGGCAAGAGAGCGCGGTCGCTCCAGCGGCTTTCCGATGATGCATGACAATGCAAGTTCCTCAAGCCTGGCGTCTATACCGGATAAATTGCCGGAGATGTATTTCGTGTCTTCCCTGAGACGAAAAGTGGTGCCGGTGATTAATTTATAGAGCACTCTACCGACGTCCGCAACCGGCAACGCTTCCGGGTGATCTATCAATCCCAGAGCTCGTTCCTCCGGCTCCAGATAGTGGTGGAGATCGGAGAGGTTATCCGGAACATGGCAGTCGACTTTGGCAATCACTCGCCCATCTGATAAGGCGCAAAGCCAGATCTGATTAAGAGAGAAAAGACCGGCGATCATTGATTCGCAATTTTTATATCTGTCCCAGCAAATCGGCTTATTGCCGTAAACATAGCGGGACTCCAGAAGAGATTGGCTGGGTGTGAAGGCTACTTTGCTATTGCTGGCTTTTCTAATGCCGTCGATCACAGGAATCATTATGCTTAAAACAGCCTTGGCATCAAACCGACCAGCCTCTTTCAAAACCTGAGCCAGTCCCACTCCGGTAATTCTCTCCTGAACCCTTACATGATAGGCGCCATGCTTATAGCCCGGGTGGGCAACGTTTCCATAGTCTATTACCCTGATGATATGAGGATGACTGACTCGGCTGAGGGCAAAGTCGGCCCGTTCATAATATTCTCTGGGGTTGCTTCTGTGATCCGGGATACTGAATTCGACCATGGCCGGATAGTCATCCCGGAGTCGACGAGCATAGATATAGCCGCGTCTATTAATTAATGCCTCTTTTCGTAACCTCCAACCTGCCTCCATCCGGGTTTCAGGATTCAAGCAGAGGAGATGTTCCACAAACTTTGAACGCTCCAACTTCTCGGTCTCGCCCGCATCTATCTCCATTTCCGCCGAGACAAGATAGCGAATCCGCTCTGAGTCCACGTAGAGAATAGGAGACTCGCTGGCGAATTCTTCAACCGCCGGTAGAGAGCTAACAACATCTTGCTGGTAGTTGGATAAGTCTAGCCGATGTCCGTTTGTGCTGCTTACTCTTATCTCGTCAGAGGAAGAGACACCGTACCACTGATAAGGGAAAAGA
>MDTD01079641.1_pt1 | contig 11361 bp, 10 predicted proteins | sample 811221 | NCBI WGS metagenome assembly MDTD01 (sample SAMN05326646, study PRJNA326480) | marine metagenome | isolation source: seawater | place: Pacific Ocean: South West | collected 2011
ATAAATGGAATCTATAGTAATATTCATAATTTTAAGATGAATATACTTTATCTAATTGATCGATAATTTTATCTCTTGATAATAAAACTTCAAATGTATTTCTAGCTTCTCTGCCTATTTCTAATCTTTTATCTGGATATTTATTGAAAAAGTCAATGGCTTTCTTAATATCTGAAATGTTACCAGGTTCTATAAAATATATATCCTTGAGATGTGTAAAAAATTCAGGTAATGCTCCTACAGGCGTAGTGATAATTGGTAGAGAAGCGCATGCTGCCTCAATAATAACTAAAGGTAAATTTTCATTATGAGATGGAAATAGAAATATACCATTATTCTTAAAATAATTTATTTTATCTAATCCATATGCACTTCTTTTTATATTAATATTTATTATATTATTTTCATTAATTAAGTTTTTTATTTTCTTTATATCACCAACATCTTCTTCAGGTCCAACAATATTAACAATATTATCAATTGGAAATTTCTTAAAAGAATCAACTATATCGTAACATCCTTTCCTCATTCCTATCGAGCCAACAAACAAACAACTATTTTTTGAATAATCTCGTGAAAAATCATTAAAACTCTTTTCAAAATTTATATCTATGGGATTATTAACAATTGAAATAGATTTAAAGTTTACCTTATCATTAAAAAAATTTTTCCAAAATTGACCCAAAACAATAAAATGATCTAAACTTTCCAACCATCTTTTCGCCAATGATTTTCTTGGTTCTTTTAAATTATTCCAAAAATCATTAAATGAGCCTCCATGTAAATGACCGATAACAACTTTTGCACCTAATGTTCTAGCTGTTTTTAAAAAAAATAAACTTTTTTCAAGATTCCAATAAGATGTAACTGGGAAGTGTACAATATCTGGTTTAAATTTAACAATATAGTTTATCCAACTCAAATAATGAATTATAAAATAGAATATATTAATAAAATTGAATTTTCGTTGTAGATTGTATTTAGATCTGTTCATATGGAAAACCTTGAAATCATATTTCCATGATAGACCATCCACAAAGGATTTAGTTATTGTTGGAATAGGTCCTGAGAAATCTTGGTTTACAAATCCTATTAATATTTTCTTTTTTTTATTTTTAGAAAATCTCATTTTTCATAATTTTTACTAAGTTTACATACAAAAGATAAAGGTAATAATATACTATCTATTTTATATTCTTATTGTAAATTAGCAAAACAATATTGTTATTATGAAAAATTTAATTAAAAAACCTATAGTTTTCATTGGTACTGGAAGAAATGGTTCAACTATAATTTCTGAATTTTTTTTTAAACATAAAGACTTAGCTTTTCCATCTAATTACTCAAAAAAATTCTATGAATATCCAAAATTAAATATTATCAGAAATATTTTTGAAAATAAACTTTGGTTAATCAGAGGCAAAAAAAAACAGCTTAATAAAATTTCTTCATTCAATCCTTTATTTTTCAGGCCGGCTGAAGCATATCCAATGTGGAAGTATTTGTCAGGAAATGAAGTTGACTTTAAGAATGATTTTTTACTGGATACTAAAGCAAGTGCAGCAAAAATAAAATTTATACGAAACTATTTCACTAAAATGGTAAAATATCAAAATAAATTGAGATTAGCATTTAAACTTACTGGTCCATCAAGAATAAAATATATTTTAAGTATATTTCCAGATGCAGAATTCGTTGTCGTAAGAAGGAACCCAATTCATACAATATCATCTTTTTTAAAAGTATCATATTGGAATGAACGAAAAAAAAAGATTCATTGGGATGGCATATATTCCAATGATGAAATAAACTTTATTAATGAAAGTCCAGACCTAATAGGTACTACGTTTCAAATAAAAAAAATTTTAAGCACTACAAATAAAGAACTCCAAAAATATAAAGCTAAATACATTGAGATTAATTTTGAAGATTTTATTGATTCACCATTAGATGAAATAAAGATATTATTGAAATTTTGTAATCTGAATGCTGATCCTCAACTGGAAAAATATATCCTAAATACTAAAGTCTATAATAGAAATAAATCTGAAGCTGAATACTTTAGTAATGAAGATCTTAATCAAATAAAATATATTTTATCAGATGATTTTAAAATTTAAATTTATTTTTTTATTTGAGATAAAATCCTAATCTTAAGTATGTAAAAGAAATTTATTATTCCTCTTTCTTTAATATTAAATAGAATTTTATTTTTAAAATCAAGAATTTTAAAATAAAACATTTTATAGTTTGGTACTCTTTTTAAATCACCATCATACCTAAACTCATAGCCATATTTTTTTAACAATACGTATGTTAAGCTTTCAATTTTTTCTATCTGATTAGAATTAAAAAAATTTAAATACTTCATATTACTTTGACTTATTATAACTTTAGATCCTCTTGCGTCGCCTAAGTTCTCTACATTCTTATTAAGGACATTCATATTATCGGAATATTTAATATTTAAAAAATTACATATTTTTTTTAATTCATTAGATGAGTTATCAATCAAATCTTCAAATTTAATCATTAACTTTCTTTCATGGCTAATATCTTCTAAGAATTTTTCCAAATTAGTAATGTCATCATACCATCGCTGAGCAAACCTAAAAATATTTGTTTTCCATGCTTTAAATGAACTCAAAGAACAGTTTCTAACATCTCTGATTATATAAATGAATTTAGAATCTGGGTAAAAAAAATTAATTTCTTTTGGTGACCTTATCAGATTGATGCTTTTTTGTCCATATAATGTTGTACTTTTCTTTTGAGGATTATCATAATATGAAGTGATTCTAATAAATACCTCAATTATTTCATTTAAATCATAGTTATTTATTTTATCTTCAAAATCCTTAATTGATAAATTAATTTTATTTATTCTATCGAGTTCTAAATAATATGGAGTATTAATTAAATCATTAAATATTTTATCAAAATTTCTTGAAATATTTTTATTATACCATTTTTTTAATATGTAAATGTGAGATTCGAATTCATTTGCTAACAATACTTCTCTATTATTATTAATAAGATTCATAAGCAATTTTGTACCAGATCTAGGATATCCTAGAATGAAAATAGGATCAGTATTTGTAGTCATATTAATCAAAATTATTGTTAGTTAATATAGTTCTTTTGGATATAGATTTTAAGTAATTTATTATAATTTAAGTATTATGCTTACAACCCTAAAAATTAATGTATAAAGTAATATCAGCTAATCGATCTAAATTAAGAGCACCTAAAAATTGGCGAATTTTTGAAAAAGAATCTCTAGAAAAATATTTTGGAAAGGTCATTGATACAAATGGTGAAGATGGATATAGTGTCCTTGAAACCTATGAAAAATATAAAGATTCTATTGAATACATAAGGTGGTATCCTGATCCTGAGCTTTTAACTAAAAAAGAATACTTAGGCATGCTTTATCAAGATTATAAAATTGGAGATTTAAAATATCTAATTAACTCTCCTAAAGGTTTTATTAACGTTCAGTCTAAAGAGGAAGCCTTCAAAGTATGGAAAAGAAATGAGGTGAGAACTCCTGCTTTTTTTTCTTTTTCAAATGAATTAGACTTCCAATTTAATTTTGAAAATAGCAATATAGACTTTCCTTTTTTAATAAGACTAAATAATGATGTTGCTGGAAACGGTTCATATTTAGTTGAAAGACAATCGGATTTAAAAAAAAATTTAAAAAAATTATTCAAAAATTATAAAGAACACTGTAAAAAAAATATTGGAATAAATACCAAGTTAATTTGTGTTGAATATATAGATACAGTAGATTACAAAAAAAATGTAAATGTATCATATCGCATTCATGTAGCAGGTAATAAAATAATATCTGGTTATGCAAGAATTTCAAGTGCTTCTGATTGGGTTGCAATAACAGGAAAGTTTGAACGTAAAGATGCTGAAAAGTGGATTGAGTATAATATTTTATGTGAAAAAATGTGTAAAAAGCATGAAGCAGAGATATGCAAAGCAATTCAAGTATTAGGATTAAATTACCAAGGAATAGATATCATTATTGGAAATGAAAATAATAAAATTTACTTCCTAGAAGTTCAACCTACTTATGCTACAGGATATAATAAGAATGGGTATGGTCAATACTATCCTCCATTTTACAATCCCAGTTACCCCAATTTGGTTAAATTTTTAATCGAAGAAAAAAAATATTTAGAAAAGATTATTCCTATGTATTACAACAGGTGGTTGGATAAAAAAGAACATTTTAACTTAGCATACAAATATCTAAAGGAGTATTTAAATTGTTTGGACCAAACAAGATACTAAAGTATGATATAAATATTCATTATTCTCATAGAGATGTTTACTTCACTAATGTTGTTAAAAAATTAAAAGATTTATTTATTGATAAGTTTAATTTAGAAAAATATGATGTTTTTTTTGTTCCTGGATCAGGATCTACTGGAGTAGAATCAGTATTGTTTTCTATTGCTTCAAAAATAAATGTAATTGGTAATAATGGAACCTTTAAAGATAGGTGGATTAATTTATCATCACATTATAATAAACATAAAAAAACCGATAAATATGTTGATTTATATGCTCAACTAGAAACATCAAATTCAAGTATTTTTAATAAACCTAATTGTATTGTGGATGCAGTAAGCGCATTCCCATATTATGAAGTTCCTAAAGACACAAATATTCTAATAACTTCTACAAATAAAATATTAAGTGCAATGCCAGGATGTGCAATAGTTTTAATAAAGAAAGACTATCACGATAAATTAATTGATGAAGAAATAATATCAACTCTTAATCTTAGGCGATACAATATTTTTATGAAAAAAAATCAAACACCCACAACCCCACCAACACAAATTTTTGAACAGTTATATAGTGTTCTGCAAGAATATGATGTAAGCAATATTAGAAAAAGAATTAATAATAATTCAGATGAAATAGTTAATGTTATTGGTGAGAAAAATATTATAGGAGAGAGACGCTGTCCAGTTATCACATTTAAAAAAGATTTAATCCCTTTAAAGATTGCAGAAGAATTTCAACTATATCATATTAATACAGATGATGATACATATCAAATTTTTACATATTCAGAAAAAAATGAACTTTATAAAGAATTTGCTAAGAAGCTTTCAAAAAACAAGTAAAAATATAATCTTTTGTGATATTGATGGAACAATAAACTATCATTATAAAAGAATTCAAAAGTTTACTTTACCTCAATGGCCTGGGAATAAAATTTCTAAAAAAGCGTTTGACAGGCAAGAGATTATGAAAGATGAACCTATTAAAGAAAGTATTGATGCTATTAAAGAACTTCGCAATTATTATGAAATTATATTTTTAACAGCTAGAAATTTTAAAAACGCATATTCTATTACTAAAGACTGGCTTGATATGCATGATTTTGATTATGACAAGATTATTGTTGTTAAAAATCCTGAACAAAAATTAAAGTATCTAAAAAAATATAAGAATTCTATTTTCATTGACGATTTAAAAAGAGGATATCACCTTAAAGAGACTCAATATTATGAAAACATAATTCGTGATTTAAAAATAAATAATATAAAATTTGAAATTTTTAAAAATAATTGGCATGAAATAAAGAAAAAATACATTGATATTGCTATTAAAAAATCAATTTAAAAAAACTTGCTATAAACTTTTAATTGCTCTGAAACCATCCTTTGAATTGAAAAATTATTTATTAAAGTATCATATCCATTACTTGACAACCTTCTACTAAGATTTCTATCATTTAACAATAGTTCAATTTTATTAACCAATATTTCCGAAGACTTATTGGGAATTAAAATTCCATTTTTATAATCATCAATTATTTCATTTGTACCGCCACCCTCTGTAGCAATAATTGGTTTTTTTAAAGACATATATTCCATAATAGAATTTGAAATTCCTTCACCATGACTATCTGAATTTGTTAATAATACTGCAATATCAAAAATATTAACATAAGAAAGAATGCTATCAATTTTACCTAAAAATAAAATATTTTTAGTATTACCAGCTAGTTCCTTTGATTTTTTCAACGTTTTTCCATCTCCAATGCATACAAAGGTAACATCATTTCGATTTGATAAAATTAATTTTGCCGCACTTATAAATGAATAATAATCTTTATGTTCTCTAAATCCAGCGACCATTCCTACAATATATTTAGTTTTTATTTTTAACTTTTTACGAATGAGATCTGATGATTCAAGATTATTTAATCTATTCATATTAAATCCATTATAAATAACAATACCCTTACCATAATATTTGTAACTGATTAATCCAGAAAAGGAGTTTGACTGAACTAAATCAGAAAAAGGTAGAGTTAATTTAGACCTTATCCATTTTGAAAAATTTATTTTTAATGGAGCATCTACAATCATAGAATTTATTAGTTTGATATGTAATAATTTTGATATAGGTGTAGCATATATTGCCGGCATCGATCCCCACACATGTATCAACTTAGGAGTCCAATCATAGCAAATTTTAAAAATTTTAAAAAATATAAATGGATCTTTTTTTATTATTCTATTTAAAATAATTATGTCTATTGGCAAATCATATACTTCTTTATAATGAATATTATCTCCGAGTAAAATTAATTTAATAGACAAATTCTCTTCTTCTTTTGTTATTGATTTGAGAAGTTCTACTAACCTTCTTTCTTTACCTCCTGCAGATAAAGAGTCAATGATGTATAATATTTTTTTCTTTTTCATTTTTAACAATCAAGATATGACTAAATATAATTAATCCAATTAAAAAATTAACATAACTTACTTTACCATAAATATCGCAAATAAATAGCTCCCGATATCCAAATCCACCTAATAATATTATATAAAAAAATAATCTTAATAATCTATTATTTGAAATTTTTCGAATATTATATATTAAGAATAGATAAAAAATGAGCCCTAAAATTCCTAATCTATATAATAGCTCATTATAAAAACCTTCCATGAAATTATATTCCCAATCTAAATATGTCATTTGAGGAATGAAGGTAAATCTATCAAGAAACTGATTAATAGCTGTTGAAGATAATTGTCCTGATGAGGCATTACTAAATTGAATCATAGTCGTAGCATTAAATAATGAACTAAAACGATTATATAAAAAATCTGGTTTAATAATTAAAACAATAAATGCAATAAATGAAAAGAAGAAAAAATTACTTAACTTTATTTTTGCTCTGAACAAAAACAATATTGCTCCTAAAAAAATTATTGCTGCTCTTCTCGAAAGAGAAAAGGCAAGTATTAAAATAGAAATACATAAAATAAAAAATATTATTTTTTTACTTACTTTTATATAGTTAGGATTATTCAATATATAAATACAAAATATAGATAACAAAGAAAAGTGTAAACCCCATGTATTTTTATGATTAAAAAATTCATTATTCCATAATAGCCCAGTCCTTGTTGACAAATACAGTTCATGAGGATTTATAATGACTTGTTGAATAATTGATAAAGCCATGAAAGTTGAGTATAAAAGTATTAATTGTAGGAAAAAATAAAATCCATTTTCTAAAGTATCCTTTTTATAAAATGATTGAAATATTAAAACCAAAACAAAGAAGCTATAGTATTCAGCTACAAAGTTAATTGCCGTAAATTCTGTTCCATAGTAGAATGGATAGTAAACAAGAAAAATTGAATGAATAATCCTTAATAAAAATATAAATAAAAAGATAACCAAAATAATGTTGCCATTAAACTTAGTCCGAACATTATTTCTTGTAAGAAATTTCAATATAAATATAACAGAAAATAATTTATCTAAGCTAAAAATACCTGATCCAATAAATTTATTTATAAATGGAATGAATAATGCTAGGAATAGAATTGCTACAGATCTTTTAAAAGATAGGAATTGATATAAAATTGAGACTAAAACAATAATAGATTTTAAAATTATTGGGAAATTATATATTTCCGATATCCAAAATAAAAAGTACAATAATGATAAAAATAATATATCTTTAAAATTAAAGTCTTTGTTTAAATACATCATATATATTGATTAGTTATCTGATTAAATATTTGAATGTATTTATGAGCTATAACTTTCGGATTATGATGTTTATCTAAATAATTTTTAAATCGTGACTCTGCATCATTATAATCAAATTCATTATTATAATATGAAATTTTATCTTTTACTCCATTAGGATTAACCATAAAACCTAAATCGTATTTATTTATCATATTATTAGGGTTAGATTTCAATGAAATAATTGGAGTCCCAACTGACAAAGATTCTAAAAATGTATTAGAAAGACCTTCGTAGTGTGATGTATTTAATAAGAAAATTGACTTTGATAAAACATTATAAATTTTTTCTTTTGTAAGATATCCAAGGAATTCAACATTTGAACATTTACTTAAAGCTCTTAAAGCAAAGCTAGTACTGCTATCTTTAGAAACCCCTCTTTTACCAATAATTTTAAAATTTATTTCTGAATTTCTTTTTACAATATCAAGTAGACCTTCCAAATTTTTTTGTTTATGAAATGTGCCAATCCAAGAAATATGTATTCTATCATTTACTGTATTCTTTACTTTTGGTATATTGTATGGATTTTTAATAATTTCTATCAACTTATTTGGGTACGCCTTTTTTAATTTATTATACTGATACGTATTTTGACATATAATTGCAGAAGAGTTCCTTAATCCAATTTTATAAAATATCCTTCCAAAAATTCCTACTCTCGTTTTGAGTCTATTATCGACATCAATATCATTCGTAACAAGATATATGAACGGTATTTTGAAAAATTTAGAAATCAAAGAATAGATTCCTGTGTCCAAGCCAGCACATCCCTGTATAATTATATCAGGATTATTTAACTTAATACATGAAATTAATTTTGGAACTCTATAGTAAAACCATCTTAATTTTTTGATTCCACTACTCTTATTAAATGCTTCAATGAAATTAAAGTATTTATATTTTCTTAATTTTTGCTTATCTAATTCCCAGGTTATTACTTTAACTTCAAAATCTAACTTATTTAAGTTCTCAATAATTAATTTAATGCGATGGATGTAGCCACCAACACTATAATTACTATCATTTAATAGGTATGGAAGTTGATATCCTACAAATAATAGTTTTTTCATTTGCTTAACAATAATAGCTTTTGATACATTGAATTAATATCCATATTATATCTATATTTCATAAAATAATTAGAAAATATATTAATCTTATTCTTATTTATTTTATTTCGATATAAATCTTTTTTTCTACTATCTTTTAGGTTGATACTTGTAAATTTTTCTAGTTTAGAAAATTGTTTATTGTCATTAATAAAAGAATTAAAATCTAAAATTAAATAATCATAATTTGTTTCCTTAATAATTCTTATACAGTGTTCGTTATATATGTACCATGCTTTGAGCGCTTTAAAATAAGTATTTATTTTATAAATCAATTTTGATTTTTTGGTATAATGACTTGCAACTTCAACAGGACATCTATACATAAAAATAAGTTTATGATCTGGTAGTATATCTTTCCAAAAAAAAGTATAACATAATGTTGTTCTAGGATCTTTGAATCCCCAATTTTTGTATTCAGAACTTAGTACATTGACTAAATTTAAAACTTTCTTTTTGTCTATATCTTGGGGAAATATTGTAGAATTTATTACATCTAAACTATATTTATATGAAGACTTTAATAGCGTAGTATTTATATAAAAGAAATTTAATCGCTCGTATTGATTTCCATAATCATAACCAATTTTAGAATCAAAAACTCCCATATTAATTCCAGATTTGTGAATCGTTTCTGAAATCATTGTTGTCCCAGATTTATGCATCCCTATAATAACAAAAATCATTTTTTATTTTCTCAATATATAGTTAATTGGATTTTTAATATTAATTTTTAATAATTTATTTATTATTTGATAATATCTATCACCAATTACTAAGTTGATTAAAATTACTAGAAAAACTATAGAAGTAAAATTGAAAAAAATAACATACACATAATCAAAATAGAATAATGATAAATTTAGGTTAGCTATGCAAATAGTAAATAAATATAAATTTACAATGATGTTGTTTGTTATTTTGAAATGAGATTTTATCCCAATTCCTTTTGATAATTTAATAGAGTATAAAAGTCTAAATATTGAGGCTAATAACATTCCAACTATTATACCTAACAAAGAATAAATGATACCGAGAAAATAGCTCAAAATAAGAAGTATACTTACACTATAAAATGAAATCTTTAGTCTAAGCATTGAATTGCCTAATAAGAATATGTTAATTCCCCAGTTTATATCGCCTGCAAAAGTAATTAGAGGAATAAAACTAAGAATTGTACCTATAAAAACTGCATCATAAAATTTAGGTCCTGCTATAATACCAAGCACAAATGGAACAAATGAAATAAACAATAAGTTTAATGGAATTACTATAAATGAGAACATTAAAGAAATTTCATTTAATTTAATATTATAATTCTTTACATCATCAATCAGACTAGATAATTCTGTTTTTAAAATTATAGATAGCGATGAAAATGAATTATATAAAAATAAATATATTTTCTTACTTATGTAATAAATCACTAAAGAATTACTTCCTAATAAACTTGTTACAATAAGACTATCACCTTGATTTTTTATATAATTCACATAAGCTTCTATATAAAATGGGTATGACTCTGAAATGATATCAAAAATATTTGCAAAACCATAAAATCTTATACCTGAATTATATATACCATATAATAATAATAAAAATGATATACTATTAGAAATTATAAATGCATATACTATACTCCAGGCTCCATATCCATAGAAATATAATAGGATAGTAGATAAAGCTTTTATTATGTTTTTTAAAATTGAAATTTTTGATGACAACTTAAATTGATTTAACGATTTAAGAGTATGATTTAAAAAAGAAAATAATCCAAAAAAAATAAATCCAATAGAAAGATATTTAATATGTAAAGAATATGAAGATGTTGAAAAAATCCAGATTGAAATATAATTAGAAATATAAAAAGTTATCGAAGAATATATAACAGAACTCAATAAAATTAATAAAAAACAGGTATATAAAATTCTAGATGCTTCTTTGATATTTTTTTTCTTCAAAGTTGGAATATATTTAATAATATATGGAAATACCCCAAAGTTAAATATTAATGTTGAGATTCCGCCAAGCATCATTGAAGTAGGAATAAGTGCGATATCAGATGCAGAAAAAATTCTAGTAAAGTATGATAAAGTGAAAATACCAATGAATTGAATCATTATGTTTGCACTAAATAAATATGAAAATGAATTTAAAATTG
>MDTD01083543.1_pt1 | contig 11361 bp, 13 predicted proteins | sample 811221 | NCBI WGS metagenome assembly MDTD01 (sample SAMN05326646, study PRJNA326480) | marine metagenome | isolation source: seawater | place: Pacific Ocean: South West | collected 2011
CTCTAGTCTAAATCTTTTTGGATCCATTAAAGAACCCTCTCCGACCTTTGTTATTGGTAACGTTCTTAGACGAATTATCCTCTTACAGGGTATTTACCATAAAAGCGAAGGTGATAGTTATCCCATGCCCTATCTAGATCAAGAAACCTTCTACAGAGCAAAAGAAGGGCCAGATATGACGGGAGGCTGGCCGGGAATAAACGATAGAAATTTGATTACAATTTTATACAACCACTTTGAACATATCGCCAAGGCTGATGGCGCTACAGGCTTTGAAAAGTACAAAGATCGTGCATCGCAAGTTATATCTTATCCCATGAATGAGATAAATCTTGAATATATTGAATTACCTAAAGGAATCAGTAATAGTCCATTTCCTAAACTTCAAAGTGGATTAGCAGAAAATCCGCCTGAGCTGCAGCGTTTAAAGTCAATGGGGTCTCAAGTAGCTTTCCACCAACCACTTTTATCAGGCGTACTAACCATAAAAAATGATCATGGAATGCCTGTGTTTGAAAATGCCGATTTAGCGAATATTAGTGACCTCGATTTTTTCAAACAGAAGGCTCGTCATTTTGATGATCAGAGTAGCTTTTACCAAGCATTAAATCGAAACTCAAAACTTTCAATTGGTGGAGTTGCCTACATTAAGGGTAATCTTCATATTGATAAGCCAATTTTTGTGGATACTGGTGGAAGTGGAATGATATTGGTTCAGAGTGACATAAAAATATCTTCAGAAATTATAAAGACGGATGGTGAGACATTAACTCTTATATCATTAGGCGGAAACATCTCAGTAGAATCATCAAAGAAGATTCAAGCGGGGCTAATAGCTATGCAGGGAAAAGTCGTTCTTCCCTATGGAGTAGACATTCACGGATTCATAGCCTCAAAAAATCTCAAAATAGATAGTGGCTTCACAGTTGTAAAACGGAGATTAGAATGGGACTCCCTGTTTGATATAACTGATTATCAAAACTATCAGCGCTCCTTCAAAGCTTCGATTACTAGCAATTGGAACTTTTATGTATCTGGGGTTTGAAAGGGAGTGTTTATGAAAAAAATTGTTTCATTGTTTTTCTTTTTATTATCAACGTCTTTATTGGCTCAAAATCCTAAACTTAGCTTCACACTCGAAACTGGTAGTAATGATACTGCAGTATCAGAAAAGATTACTCCACTCAACCTTGTAAATGATCCCGTTAATAGTTTTTTAGTGACACCGCTACCATCAACAATTGCTTTACCAGAAATACTATCGAACCCTACTTACACCTCGCCGAGCTTGGGTTCAAAGCTTGCGCCTCATCTAACTAATAATGCTAAAAGAGTCACCCCTCAACAGCCTATTTTACGATCTATGAATGATCCAAAAGTATCTCAACTATCCGAGGTAAAAGCTGTTAATAGACTTACTGTCCTATGGGGACAGTATATGAAAGTACTTTCCGACGACAATCCAACCTATCAAACTTATATGAACTGGGCCTTGGAACTTGGATCAACTAAAATGAATTGCCTAGAGCGTTATATGAGTTGTACTACATGGTGCGAATTTCAAGGTCAACAACCCGGTACTCAATTTATTAACTGTGACCCATCAGAAGATGGCAAGCAGTTCATACCAGGAGACCCCAGTGAATGTGCCCGCCCTCTAAATGAACTGCCTACTGACCCCACGCAACTCTGGCCAGGTGGCTCAGGCTGCTAATATTTATCTATCAGGAATAGGCAACTCTTTAGATTCAGCTTGCTGACCTTTCCGAATACCGGTTACCTTAAATCTTCCCTTGCATCCCTTGACCCAGATGGCATGACCATCATGAACACCAAATGTATTACCCTCAGTGCATATATACTTTTCTCCAATCTGCTCCACCAGCTCATGAGATATTAGCTCGGAGAAAAGCTCGCCACCACAAATTCTTCTTTTTTTAAATAATCCTAGTGTCTTACCGCTTTTACAAGTTATGACAAGAGTCATGGTATCCCCAACTATCGCTTCTCCATTTGTAGGTCCACCTGCACCATTGCCAGAAGCTCCTCCATTATTAACTTCAGAAGGAGAAATAGATCTAGAAGATTCACCATCACCTGGCCATCTGACAGCAACTATATTACTTCTTTCATGACTGCCTTTGTAACCATGCCGAGCTAATCCTGATACCATAAAATAGTAAACTTCTCCAGGTATCGGTGACCAGTCAGACAGAGGGGGCTGCTTAATATGGTCACCGTTTACTGCAACTTTACTCTTACGAGTATTACCCGGGCGAATCCACTCAAACGTTCCTGCGTGCCACTTTCCATTGGTATTTACAAAAACCCAAGGATTTGCATTCACGGCAACAGGATCATCTGCACCCGGTTCTAAAGCTATTGATTTCCATTGATTAGTTTTATCAAATCTCAAATCAATGAAAGGCCCCCCAACTTCAACCTTAAGTTCTGTAGTCTCCGGCCAGTTGGCTACAGTAGGATGAAGCCATTCGACCTCGTTTAGATCGAAAGGAAGACCTTCCTGACCTCCTCCTGTAGACGCAACCTGTCCTCCTGTTTCTGGTCCAGCGGATTCCGAGCCACCAACAGAACCTGCGGCAGATTCATTTGAGTCCGGCCATTGCACAGCTACAATATCTGTTCTCTCATGACTTCCTTTAGGACCACCTCTCGTCAAACCGGCTACCATGAAATAGTAAGTTTCTCCAGACTTAGGTGACCAACTTTTAAGAGGCGGCTGTTTAATATGATCTCCATTTACGGCTTTTCTTGCTTTAGTTGTGCCACCGGGTCTCATCCACTCGAAAGTACCGGCATACCAATTATTATTTAGTTCAACGAATACCCATGGATTAGCATTCACTTGAATGTCATGAGTTCCGCTTGTATGTCTTATCGTATCTGATTTCCATTGCTGAGTTTTATCAAATTTGAGACTAATCTCATTGGCAGTTACTTGGACATTAAGTTTGGATGTCACGGGCCAATTCTGAACACCAGGATAATGTAGCCACGTAACTTCACTTAAGTTGAAAGGCAGATTCGCTTGAGCGAAAGTTGAAAAGGTGATCGTAATGAATGAAAACAATAAAAGTTTATAACGCATTAGAACATCCCAGTAATTAATATTAGTAACCATGAATTCATAATCAATTCATACTAGCGTTGTAGCATAGTCTACTACATCGATTTTAGAATCCACAAAGCTTAGAAAAGCTAAAAGCGGTAATAATACGATCATTAATCATTCATACTTAAACTCAATATCTGCACGATTACATTGTGTTCTGCCCATTTGATTCCATCAGCATCAAAGGCCTCAAGTTTAATCTCATAATTTTGTGTCGTTTGTCGCTTTATTAGAAAATTAATGGAGTCATTATCAGTAGAAGAAATAATATCGAAAGTAGTCACTTTGCCATCTTCTGGAGTCCTTATGACTTGTTTCTGATTCCATTGATAATTCACACCAAAATCTTCTGGAGACCCTGCAGTATTTAACCTACGTATATACAAATTAAGATTTTTTTGACTTGAATCAGCTCTGTATACAGATCGTAAATCGTTCTGTAAATACCGAAATAGTAATATAGAATCTCTTTCGAATAGAGACTTTTTCTCTGAAATTCTCGAATTTCTCGCAAAGGAAGTCTGCATATTAATTACTAAACTGGCAATCGTAATAAGCAAAGTAGTGATTATAAGAATTTCGATAAGGGTCAGACCCTTTCTGAGCTTGATCATAATTTTGAGAACCATTAAACTTTTATAATATGACTAATGTGTAATAAGGCCATAGTAATTTAATAGTTAAACTGTAATGTTAATAGACCTATTTAAGTATTTAGTCTTTATATTTTTGGTAATGGTTTACTTTGTGGGCTGCTGTGATAATGAATCTAAAAGTAGTCATTCTCCAGATAGTTTTCAAAGTGAAAACATGTCGTCAAGCGATAAAACCATAATCAATTGGTTAATCGTTAAAGAACTCGAGTCTAACTACACGTTAGATAAAACTTCAAAAACTTATTCTTCTTCCAAAAGTATCGCTGGTATTAATTTCAAGGCAAGTCTAATAAATGCACAAATTATTTCGCTACAAATAGATGATAAGGAAGTTCTTAACAAGGATGCTATTGAGTTACATAAAAAATTTGATACGAATACAAAAACTCGAAATTTCTCCGATCAAGCTATTTGGGAATACACAATTAATATCAAAGATAAACTTGTGTTTACTAGAATTGGATCAATACAATTATCGGATAAAGCTGACAAATGCCTCAAAGTAAGTTTCATTATCTCTGTACTAGATAATACTAGATAAGTGACGCGTCAGTTAATCTTATTTTGAAGTTTTCAACTTCAGTTATATTATACCCGTCGAAATTAATTGATTGGAATTTTATATGTCATCTTTTGAACTCTTATCACAGCAATTCAAACGCATCGCTGAACCTAAATTATGGAATCATATATCTGGAATTTTTCTGATAGGAATATCGATAGAGGGTGAGTCTGAAATCTATTGGTGTAGTCTATTGAGTAATCCTGAAGAACCACATGGGGTGGGCATTTATAGAGGTGCTACTGGATTGGATTCATTTAGGCTAATAACTCAGCATCAATCAGAAGAATACGAACCCGAACTACTGGCAAATTTAGATGCAATATTCATAACTCTTGAAAAAGAGGAGAATCTATCTGCTGCTCATCAAAACCTTATAGATTCTAATGAATGCTCAAAATATGAAGCAGATGCATATATTATTCCGTCTTCAAAACGAATTGGTGTACCTCAACAAATTGCTCAAGAAAAAGAGCTCATCCTAGCTTCGAAAGTTATACATAAATTTGCTGATTTTTTGCAGCCATTATCTGACACAGGACTCACTTTGCATGGTACCGAATATATTGTACTACCTGAAACGGATGCTTTGTTCGCCCAGTGGCAATCGTATCGAGTTAATCCAGATGAATACGGTGTAGATCATAAAGCTAATTTAGATTTACCAATCGACCCTGGATATAAATCTGGTTTAGAAAATATAGAAATTCAAGGCACTATTTGGGAAATACATGAATGTTATTCGCCGATTGTGATTACCGATGGACCTTCAGGAGCTTATTATCCAAGGATGTTATTGGTTATTAATAAAAATGAGGGTAAAATTCTAGCTCATGAAATCTATGAGCATGGTCAGTATTCTCAAAATGTTTTTCTAGCAAAGATTATCGAAGGCTTCGAATTCAGCAAATATATTCCTTGCGAAATCGAAGTAAAGTCAAAATCTGCACATTTATTGTTGGACGATCTGCTTTCCGAATTTGGGGTAGATGTTAATCTGGTAAAAACCTTACCTAACGCTGAAGATTGCCTACGCAGTATGGCAGCTCATTTCATGCGTCAGGATGCTAACGAAAATTAAATTCCTTCATTCGTTGAATAATAGAAAGGAGATTACATGAGTCTGCGAATAGTCTCTTTGATTGCTAGTGCTACAGAAATCCTTTGTGAACTTGGGTTTCAAAAGCAGATTGTTGGAAGATCTCATGAATGTGACTTTCCCCGCTCGATTTTAGAATTAGAACCTTGTACAAAACCCAAGTTTGATACAACAGTTTCTAGCCGTGAAATTGATGATCAAGTGAAAGATGTATTAAAGAACTCTTTGGCCGTATACAGCGTAAATGAAGAGATTATTAAAAGTCTTAACCCAACTCATATTATTACGCAAGCACAGTGTGAGGTATGTGCAGTCAGTTTGAAAGATGTTGAATTAATGGTACAAGATTGGACAGGTACCGATACCAAAGTTATTAGCCTTCAACCTGATTCATTAGAGCATATCTGGGCTGATATCAACCTGGTTGCCAAATCTTTGGACGCAGAAAAGAAGGGGATAGAAGCTATTGCCCGACTAAAAGAGAGAATGGCCAAGATTAGAATTGAAAGTTCAGTAATTCAGGCTAAACCAAAAATAGCTTGTATCGAATGGATTGACCCCTTAATGGCCTCTGGTAACTGGGTCCCTGAGCTGGTTGAGCTAGCAGGTGGATATAATTTGTTAGGTGAGGTAGGAAAGCACTCTCCTTGGATGAACATGCAAGACCTGATTGAGTCAGACCCCGATAAAATTATAATTATGCCCTGTGGGTTTGATATTCCAAGAATCAAAAAAGAAATGAACCCCTTACTAAAATCCGAAGAATTTATGAATCTGAGAGCTGTTAAAGCCAATGAAGTTTATATAACTGATGGTAATCAATACTTTAATCGACCAGGTCCGAGAATCGTGGAGTCATTGGAAATTTTTGCTGAGATATTCCACCCCTCTAAATTCCATTTTGATTTGGAAGGGTCAGGTTGGCAGAAATATAATTGTTTAGCTCAGAGCTAAAAAACAAATTACATTAGAAAGTCTTTGAATATGTATTCTTAACTACAAACAAAGACGCTTAGGTACCATTATACAGCTTATGATATGTTATAACGTTTCCTTCGAAAATCATGAAAAATAGCCAGAATTAGGCATTAATGGAGTACATAAGCTGTGATTGACGTACAAAAATCGGTATCCAAACAAGAAATAGCAATTAATAGGGTGGGTATTTCGAAGATCAAATACCCCATTTGCGTCATTGATCGCGAAAATGAAAAGCAGCAAACTGTAGCAGAGTTCAGTTTGTCTGTCGATTTACCAAAGCATGCTAAAGGGACCCACATGAGTCGCTTTATTGAAATATTGAATGGCTATCATCAAGAAATGTCACATGCGAGCGTTATTAGAATGATTAAAGAAGTTCAAGCTAAACTCGAATCATCAAATGCTTATCTAAAGTTTGAATTTCCATTTTTCGTGACAAGAAAGGCTCCTGTATCAGAAGCTTCCGCTTTATTGGATTATCAATGTTATTTTGATTGTGCAATTAATGGTGAAGACATAACTTTTAAGTTGGGTGTAGAAGTCCCTGTAACCAGTCTTTGTCCATGCAGTAAAACAATCAGTGAATACGGCGCCCATAATCAACGTGGCATAATTACAATAGATGCTGAAACCTCAACCACTAAAGATGCTAAAGCGCAATTTATATATTTTGAAGAGTTGTTTGAAATTGCTGAAAAAGCGGCCTCTTGTCAGCTTTATCCAATTCTAAAACGTCCAGATGAAAAATATGTGACCGAATATGCATACGATAATCCTGTGTTTGTTGAAGACATGGTCAGAAATGTGGCTAGTCAGCTGAACGAAGATCAACGTATTAAGGCATACAGAATTCACTGTGAGAATTTCGAAAGTATTCACAACCACAGCGCATTCGCTGAGATCATTAAATGATGACAAAGTCTGTCGCCAGATAGAACCACTTATAAATCAATAATCAAAGTATTACCCGGCAATCTATTGCTAGCTATTTTAGAACCCTGCGTATCGAAATGGATTTCGAAATTGCATTTAGCTATAAATAAGAATAAGTATAGAGAACGTCATCAAGGTTAAAGAGGGTAATAGTTTACCCACATGATTTTTAACCCTGAGATGAGTACTTACCGCGGCAGCCATTAAAAATATGAGACCTATACAACCTAATTTAACGATATTGATATCAGATGATTGCAACATGAACACACACGAAATCTTAAGTATGCCGACCAAATCACGCATCCAATTGGGATATTTATATTCGATGAACTCTTTTACAATATTGTCATATCTGACAAACCAAACGAACAACACTGAAGCTAAAATAACCAATTTAAGCGTACCTATAACACTTGCCAGTTCAAGCATGAGGAGTCTCCGTTTTCACTGTTAAAACTTTATGAAAGATAGCTTTACACATGATTTATTCACTTACAATAGTTTCATCCCTACTTTTTATAATTTATGGTTTACTTTGCATCACAAGTCAGCACATGGTTGCAGAATTTGAAAGGTATGGAGTTTCACAATTTCGTACATTGGTAGGCTATTTAGAATTGGCGGGGGGATTAGGCCAAGTCATCGGTTATTACTACAGCGAATATCTTTTTGCAGCAGCAAGTTTGGGTTTAGCCACTCTGATGTTCATGGCAATAATACTGAGGTTACGTTTGCAGGATCCTATTTTAGAAATAATTCCTGCGGCTGTTCTGTTCGTTATCAATGTTTACTTGTTATACGCCCTTGCTTACGTCAAATAGATCTATAGCTGGGAGGCTCACCCATTAAAACTAGTTTCGACAGAGTGTGCTTTGGTCACTTTAAGACCACGAAAGATCTCTCAAAACAAATCTAAAACGGATAGTCCACAGCGTTTATATAGCTCTCACATAATATTAGTAAGGTGCTATCAATATAAAAATTAGTTATATATCTAAATCCGATTAATCTTTGATATGTATATACCTTTTTAATATTATTGAGTCGAACTAGGCTAACCCATGGATAATAATACAAACTCTTTAACGGCTACTCGGAATGATTTATTTAGAAGTGTTAAAGATACTAAAACTGAATTCCACTTTCTGCTGGAGGTCAATTTCTTATTTGATCAAGAGCAACTCAGATGTTATGAAACCGAAGTGACTGATGTCTTTCATAAAATCGTAAATGAAGAAAAGGGGGTTTTTGAGACAATCGATCCCTGTCCTGAAACAAATAATTCTAATGCCTGGAAAATCAAAAACTGGAAAACCAGCCATGATATCTATGTTAACCCCCTTTGTTTAGATTTAGCCTCTATATGGAAAACCCGAGCTGCTAGCAAAATCAAACAATATTGGATAACTATTGAGAATTTGGGGTTGATATTAGATATGGAGGGTATCCCGTGGGAAGGTGATTTTATAAAACCTCAAGTACTATTTACTAACATATTTGATAAGCTGAACTACAACTTCCTCTTCATGTACTTTGATATAAAGATAGATTGCTATATTTCGTCAAATGATGAAATAGAAGAGCATATTCCTGGTTTAGAATCTGAATATCAGATGCTATGGAGCTATAGCTCATCTGATAGCAAGGTACTTAAGTCGCCTCAGGGAATGGATGGAAACGCGGTATTCGAAGCTTTAGATCCCAATGATCCAGTAAAACCAAGCAAGATTAAACTCGCTTAGTATTTGTGTACTATCGCATCCCGTCCTTTTCCGTCCTCGTAAAATTCAGTGATAAGTAGATCACCATTAGTGGAATAATGTTTCCATTCGCCGTGCTTATTACCATTAATATAAGATCCTCTAGTTTGTAACTCTCCGGTATCGTAAAATGATTTCCATTCATCCTCCTGCATACCAGCCTTGAAGCCCCCCATTTCAGCCAATAGTCCGTTTGCATGGTAGCTCTTCCACATAAATTCTTTTTTACTATCTTTATAAAAACCTTCTTCTATTAATACATCATTATGAAAGTGCTTGAATGGTTTCAATTGAGAGAAATAATCTTTTAGATAGCTATGAACAGGATATCCACAAGTGGGGCAATTGGCAGCTCCAATAGAAGCGTCATAATTGGAAATCTTGTGGCTACATGATGGACAAGCTAGAAGCATCTAAACGGAGTTCCTTATGTGAGTTTCTAAAAAGACTAACTTTTCTTCTTTTTCTCAAAGTTCTCAACCCATTCTCTTGCCATTTGTTGTGCAATTGCGATTTGTTCATTAGTCATCTTTTGGGAAAGTTCGTCTCTGTTTTTCGATGCCTTTACCTGCCCCATATAAACTGAGATATTAAACCACATATGTGCTTTAACATAATCCTGAATCGTACCTTCACCAAAGTAGTACATCTGACCCAAATTATACTGTGCTTCCTTGAGACCTTGTCCTGCCGCTTTCTTATACCACTTGAACGCTTCTTTGTAGTTCTGTTCTACAACTCTACCCTGGGAAAAAACTTCACCTAAAAATTGTTGCGCTTCTGCATTACCTTGTAACGCAGATAAACGATACCACTTCAATGCTTCTTTATGATTCTTTTTGACGCCTTCGCCTTGTTCATACATCACACCTAAATTATATTGAGCTTTTGAATAACCTTGTTCTGCAGATTTCTTCCACCAATTAATTGCTTCTTGATAGCTTTGTTTAACGCCTTTACCTTTGTCATACATAAAACCCAAGATGTATTGCGCTTCTTTATAGCCTTGTTCTGCCGATTTTTTATACCACTTGAAGGCTATTTCATAGTTCTGTGAGACGCCCTCACCTTTAGAGTAAATAACACCTAAGTCGTATTGCGCCTTTTTATCACCTTGCTTTGCCAATTTGGTCAGTTCATCATTTAAGGTGGTTATTGAAAAAGTAGCCGTAGATATAAGAATAATTAGAAGTGTTGCAAAACGGTTTTTCATCATTCAATCCTAAAAACATTTGAAAGCAATATAGTTTCAAACAGACCTATTTATTATTCAAGTATCGGGAATAGATCTTTGAGGGCTTACAAGGTGATCGAATACTTAATTCCATAATGCTAAAATTTTACAAAAATAGCATTCACTACACAGTCTAAATTAAATGCTATCTATCAGCCAGTTATAATGTAATACTAACATTATACGTATCGGACATCTCCATGAGACGAGTAGATGCTGAATGTTCAATTTTTGTAAGGAATCCGTTTTTGTAGAATTCGATCTTCTCTAATAACCCATTTTCCGCATAGAAGGTCCACTCACCAACCCGCATGTTGTTTTCATGAAAGAATATTATCTTTAGCTGACCATTCTCGTAATAGGACCTGTGCTCACCATCTTCCAAGCCATCTTTGTAATGCCCGATTAGGGCTAAGTTTCCGTTCTCGTGATAAAACTTCCAGACTCCTACTTTTTGGCCAGTTCTAATACATTCGAAACCTATGATGCTTGGTGTTCCGTCGCCATGAAACGTTTTGAAAGATCTTAAATTTTCTTGTGTTATATTCATTAGTTAAACCATAAATAATTTGTTATGACTGTATCTTCCGGCACCCGATCATTTTTTTCAAGTTACTGGAATATTTTGGACATATTTAATAATCAAAAAGATGGAGATTATCTTTTATTTTTCTTCTCAAAGTTCTCAATCCATTCATTGGCCATTTGCTGAGAAACCAGTCTTTTTGCTGAAGTCATTTTTTGGGAAAATTTATCTTCAATTTCAATAGGAATTGTCTGTTGAGCTGCAATGCGGCGCTTTGTGGGAATATCTGCTTCTCCATTATGTACGGAGATGTTGTACCACATATGCGCTTTAATAAGATCTTGAGTTACACCTTCTCCAAGGCTATACATCACACCCAAGCGGAATTGTGCTGCCTTATTGCCTTGTTCTGCAGCTTTCTCATACCATTTACAAGATTCTTTATGGTCTTGGACAAGACCAATTGAACCATGA
>MDTD01019239.1_pt1 | contig 11359 bp, 8 predicted proteins | sample 811221 | NCBI WGS metagenome assembly MDTD01 (sample SAMN05326646, study PRJNA326480) | marine metagenome | isolation source: seawater | place: Pacific Ocean: South West | collected 2011
ATAATAATCTCAGTCGGGCTTCTGTTCGAACCCATACTTGGCTCACTCATTGGATTACTTGTGCTTGGCACTATTGAAGTAGGATTTTGGACCATTCTGGGCGGAATTATGATGATAGGGGGCGCAATCATGCTCACATTTTGGCTTGAATCAAGGACAGAGCCAAGGAGCACGAATTGAATAAGAGGCACCAATGCCACGAAGCATGGGCCGACCTTCGATCCTCGTTACAAACGATGACGGAGTGGAGGCCCCGGGCCTATTCGCACTGGTCTCTAAGTTGCACTCGGAGGGATTCCCGGTTCTCGTGGTCGCCCCACGAGGAGAGCAGTCCGCTTCAGGGATGAGGCTAACGCTCAGGAAGCCAATGAGGATTGAGACACACTCTGACATCGAGCGTTCAATCAGGGTAGATCCTGATGTTCCTCTGACGGTCATATCTGTCGATGGGACGCCCTGTGATGCTGTAATATTGGCAGTCGAGGGCGCGATCGATCACCATAGAAAGGGAATCAAACCCTCCCTTTGCGTATCCGGAATCAACCTCGGGCCGAACTTATCTGTGGATGTTCTACACTCAGGAACTGTATCTGCTGCGAGAGAAGCCTCGATGTATGGTCTTCCTTCGATTTCTACAAGCCTCGCAGATTACAATGAATCTGAATTCCTAGGGGCAGTGAATGCGACGATGAGAGTTATCGAGAAGGCCGCCAGCATAATCAAAACACCCCCGCCGTCATTCATGCGACGAAAGGGAGCTGAATCCAAACCCTCCGGAGAGGACAAGGATCTCCCAATCTCACAGTTCCTGCACGGGAATGTGATGCTCAATGTCAATGTCCCTTCGAATTGGAATGGAACCTATAGGACTGGCCCTCATGGTGCACGATGGTATACTGCACCAACTAGGATATCGGATACAGACGAGGGGCAGTTCGTTGAGGTAGGCGCTGCCACAATCATAAATGAGGGCAAAGAAGGCTCCGACATCGTCACCATTGAGAATGGTGGTTGCTCGATTACAGCAATGCCCGTCTGGCCCCAACTGCATCCTCTATCCGTTCCGGACCCCATCCTCAAAGAAGCGAATGTCCCCGATCAAGAAGGCCTCCCTGTATGGCTATCTAGCCAGTGATGAACTACGGATATGCACGCAGATCCGAGTAGCCATTCTTTCCCAATAGACACCATGGTCACATCACCAAGATCCTCTATGCCTTCGATAGCCCTGTCATCGCCCACTATGAAACCGAAACCTCCCCGGTTTTCGCGTATATCCTCTAAAGGATCGCCACTTGCGTCGAGCACACATACGTCCACACCCATTCTCCGCCATTCTTCAACCGTAGTACGTAGATCGCCACCGGAGTGTGCCATGCCCTGGGAGACTTGCTTCCATGTCCCGATTGGCGGGAGAGGCTCAACAACGACTTTTCGTATCCTGCCAGCGATTGATCTTTCATCGGCCCTGAGTCCTGTGATGCTAGAACCAGTGAACTTGATCCTTCTCGGCTTCCCAGGGCCACCTAGTAAGTGAACAATCACCTCGACATCCTCCCTGATGCCGTGTGATAAGAGAAGACAAGATCCTATGTTCCTGCATATGACGTCAATCCTCCCTGATCCGGGCAAATCATCGAGATGGAACGTGGATGATGAAGGGACCCTCGAGCCAATGATGGCGAATCTCCGCATGACTCATCCCAACTCTATGTCGTCGACGTCCATCATGGATTGCATCTGTCTTCTAAATTGACGATTACCCTTCATACCACGCATCATCTTCTTGCTTTTATTCCACTGTGCAAGAAGCCCCTTAACCTCCTTCTCAGAAGATCCTGACCCTTTTGCAATTCGACGTATCCTCTCAGATTTGAGTAGATTAGGGTCGTCTTTCTCTTCCTGAGTCATCGAATCCATCATTATCCTGTACCTCTCAAGATTGCCCTGCATCGCCCTCTTTTGAGCAGAAGACATCGAACCCATGCCAAACATACCGTCGGGAAGATGGGAGAGAATCCTATCAAGCGTGCCAATTTTGCTCATCATCTCCATTTGCTGATACATGTCGTTCAATGTGAAACGTCCTGACATCAATCGCTGTGTGAGACGCATCGCCTCTTGCTCGTCCAGATCCTCTGGAGCAAGGTCAATGAGTCCCTTTATGTCGCCCATGCCGAGTAATCTTGAGATGAAGCGATCCGACTCGAAGCGCTCAAGATCCGATATTCTTTCACCCTCTCCGACGAATACTATGGGAGCATTAGTGATTGAAACAGCGCTCAGTGCGCCACCGCCTCTGGCTGTCCCATCAAGCTTCGTCACAATCGTCCCCGTGACTCCCACGAGTTCGTGGAAGGTTTCTGCTATTGGCCCAGCGGATTGACCGACTTGCGCATCTATTACGAGAAATCGCTCGGTGGCCTGGGCGATATTCGCAATATCAAGAAGCTCGTCTTTGAGATCGTCATCGAGACTATCTCGCCCAGCTGTATCTATGATCACGACATCGGCAGTACCGACTTTTCGAAGCCCATTCTTGACGATCGAGGCCGCATCAATACCATCTTTTTCGCCATACACTTCTATTCCACTACCATCGAGGAGCTGTGAAAGTTGAGCAAGGGCACCGGGTCTGTGCACATCGGCTTCAATGACTGCGACTTTGACGCCATGCCTCCTTCGCCACCATTCTGCGACTTTAGCGGTGGTAGTGGTCTTTCCCTGACCATACAGGCCCACCATTAGAACAGTCTGATTGTGTGGTCTGATTTCACGTGCAGGACCCAGAATCCTGACAAGCTCAGCATACACCATATTCATTGCATGGGTCTCAAGCTTTAGCCCGGGTCTGGGCTCATCTTCCATGAGCCTTCTTTGAATCCTCTCCGTCAGATCCTTGGTTTGTCTGACATTGAAATCAGCCTCCAATAGAGACCTCCTCAGTGAGCGAGTAAACTCCTTCACAGCCTCTTCATCGAGAGCCTTCTTTCCTCTCAGAAGACCAACAGACCCGAGGATTCGCCGCTTTAGCCCCTCCAGCGCCATGGCAGCAACCCCGTGAAGACCCGTTTCAACGTTCCTCGTGCCGTCCCATCTAAACCCTCGATGCCAACCGACAGGCATGGCCACCCCGCTGATTGGCATCGTCGAGATGCAAATCGCATTCGCGATAGCCCTGCTAGGGATATATCTGGGATGGAGAGCAGGGTTGTCTCGGATATCGGGATTATACGATCTTACCGGATCAGCCAGACACCTCCTATACGGCATAGTGATCGGTATGCTGTTTGCAGTAGCAGTGGACAGAATGGTCCTAGCAGAGATCGTCTTGGGGCGTTCATGGGATGCCATGGCGCCCGCATTACTCCTGATAGGAGCATCTCAGTCAATGCTCGTTCTCGTTGTAGTCGGCCGTCCAAGAACAGTCAAGACCTCTAGCAGTATGCCTTATGGCTGGACTTTCGGACTTGGTCTGGGCTCGATGCAGGCAGCCTATATCATAGTCAGAATATTCGATCCTGCGACATGGGACGGCTCGACAGGATTCGGGATATTCGCGATAATCATGGGCATGATCGTTAGCGCCACATGCGCACTCGGTTCCGCGACAATATCTGGTTGGCAGGGGACAAGACTTCTATTCGGACAGAGGATCATGGTCACCCTAGCATCATCCATACTCCGTGCAATGATGATCGCATCAGTGGTGCTATCCGTATTCCAACCTCTGGCGATTATCTTAGCAACCCCTCCAGCGTTCTACTTCGCTTTCAACAATGCTCCAAGATGGGCTCTTGAGACGCTTTCTGAACCTTCCAAGAAGGAATACAGGAGAGCAATAAGAAGGGATGCAGTCAGTAAAAAAGAGTCTTAGGACGTATTATCCATTATTCTACCATAAACGGGCCACTGAAGTAAGAAAAGAGCCTAAAAAATGCAATTTCTCTTACGGTGACGGTTATATCGGACTCGTATTGCGGTAAGAACGGATGAGAATAATCATCGGAGGGGCCGGCGAGGTCGGCCGCGGAGTGGCCTCTGCCCTCAGACACGAAGGGCGGGACATCGTCCTGATAGACAATGACCTAGATGCGATAAACGAATCACAGTCAATAGATTGCCTTGTCATCAGCGGATCTGTTCTTTCCAGAAGAACGCTGGTCAAAGCAGGCATAACGGATGCCGAGATCGTGATAATGTGCACAAACTCTGATGAACTCAATTTGTTATCATGCGCATTCGCAAAGCGAATATTCAGCGAGGAAAATAAATCATCAAACCGGAGAATAAGGACCATTGCCAGAATATCGGATCGGAAACTTTTGGATCCCGAGTACGGCGCCGGCCCTCTCCCGAAGTGGTCGAAAGCAGACCACATTGTTTGCGCTGGAGAGGAAATAGTAAGCAGACTTGCAAGCGGATTGGTCGCTCCAGCATTCGAAGAGGCCCTGCCCGTCCACGAGGGCGCATACATACTCGTTGCCGAGGCAGGAGACGGCAACCCCCTGATCGGCAGTACAGTGAAAGAAATTGGAGACACTTTCTCTTCGCTTCCACCAATCGTCGCGATACAGACAAACGGGCATTCTGCGAAACTCGATGTCATAGACCATGAGATAGAAATCAAAGACAGAGTCGCGTTTGCCATAACTAGTCTTGACCAATTCAGAGTGGTATCATCCGCACTTGGAATACCCCTGGACCCCATCCCCGAACATCCTCGGACACTAGTGTTTGGAGCCACTTCCTTTGGCTCTGAAGTCGCATCACATTATCTATCGACAGGGGCTGACGTCGTTGTTATAGAGCCAGACTTGGATCTTGCAAATCAGCTCGTAGGATCGAAGGTAGGGTCTAGCAAGAGGCTTGATGTGATACATGGGGATCCTCAAGATGAAGAACTCCTCAAGGAGATAGACATAGAAGGATTTGATGTGGCTGTAGCAAGTATGGACGACGATAACAGAAACATCGCCATGGCAATGCAAGCTTCTGACAAGGGTATCCCCAGATCAGGGCTCCTCCTCAAAGATATGGCATTGGTCGAGGCGGTGAAGAGAATTGGCCTCACTAGACCAGTAAGTCAGAGGCAAATCACGATTACTTCGATTCTAAGAGCGATACATTTCGGAGATCTTGGAGACTTCAGCGTACCGACATCTCTCAATGATATTGTAATTGTTTTATTCCATATTATAGAGGAACATCCATTTGTAGGCTCAACAGTTCAAAGCGCTAGCAATAGGCTCAAGGGAACGATGCCGCTCATATTCAGGGAAAGCGAAGAAGGCGTACGAAGCATAGTTACCGCTGCTGATACGATTATTGCGGAAGGCGATACTGTTGCCATGATCCTCAAACAAGAGCACCTCTCTCTTGCAGATGAGATAAACGGGTGATGGCTCATGCACTATGACGTAGTCCGATACGTGGTCGGGCAGACTCTCAGAATAATATCCGTCCCATTCATTATAGCGACATTCGCACTTGCTTTGATGAGCCCAGAGTCTTCATGGCATCTTCCAGTCCATTCATTCGCCGCCCCTGCTTTGATTGCCTTGGTTTTGGGCACGCTCCTCTGTAGAGTGGACACGGAGGAGATCGAAGAAAGAATCCGCGATAGAGAGGCATTCGCATCCGTCGCCCTGGGTTGGCTGGCGATCGTTCTAATCGGCACACTACCCTATTGGCTTGGAGGGATATTTACTGGCCCGGGATCGGATGCCTCATTTTCAGAAACCCTTCAAGGACTCGTCTACTCGCTTTTCGAATCTATGGCTGGCTTCACAACCACCGGTGCGACGGTCATCGAAACTTCTTCGAGCCCCATGTGTGCTGAATCTACACCCGATTGCCTTGCAAGCCTCCCCAAGATGATTCTGCTTTACAGGTCGGCCACTCAGTGGCTCGGGGGGATGGGCGTCATAATGCTTGGTCTACTGATATTCTCACGCACAGTTGGTGGTGGAAAGTCGCTTGCAAGAGCCGAGCTCACTGGACCCACGGTATCTCCCACGGGAGTCACTTTCCAATCGACAGCGAGGATCCTGTGGGCAGTCTTCGTTGCGATGACTCTCATAGAACTCACACTGCTAATTTACCTCACAGACCTATCATTATTCGATTCTGTGAACATATCCATGACCACCATAGCCACTGGCGGCATGACGCCCACCGATAGCGGTATCGGGGGCTACGAGTCTGGAATTTTGGAATTGATACTAATCTTCTTCATGTTCGTTTCAGGACTCAATTTTGCCGCAATATATCTAATCGTCATCAAGGCCCAATTTAATGAAATAAAGGACGAGGAGATGAGAAATTATTTCTTCATATGGGTATTATCCATAGCATTAGCTTCTGGATTCATGGCATTCGCAGGATCATCCTTTAGCGACTCATTAAGGGAGACTGCATTCACTCTGACCAGCATCATCACAAGTACGGGATACAGTACTGCGGATTGGGGTTCTTGGAAGTTGTTCCCGAAACTGATACTGCTAATTCTGATGGCCATCGGCGCCACAGCCGGATCGACTAGCGGCGGCCTGAAGGTAATGCGTGCAACTATGCTTCTCAAAATAGCACGCCGCGAGATCCTGACAATCGTCCAACCCAAACGCGTGGTCCCGATCAGGGTGAACGGGGAGGTAGTCGACGAACGCAGGGTCAGTCTTGCTATCGGGATGATATGCGCTTGGATCCTCCTGTGCGCTATTTCCATACTGATGCTATCCGTCTTAGAGCGAAGTATAGATTTGGAATCTGCAGTATCGGTAATATTCTCCATGCTTGGTAACACCGGACCTGCTTTGGGGGCCTATGGGCCCACTCACACTTACGCCTCTATGTCCGAGTTCGGTTTGTTGGGCTCTTCTGTACTCATGTGGCTTGGAAGGCTAGAGATTCTCACTGTCTTGATACTGTTCAACCCTCGTCTATGGTCAAAGAGCAATTGATTTAGAAGTCCATAAGAGAAGGCTGATTTGATACAGTTTCGGCTGTTTGCTCATCTTCTTCAGGAGGCATTTCTGGAATTCTCGAGTCATCTTTTATTCGATTGTCATACGCCTTGGCCATTCTCCTCCCCTCGGTACTGCTGGGACGGACTCCGTTAAGCGCTAGATGGTCTTCTACGGCTAGCCCCAACCTCATGCTCAAATCTATCGAAGAGTCCTCGAAGCCCGTCCGACCCTCCATTGCTGCTAGCATCAGAGGCAGCAGGTCTTCTCGTGACGATGCCTCACTCGTGTGAAATAGCTCTGCCAGCTGTGCGGCAATATCGCTCTTTCTCCAACTCTCTGACCCCCTTCTTAGGAAGTCTGGGTAATTCAGTCGGGGACGAGACGATCTCGCCCCTGCGGCTGCTACACTCTGCGCTGCAAGAGCCATAGACCAGTAGTATCCTCTGTGCGCAGTACTAAGAAACGTGGTTGCAAGAGCCCTGTCTCCTTTGACCATTCCCGCTGAGATATGCCTCAATTCCTCTTCCAGTATCGACTGATTGTTCCATGATATCCAGGCGAGACACTCTCGAGGCTCCTTGTCCGAAGTTCTCAATGCTTGATAGACCTCAGATCCTGATCCTGATGTGTAGGCGTCAGTGAGGGATTGAAAGACATCTAGGCTAACGTCTCTTCGCGACGTGGAAGATACTCTCCGAACAGTTTGTACATCCACATGCGAATCTTTCGATATCTTGGTACAAGCCTGCAGATCCTTTAGCAAAGCACGTAGATCCCCCGGGTTGCCGTCAATCAGTATCTGCAGGGCCTCTGGATCGATATTCACGCCTTCAGAAGAAAGAACTCTTCGCGATATACGCATCATGGATGAGGGATCCACTCTCTTGAATCGGACGGATTCCGCAAGACGGTACATCCTGTCTCTATTTGCGCGCCATGATGATCTGCCCCAAAGGCGCATCTCATCATTGCATGTCATCAGCACAGGGTGTTTAGTAGTCCTGAGGAGATGCATGACCTCTCCCTTACCGCCTCTGTCTCCGGATATCTTCTTCGTTCGATCATCTGATTCCATTGACCTGATTATCCTCCCCTCGTTCTCTACTGCAAATCCTCCACTCAGGTGATCAACCTCATCTAGAAGAATCAAAGTCCTACCAGTTTCGTCAGAACTCCCAAATGCCTTCAAAGATGTATTCTGAGAACCTATCGTAGCAGCCCTTCGAATCGCAGCAGCATTTCGCTCCTCAGACGCATTCATTTCTATCACTGACCACCCATAATCCGATGCAGCGGCTCTTGCGATGGTGGTTTTACCAGTTCCAGGGGGTCCAATGAGTAGCATCCCCCTCTTATCCGGGGTTTGACCATTAGACCATTTATTCAGCCATGCACGAATTTTCCCTATCGCTTCAGAGTTTCCAACCAGATCCTCAGTGGTGGTCGGGCGATACCCTTCGCTCCAGTCCTGCTCGTTCGCCACGATGTGTTACTTTACTAGGAGGATGATGAACACTCCTAATCAGAAGAGCATATCCAGCCCGTAGCTAGACAGCATGGATTGTAGATCAGCCACACTACATCTTACTTGCCTGCCGTCGTCCCTTCGTCTGAGGGTTACCGAACTATCTTCCAGCGACTGATGATCCACTGTAATGGCCCACGGTATGCCTGCCTCATCTGCTCTGGCGTATCTTCTCCCGATAGACTTAGAATTATCATACTGTATTTTCAACCCCCTCACTTTTGAAAGAGTTGCAGCGATAGTTTCCGCCATATCGTCCATCCCATCTTTGTCGAAGAGCGGAAGGACCACTGCATCGAACGGAGCGGTCTTCTGTGGAAGCCTTAGTACTGCATAATGCTCCCCCTCCTTCACACCCTCCTCATACGCATGATCGAGGATATGCCATATTATCCGGTCTATCCCGAATGCTGGCTCTACAACATGGGGTGTGTACCATTCACCGGTTACAATACGGTCTTCCGTCCTACGCTCAGCCATGCCTTCATTGATCGATATCTCTGTGCCGTCATCCAAAGTGACTGTGAATGGCAGAGACTCCGGAATCTCATCAAGATCTCCTATAGCTTTGCTGACTGCTGAAGCAAGACCCTTGAATGAAGGACCTATCGATGATTGAACTGGGAACCATTTGTCAATCTTCACAGTCTTTGACTCTTTGAAAGACCTCCATGCCCTGAAATCACTTTTTCCAGTGTGCATCGCGTGTTGTTCCAAATCATGACATGTCCGATTGGCTATACCAACACACTCTATCCACCCATGTTCGCCATGCAACTCGCAGTCCCAGCAATCAGATGCATAATGAGCCATCTCATCCTGTCCGTGTTGCCGGAATCTGAGTCGAGAAGAATCAACCCCAAGTGAGACTACTAATTCGAGAGTGCGTGCAATGAACCAAGCCACCGTCGGATGGAGTATCAGCCCCTTATCGAGAGCCTCCGACACGGACATTGTCGCTATCTGGCCCGTCGAACTGGGAACCATCTGAACAGCAGTTGACCAATCACCGTCTTTTCCTACGGGGGGCTCTTCCGGGTCGAAGAAGTATTCCAATTCGGCCATCGTGAATTCTCTAAGCCTTATCATGCCTTGACGGGGACTGATTTCGTTTCTGTAGCCCTTACCCGTCTGAATTCCCCCGAAGGGAAGCTTTTGTCGGAAGTGACGATAGAGCATGGGATACTGCATGAACATGCCTTGAGCCGTCTCAGGCCTCAAATATGCAGTTCTACCCCTGCTCATGGCGCCTACAGAAGTTTTGAACATCAGATTCATCGGGACGCTTTCGGACCAGTCAGTCTTTCCGCATCCCGGACAGACGATCCCTTCTTTTGCCAATGATGAAGAAATCTCATCAGGAGACAAGCCGTCTATATCCTCCACGAAACCTTCCAAGAGATGATCAGCTCGGAATACGGACTCACAAGATTTGCAAGTCGTCATTAGATCGTTGAATTCACCAACATGCCCGCTCGCCACAAGAACCTCCTCAGGCGTTATGGTGGGCGATTCAATCTCGAGTATGTCTCCCGATGAGGACCAGTAGTCAATCCAGGTATCTATGACTCTTCTCCGGATGGATGCACCCAGCGGACCGTAGTCAACAAGCCCTGCAACTCCACCGTATGTTTCGAATGCAGGGGCCACGATGCCTCTTCTCCGCATGATGGAGGAAAGCCTCTCCATGCGCCCCGAATCGCCTCTGGCCATACGGCTCGCTCCGTTGGTACTGATATGAATCAAACCCGTTTCTTGGCGGTCAACAGAGCATATCCTGGCCATCTAGGGAATACTTGGGAACGAAGTATTCATGTATCGACCGGTTTCGCTGAGGCTGGATAGGTGCCATTACTAAATGCCTAGATTGGAATATGTGTTAGAATCCTCAGAGACCAAGGAACTCTTTGAGAGTCTCTGCCAGCCCGTCAGGGAGTGGTTCAAGGATCGCTTCCCCGACTTCACCGAACCTCAGAAGATGGCCATACCCCAGATAATGGGCGGGCATCACCTATTGCTCTGTTCACCAACAGGCAGCGGAAAGACCCTCACGGCATTTCTCACGATAATTGACGATCTTGTCAGGAAATCTATGAATGGAACACTGGAGGATGGCGTCTCATGTGTTTACATATCCCCAATCAAGGCGCTTGCAAATGACATTCAGAAGAACCTCATAGGCCCGCTGAATGAAATTAGGGAATCATATCTCCCAAAGAGGGCTAAGGAAATCAGGGTGGGTCTCAGGACGGGGGACACTTCTCAGAAAGAAAGGGACAAGATCCTCAGAAGCCCGCCTCATATCCTGATCACTACGCCAGAGTCTCTCGCACTGGGTCTCGCATCCAAGAGATTCCGTCCGATATTATCCGGTTTGAAGTGGATGATAGTGGATGAGATGCACTCCCTCGTCCCATCGAAGAGAGGCACACATCTTGCACTAAGTCTCGCACTGCTGGACAGGGTCATCGAAAACCCCGTTCAGAGAATAGGCATATCCGCAACAATGGAGCCATTGAGTAAGGTTGCCGAGTTCCTAGTTGCGTCTGACGCCAGAGAGACAGAATCCGAACCACAGACAATCAAGATAGCGAAGATATCGGGTGCAAGGCGACTCGATCTCGATATACTGCTCCCTACCCCGAGATTCTCATCCGTTCCTGTGAAAGAATTGCTGGATTACAATGTCGACGTCATCAAGAACATGGTGGAGGCTCACACCACCACGCTCGTATTCGTCAATACTCGTAGCATGACAGAAACCGTCGTTCAGAAGCTGAGGCTTGCAGGGCTTCAAGGGGTCGAAGGACATCACGGGTCAATGGACAAATCGATTCGTCTAGACGTCGAGCAGAGGCTCAAGAAC
>MDTD01128376.1_pt1 | contig 11358 bp, 9 predicted proteins | sample 811221 | NCBI WGS metagenome assembly MDTD01 (sample SAMN05326646, study PRJNA326480) | marine metagenome | isolation source: seawater | place: Pacific Ocean: South West | collected 2011
GCAACGCCGGCTGCTGAGCAATCCGTGACGTTGCAGCAAACGCAGGTGCTCACTGGCCTGGTGCGAAGGCAGTTCCACCATCTCGGCAAGCTTTCCAACTGGAAACTCACCCTGCTGAAGAATATCGAGAAGACGCAGGCGAATAGGATGTGCAAGTGCGCGCAGACACTCCGCTGCTTGCTCCAGGTCCTGCATGTGAATCAAATCTAAGCGTTCAGCTGGCATTAAAATGCCTCCATATCAGACGTTATCTCCCACATCACCACTAATATATCGACACATTTCGATATATCAATATTAAATTATACTAAAATTGACATAGAAGTTGGCACGCGGGTTGCACGGGAAAGGGCAACCGTTTACAGACCGAAAACAAAGCCATTCACGTGATACATTTTTGTGCAACCTCACCGATAATTACACAAAAATGTCAACATGTGAGTGAATGCCATTTAGCCCTGGCCCGGTTTTATGGGATCACCTCAATAGATGACTACACAATCTGGGACTGTTGCGATGTTTAAGTTTGCGGAGAATGCGATGCCTCACCGAATCCCACGACAACCACTCACGACCATTCGTCGAGCTACCCGTCACGATCTGGACAGCATGGTCCACCTGCTGCAAATGCTTTTCACGATCGAAGCGAGCTTTGAACCAGCACCGGAACGACAACGGGCAGGCCTGAAGCAAATGCTCCGTCACCCTCGACAAAGCTGCATCATGGTCGCAGAAACAATCATGCCGCCCCCTACCCCACCCCGTATTATCGGTATGTGCACCGGCCAACTGGTCACCTCAACCGCCCAAGGCACCCAATCCCTCTGGATAGAAGATCTCATCATCGAATCAGCATGGCGTAACCACGGCTACGGACGACAACTCCTCGAAGCCATCATCTCCTGGGGAAAAGGAGAAGGCGCCACCCGCGCCCAGCTCCTTGCCGAAAATGCCAACCTGAGCGCTATCAATTTCTACACCTACCTGGGATGGGAACGCACCGACCTCAACTGCTGGCGCAAAATGCTCTGCTCCAGCTGACGCTCCTTCTACGATCTTCTCTTGCGATCTTCCCCACTCTCCTTCTGGTCATTCTTTCAGAAGCGAGACCATTGTCATTCTGATGGCAGGGGAGAAGCATCTCCCGACACCTGCAATTGCTCTGAGGTCAGGATGGAAACGCGTGTGTGCAGGTTGTATACTGGTGACTTCTCCACGATAAATCTCTTCGAGTATCGTGGCTGGTCATGAGCTCTCAGCGAAACAGGCCTGTTATTATGAAAAGTAATCTCACTATGTTCCTGGCTTTGATAAGCTTTCTGGCACTTGCGCCAATTTCTTTTGCAGGCGGAGTTCGAAATAATATCGATCCAAACCCAAATTTTCAGCGCATCATGAAGTCCGTCACCCGCATTGTCATTCGAGATGGGGGTGACATCTGCTGTGTCTCAAAGGCAGACACGCTGAAGCAGAAAGTATTCGTGGAGATTACGGCAAAAGAAGAGATAGCTGACTTTGCCGAGCATATCGTGTTTAAGAAAGGGACGTCGATAAATGAATGCTTCTGCTGCGGGCGACCCGGACTTGATCTGTATGCGGGCAAGAAAAGGGTATTTTTTTCCGGGATCAAGCATGGAAGTGGGCTGATGAAAGAAGCGCGTATCGCCTGGTTCACCCCGAAATCCAAGCAATGGTTACACGCATGGCTGATCAACCACGGCTTACCCGAAGACCAAATTAAATAAGATCATCCAATTGCCAACCAGTATTCAACTGGATGCGGAACAAGCTCAGTAATGGCTCGCGCTCGAAACCTGTATCGACAAGGGTTTGGCGCTCCGTCAGGAGAGAATGCATCCTGACAACAAGCATAATATAAGCCCCTATAAGCCATAAACCCTGGACGATATTATCTTCGATGGAGGACGATCTGACGAAATCCGGGAAGGTTTATCAGGTCGTTGTCGGGTGGGATTGCTGGGATTGCCTGAAGTGGAGCGGATTGGAGTCGCAAGATGGTGAGGATTGACTACCCGGCGGAGCATGGTATACTGTCGAAATCTGTGGCTGGATGATGGCAGGAATCCGCACTTGTCTGTCATTTTTTGAATATTTTCATAAGTATTGAGGGGTAATATGATCATGCGTAAGATGGTGAAATATATCTGGCTGGCGTCTCTGCTGGCTGGCGGCATGCTGCTGGCACAAGATGCAGCGGGAGAAGGCAATGCATCTGAAGATGTGGCGCTGAGGGTCAAAATCGATACCTCCAGTGCAAGAACCACCCTCTTCACCTTTATCTATGCGATGGACGATTTTCGTCGTGGAGTGGAGTCCGATGACAAGCTGCTGAAAGCGCGCATTGATGATGCCCTGGAGACCTTTGATCCTGTCGGCCAGCCCGATGCCGAACGGGCACGGGAAGCCGCCATGCTGTTGAAAGAGGTGCTGGACCGCATCCCCATTGAGCTGCCTGAAGATGCGGATATGCCACGTTTCTGGCGTATCAACAACAGCCCGATCATGATCCGGGGCATGGAGTCGGGTCCTCGTGCAGGAGAATATCTGTTTACAGCCAGCACCATTCAGAAGGCTCAGTCGCTTTATGCGCGCTATCAGCATCTGCCTTATCAGGAAGGGCGGGAAGGCGCTGCTTATACGCAGTTTATGGAGGATCAGAAGGCCCGTCAGGCGTCATTGCCGATTGCCACTGTTTCGACCAGTTCTCCCCGCGAGACCATGCGCACCTTCCTGAAGGCGATGAATGATTATGTCAAAGGTATCGAAGCAAAAGATGATCAGTTGAAGAGTCGTATCGACGATGCCGTCAGTTGCCTCAGTACCGAGCATATCCCCCTGCTGACTCGCCGTGACGATGGCCGCGAAGCTGCCATCCTGCTCAAGGAAGTGATGGATCGTTTTCAGAAGATCAGTTACGACACCATCCCGAACACCAACGATATCACCCGCTGGGATTTGCAGAATACCCCCATCACCATCATCAAGGTGACCGAAGGCGAGCGAGCCGGCGAGTTTCTCTTTTCCCGTGAGACCGTGGATAATGCCAAAAGTTATTACGAACAGGCAAAATCGAAGCCGTACGTGGAAAACTTCAAAGGTGCCTACTACAAAGCTCCTTTGATCGAGCGTTACATTCCGGACTGGGCCCGCAGCAAGACCTTCGGTATCGGCAACTGGCAGTGGATCGGGCTCTTTGTCGCCTTACTGCTGGGGCTGGTGATGCGGACTATCTCGTCGCACCTGCTCACCGTGGTGCAGAAGCTCGCCGCCAAGTCCAAGAACGACTGGGACGACAAACTGGTGGATGCCGCAGACCGTCCGGTTGCCCTGATCGTGGCTTCGATCTTCTGGTATTTCTGTATCCATCTGCTCCAGTTCGACGGCAACGCTCAGCGCGCCCTGACCATCCTGGTGCAGGTCGTCTTCTCGGTCGCGATTATCTGGCTGCTCTACAAACTGGCCGATGTGCTGACCCAGTACCTGACCTCGGTCACCGCTAAAACTGAATCGACGCTGGACGATCATCTGGTGCCGTTGTTGCAGAAAGCCCTGAGGATCTTCATCATCATCTTCGGTATCCTGGTGACGCTGCAGAATCTCGGCTACAACATTCTCACCCTGCTGGCCGGCCTTGGACTGGGTGGTCTGGCTTTTGCACTGGCAGCACAGGATACCTGCGCCAATCTTTTTGGCTCCCTCAAGATCATTCTTGACCGTCCTTTCCAGATCGGCGACTGGGTGATCATCGACGGCAACGAAGGGTCAGTGGAGGAAATCGGCTTCCTCTCAACCCGCATCCGTACCTTTTATAATTCACAGATCTCGGTCCCCAATGCCAAACTGGCCAACGCCGATGTCGATAATATGGGCCGTCGCGAATTCCGCCGTATCAAAGCGTTCCTGGGGCTCACCTATGACACGCCACCCGAAAAGATGGAAGCCTTTATCGAGGGTGTGAAGAATATCGTCAAAGCCAATCCCTACACCCGCAAAGATTATTTTCATGTCGTCTTCAGCGGCTACGGCGACTTCAGCCTCAATATCATGCTCTACTGCTTCCTGAAGGTGCCGGACTGGGCCACCGAGCTGGTGGAGCGCCAGAATATCTACCTGGAGATCCTCCGTCTGGCGGATACCCTGGGGGTCGATTTCGCCTTCCCGACTCAGACCCTGCACGTGGAGAACTTCCCGGAAAAGAAGACCCTGCGTCCACCGCAACTGGTCGATGTGCCGACCCTGAAAACCTCGGCTGCCGATTATGGCCCCGGAGGAAAACTTGCGAAACCCGATGGACTTGGCATCTTTATTCCACCCTACAAGGAGGAATAACCCATGCTCACCCGATTCGCTCCCGCATTGTTTGTCCTGCTCGCTGCTCTCATCATGGTCGGCTGCCAGAACGTAGACAAACGCATCAGTTCCAATCTCGATTACTTCGGCAAACTGGATGCTGACAAGCAGCAGCGATTGCGTGAAGGCAAACTGGCGCTGGGTGATACCACCGCCGACGCCTATATCGCTCTCGGTGAGCCGGACGCCAAATATAACCGGCTGACCCGCAACGGTAATTTCCTGATCTGGTCCTACTGGGACCGTTATCTGGAGCCCTTTTACGAGCCGTACTATCTGCATCGGGATCGTTATGCCTACCATCGGCATGGCGCCTGGGGCCCGTTTCGCGACACCTATGCCGTCGAACGCCTGCGGTTGATTTTCAAGGAAGGCGAACTGGACCAGATCGAAACCACCGACCCGCGTTGACGATAAGGTTTCTTCCTCCACTCGACAGATCCGAAACCGGCTGCTATGCTAATACCTCATTCTTACCAGCAAAGGCGCGATTGATTCATGGTTGGTTATATTTTCCGCGGTATCAGCATTGCAGCGTTGACCGGCATGCTGGGGGTCTCAGCCCTGGCCGCACATCTGGGGTTGGGCATCAACCGGATCAGCAAAGATACCCAGCAGACTGTCCGTGAAAACAGTACCTACTTCGCCTGGTTTCGCGGCGGGGGTTACCGCGAAGGCAAGTGAGTTGTGCCGGCATGCATGATTCCCCAGATTCCGAATCCCAGGATTCCAAACCTCAGACACCCACGTCCCTGAATCTCGAAGCCCAGGATGCCAAACCTCAGGATGCCAAACCTCCTGCCCATGCCGCCGTCGGCGAACCGCTGACCCATCGGCAAATCGGGGTGCTGCTGACTTCAGTGCTGGTGATCTCCATCTGCGGCCTGATCTACGAACTCATCATCGGCACCCTGTCGAGCTACCTGCTGGGCAGCAGCGTCACCCACTTTTCGATCACCATTGGTGCCTTCCTCTTCGCCATGGGAGTGGGCAGCTACCTGTCCCGCTTTGTGCGCAAACGGATCATCTCCGCCTTTGTCCTGGTGGAAATCATTACCGGTCTCACCGGCGGCATCGCCGCAGTGCTGCTATTCGGAGTCTTCGCCTTTACCTCCTATTTCTATTTCTATGTCGCCATGTTTTCTGCCATCCTCATCATCGGTGGTTGCATGGGCCTGGAAATCCCATTGCTCACCCGTATCGTCTCCACCCAGGGCACCCTGCGGGACAACCTCGCTCACGTCTTCAGCTTCGACTACCTTGGCGCATTGATCGGCTCTCTGCTCTTTCCCCTGGTGCTGCTCCGCTTCTTTGGGCTGATGGGCACCGCCTTTGCCACCGGCGTGCTCAATCTGGTGATCGCCATCCTAGTCATCCTTGCCTTCCGCAAACCGCGCCGCACCATGAAAAGCCTGCTGACGCTGGCTTGTGTCGGCATTGCTATTCTGGTGGTCGGCTTCTTCAGTTCCAGCCGCATCAGCCGCTTTTACGACAAACACCTCTACAGCGACCGCATCGTCTACACCGAACAGACCCATTACCAGAAAATCGTCATGACCCGTTACCGCGAAGACCTGCGGCTCTTCCTCGATGGTTCCCTGCAGTTCAGTCTGGCCGATGAATACCGTTATCACGAAGCCCTCATCCATCCCGCCATGACCCTGGCCGAACACCCCCAACAGATCCTGATCCTCGGGGGCGGCGACGGCCTGGCTGCCAAACGCATCCTCCAATACCCGACCGTCGGCGAAATCGTCCTGGTCGATATCGATCCCAGCATGACCAATCTCGCTCGTGAACACATCGTCCTGCGCAAGGCCAATGATGATTCCATGCGTGATCCAAGGGTCACCATCATCAATGAAGATGCCTTCAACTATATCGCCCGTACTTCCCGGCAATTTGACGTCATCATCAGCGATCTTCCTGACCCCCGGAACGAAGCCCTTTCCAAGCTCTACTCCACCGTCTTTTACCGCAAGCTGCTGGAGCGCCTTGCTCCTCACGGCATGCTTGCCATCCAGGCCACCTCTCCCTATTTTGCCCGCGATGCCTACTGGACTATCGTCTCCACCCTTGAAGCCCAACGCGAAAACTGCCCTACCCTCAGTGTCTATCCCTACCACACTTACGTGCCGTCATTCGGCGACTGGGGATTTGTCCTGGCCAGTCCGTCACCCTTCGATCCCGAACAGTACCAACCCGAATTGCCCGTCGCCTATTTCGACCCGCCAACCTTTACTGCCGCCAGAATCTTCTCTGCCGACATCACCCGCACCGGTGCCAGACCGTCCACCCTCGACCGTCCCACCGTCCTCGCCGCCTACGAAGAAGCCTGGAAACACTGGCGCTGACCTCTCACCCGTGGTACCAGCTAATATCCTCATTTCAGCGTGCGGACCTTTTTTATCTTCAAATAGTGGGATGGCCAGGTGTATCAGGGTATGCGATTGTGAGCCAATCCTTTGATATATAAGTATTGATGTATGGTAATTGCGTTCCCGTTAAGCGTTCGGCTCTCCTGCGTTTGCTCCATCGCCATGTCCCAGCGTTCCAGAAGACGGTCAAAATGCCCTGTCTGATAATGTCGGAAGGTTGCTGGACCAGACTTGAAGCAACCAAAGAGATCCAACTCTCTTTGTTCATAGCGTTCAATATAGTGAATGTTATCGCTCGTCTCATAATCGCTGATGTAGAGGGTGGCGCCTTCTTGTGTCAGCGAGTCGATCATCGCGACTAATTGTGATTGCTCCTCGTTGGTGGGGCAACAGGTAAACAGCGCGAAGCAGATAATCAAATCATAGAATTTGCCGGTAAGATCTTCGATATGGCTGGTATAGAATGCCCCAGGATTTTCATGACGGGCTCTTTCTATGAGCGCTGGACTGAAGTCGTAGCCAAAGATTGTAGTAAAACCCAGTTTCTGCAGCTCTGGAGTGAGACGCCCATAGCCACATCCCACATCAAGTACCAGGGCATTTGCAGATAGTCCAGCAAGCCAGTCTTCGGATAATGCGTGCGTAAATGTTTTCTTTGCTCCCTCATTTTCCCAGTATCGTTTGTTCTGTGTCACGTTACTCTCATCCCCGTTGCGATTGATACGGCTAGTTGAAATAATGGTTGCGATGTTGTATTTGCGGGGCTGGTCTGTCAGTCTGCTTTGATTTCGAACTGGACACCGGTCAACGCTTCTTCGGCGCGTTCCAGGAGGATGGAGTTGTTCAAATCCTGTCTTGATTGGAGGAGGATGCGGGTCTCTTTTGCGCGGCTGGTCTGCAGGTCCAGCCACCATTCTTCGGGAATGATGATGGCCTGGAGAAGATCGTCTTTGATCTCATCTTCGGTGGGCCAGGGGATACGGAGAGGTTCAGCCTGAGCATTGGCCAAGGTGGTGCGCAATTGCTGGAGCTGCAACTGATGTGAATCGGTCGGAGTTTGCTGAATGGCTTCGGGCTCTTTTTCTTCTTCGGCCTTGTCGCTACCGGTTATTTTTCTGAAGAGTCGGGTGATAATCCCCGCTTTTTCAGGCTCAGGTTCAGCAGGCTTTGTGGCTGCCGGCTCAGGACCGGATTGCTCCAGTTTGAGGATCGCATCCTGCAAGTCTGCTATTCGGGCAGCCTTCTGGACTTCCGCGGCGGAGGTCAGGGCCTGCACCTTGCCAGGAAAGGTGGAAACCCAGAGCCCGACAATGGGGGGCTCCGGAACCGGGATGGTAAAGGTGACAGGCTCTGAGGCAAAGGTCTGGAGCTTTTCGGCGAGCATACTGGCTTTGATGACCGGGGTTTCCTGTTCGCGATCGACGCCGCCCCGGATTGTCAGCGCCAGTCCGGGTCGTTCCAGTAATGCTTTGGCGAGGGTATCCAGTTTGCGGAATTCACCGGGATTCATATCGGCGGTTCCGGGCAGGAAAGTGGCCTGCTTCAGGTCTTCTTCGTTTTCACCACCGAAGGCATTGGCCAGGAATGAAAAGGGTGCAGTTGCGGCTTTGGTCAGCAGATTGGTGATGGCGTACCAGACGATACCACGAACCGAAAATGCCGGATCATCAAGACTGCCTTTGACCTCAATTGGTGGAACTCTGATCTGCCCTTTGCGGTCTTTGAGGAGGGCGAGTCCGAGCTTGATGGGGAGCTTGACGGCGTCTTTGCTTTCGACTTTGTCACCGAGGGTCATCTGGTCGACCAGAATTTTGATCTGGCCGTCGACTTTGGGGCCATTCAGGTTCATGGTCTGGTCGATGTTGAGCTGGCCGTCGCTGAGACTGTAGCCGATAAAACGGCCGGTATAAGGTGAGAATGGCGGCATCAGCATCTGGAGATTGAGAGAGCTCTGAATGTCACGGGCTGCACTGAGGGGGCGGTCGATGGTCGCGAGCGCATAGACGGTAGAGCCATCGGCTTCCTTGGCTTTGATCTTGGCTTTGATGGTACTGTCGGCAGCGGTCGAGACCCCATCAATGGAGACGTCGATATCACGCCAGGTGGTCTCGTAACCGGGGCCGATTTTCTGGTCACGAAAGACCACGGTGCCCTGGGTGACCGCAATATTTTTTACCCAGCCACTGAACGGCAAGGTGATGGCTTCAGGTGCCGCTGCAGGTTTGGCATTCGCAGGTTTGGAGTCTGCAGGTTTGGTTTGCGCTGCATCGGCAGGGGTAGCAGTATCGGCACTGGTTGGGAGCAGGCGCTGCAGGTTGACTTTACCATCCGGCTCCAGTTCGGCACTGAAATAGGGCTCAGTGAGGGTGATACTGTCAACGGAAAGTTGCCGTCCGGATTCGGTGCTGGCAGAATAGCTGTTGACGGTGAGTGCTTTCCAACGCAAAAAGGTCTCCTGCTGGCCGGACAGGCTATGGCTCAACTGCAGATTCTGCACTCCGGCATCGCCTTTCAGCATGATGGCAGGCTCGGCATCGTCCCGCAACGCCGCAGAAAGGGTTCCCCTGGCCCAGATGCCGGCACTATCAACAGTCAGGGCACTGAGTTCCTGCACATAAGGCGAAGCTGCGGCCAGGTTCAGGCTATCCACGGTATAATGCAGGTCGAGTTGCGACGGCAACGGGGTGATGCGACCATCCACTTCGATGGTGCCACCCTGTTCGATCTCCACCTTCAGCTTAAGATCTGCAGCTTCACCGGAGGCGTTGCTCAGGTTGGTCAGGTCCAGTGCAATGGATGCCACATCGAGGGTTGCAGGCGATGCCGTAGCTGCATCCCGCCACTCAATGCGCTGGCCCGAAAGTGAAAACCGGTTGAGCTTTATCTTCCAGGCCAGGTCAACCAGTTCATTCAACTGCCGCACTGCCGCCTCAATGGCATAAAGAATATCGCGCGGACGATCCGGCAGTTCCGCGGTGGCTGCAGCGGTGTCGTCGCCCGGCACCTGCTCTCCCCCGGCAGCTTCCGCCACGGCTTTTGGCAGAAGATAGGTGATCAGATTGATGGAGTTGTCTTTTTCCCGTGCCACCCGCAAGACATCTCCCTTGATAATCAACTCACGCAGCGACGCATCGCCATTCATCAGGTCGATCTGCAGGCCATTGAGTTCCACCTTCGGCACCACCAGCAACGGCGCATCGATAGCCGGTGCTTTGACCTGCACGTCATCCAGCGCAACGGAGGCATCATCGATCAGAATCACCGGCTGCTCGGCAGCAGGATCAAAACGGTACGGAATGCGGATGCCGACGGTGCAGGCTTCCAGTTGCGCACCAAACAGACTCTGATAGTAAGGCGAATAGGCCCCCGGCTGAAAGCCTTCCACGGTCAGGGTACCGTCGGAGCTGAGGGGATTAAAGAGCAGATTTCCGGTCCAGGTGATGCTGGTTCCTTCATCGGTCACACATTTGAACACCAGCGGATTATCGGCCTGGGGATGGGTGCTGAAATCGGTGACTGTGAAGTTGAGATCCTCAATATCGCGGGAAAAAGCCTCAGTGAGGCTGCGGTCATGGAAAGTAATACGGCCACCGGTCACCGCAATGCTGCGGATATCGAGAGGTGGCAATTCGACGGCCTCATCGCCGTCTTCCTTTGGCTCATCGGCGGCAGGTTCTGGCCGAGGTTTGGCAAGGTTCGCCAGATTCAGGGTGCCCTTCTCATCCATTTCCAATCCCAGGAAGGGGGCCTGCAGGGCCATTTCCTCGAAGATATAACGCCGCTTGAAGAGAGATTCCCAGGGCTGGAAATTGATCCGTACTTCCTTCAACCCGGCGACATCAGTCCCGGCAGCATCCACCACCCGGATATCTTGCAACTGCAGACGGAAAGAAAAGGGATTGGTGCGCGCTTTCCCGATGGTTAATTCGCCATTGATGGCAGTCTCCGAGATTTTCTTCGGGACCATGCCCGAGATGACCCAGGGGACAACCAGAAATCCGACTACCAGATAAAGGACAAACAGCCCAACCAGGGCCGACCACAATACCTTGCTACGGAGCAAACGCTTCAGACGGGACATGAAGACACCTGTAGGGAAAGGTTCAAAAAGCAGGGAAAATAACTGTGAACCTTGTGCATAGCACAAATCACCAGACACAAGTCTAATATGACTTCAAAATGCCCCGCTTACAGCCCCATCGAGCTGGAAACCTGTTGCGAAGAGCGATTCCTGTTCTTCGACCCGATCTCCAGAATCAATCCAAGATTAATCCTGAGGATCAATCTGGAGAACAGATCCGGGGACCGGGCCGGGTAAATGGAAGGTTGGATCAACCGGGTCTGGTGAAGGTGAGCTGGCAGGGGGTGCCGGGGTTGACGGTGCCTTTGAGGGAGATGCGGGTAAGCATGTCGCCCCAGGCGGCTTTGAAACTGCGATCCTCCATGGGCACGGAGTCGAGTGTCATGCTGAGGAAGTCGCTGCAGCTCAGGAGCAGAGCGGTATCGTCACTGCGCAGCAGGAGGCCTTCCGGGACTTTGACCGCATCGGCGGGGGTATAGAGATTGAGGACGATTTCCACCGGAGACTCGGTGCCGTAGCTGTCTGCGA
>MDTD01021040.1_pt1 | contig 11356 bp, 9 predicted proteins | sample 811221 | NCBI WGS metagenome assembly MDTD01 (sample SAMN05326646, study PRJNA326480) | marine metagenome | isolation source: seawater | place: Pacific Ocean: South West | collected 2011
AAGGTATTTAAAATAAGAGAATACAAAATAAAAACCCACTCATTTGAGTGGGTTTTTGTTTGGTGGGCAATGAGGGACTCGAACCCCCGACTTCCTCCTTGTAAGGGAGGCACTCTGAACCAACTGAGTTAATCGCCCTTTAAGAGTGCAAATATATAGTATTTCTTTTTTCTAACAATACCAATTAAACTATATTATCTCCGCTACTACAAAATTACTTCCTCCTATAAAAATCATATCATTAGGTTTTGCATTTTTATTAGCAATTCTAAATGCTAATTTAGTTGATTGAAAATCCTCACCCTTTAAACCATGTTTTATTGCTTCTTGCTTTAATAATGATGCATTTAATCCTCTTTCAATATTTGGTTTGCAAAAGTAGTATTTTGCAGTTTTTGGTAATAAACAAAGTATCTTGTCAAGATTTTTATCATTTACAGTACCTAATATAAAATGAAGCTTATTAAATTTTATCTTTTTTATCTCATCACATATATTTTTAATACCTTCTTCATTGTGTGCGGTATCACATATGGTGATAGGATTGTTAGATAATTTTTGCCATCTACCTTTTAAGTCAGTGTTTTTATTTACATTTATTATTCCATTTTGTATATGTTCATTATTAATGTTCCAATTTAATATTTTAATAGTTGCAATTGCAGTTTTTATATTTTCTATATGATAATCCGGAGCATTTTTAATATTATATAGATTGTTGTTATTATTCAATTCAGTTGCATAAAAAATATTTGAATTAAGATTTTTGGCTATTTTTTGAAAAATAGTATTAATTGAATCTTGTTTTTTTCCTATAACTACTGGAGTATTTGGTTTTATTATTCCTGCTTTTTCTATTGCAATTTTTTTTAAACTATCGCCAAGTAAATTACTATGGTCCATACTTATATTGGTAATAACAGAAACTTCAGGAAGAATAATATTAGTACTATCTAATCTACCTCCCAATCCTGTTTCTATGATTGCAATATCTACTTTCTTTTTTTGAAAAAAATCAAATGCCATAGCTACTGTGTATTCAAAAAAAGACATATTTAACATTTCGAAATTATTTTTATTTCTTTCAACGAAATCAACTACATCATTTTTGCTTATTTTTTTTCCATTATACCTTATCCTTTCTTTAAAATCTTTTAAATGAGGAGATGTATATAAGCCGCAATTATAACCCGCTTCTTGTATTATAGATGCAATAATATGAGAGGTAGAGCCTTTACCATTTGTTCCTGCTATATGTATGCTTTTAAATTTTTTATGAGGATTTTTAAGATATTCACATGCTTTTATTATGTTTCCTATATTTTTTTTATAAGCAGCTATACCTTTCCTTTGATACATAGGAAGCCTACTAAAGAGGTATTCAATAGTGTCACTATAATTCATTAGTTTAATGAAAAATTATATATAATTTTTCCTTGTTGATTTATAGGCGCAGTATAATCCGGATTAAATTTTGTTTTTAAAGCTGCTTCTTTGGCTTTTTTTAACAATTCAGGATCAAGAGTTGTAGATCCTTTTACGCCTGCTATTGCATTTATTACATTCCCTAATTGATTTACAGTTATACTAACTATAACTTTTCCTTGGGATTGTGTATTGTATTCTGGTATTACTTTTACCTCCATATCTCTTCCGCTTAATAGATAGTTTTTGCCATTTTCACCAGTACCTAAACCACTATGATTTAAAACTTTTTTACTTCCTTTGATTACTCCTTGATTTCCTTTTTTATTAGTTGTTCCTTCATTTTTTGCTTCATTTTTTTTCTTTCCTTTATATAATGCTCTTTCATTTATTTTTTCTTTTTCCTTTTCTTTTAGTATTTTTTTTTCTTTTGACTTATCTATTTCTTTTTCTTTTTTATAATCACTTTCTTCAATTTTTACAGTATTTATATTTTTTTGATCTATTATATTTTCATTTATTTTAGCTACTTGTTTAATCTTCTCCTTTTCTATAATTTTTGTTTTTTTTTCAATATCTTCTGGTTCTATTTTATCTGAACCTTGATTGTTAAATCCAAAATTAATACTAATACCTTCTTCATTTGGTGGCGGGTCTTGATATTTTAGACCAAGGAAAAAGAAACAAAGCAGCAGAAAAAAATGAAATAAAGTTGTGCCCAAAAACCCCCTTGTTTTATTATTATTTTTAAAAAAATACATTTAATTAGGAGTTGTTGCTAGCACTATTTTATATTTATTTCTATATGCAATATCCATAATTTTTACAACATGCTCAATATCAACTTGCTTATCAGCATGCAATATAATAGCAGGCTCTTTTTCCGTGTTAAGAATAAGTTTTAATTCTTTTTCAATATTGTTTTGATTTACCTTTTTTTCATTAATATAAAAATCAATTTCTTTAGTTATAGATACTGATATTGTTTGTTTTTCAAGTGTTTTAGCCTCACTATTTGGAAGTAATAATTTAAGAGCATTTGGACTTACAAGAGTAGATGTAAGCATAAAGAAAATTAGTAGTAAAAAAACAATATCTGTCATCGAAGACATATTGAAATTTGGACTAATTTTATTATTAGCTCTTAATCTCATTATTTTTTTTGATCAATTACTTCTAAGAAACTTGCGATAACAACTTCAATATTGAAGATGATTTGATTAACTTTATTAACAAGATAATTATATGCGATGTATGCAAGAATCCCTACAATTAATCCTCCTACAGTAGTAACCATAGCGGTATAAATACCTTTTGATAACATTTCTACATCAATATTCCCTCCAGAATTAGCCATTTCATGAAAAGCAATAATCATACCAATAACTGTTCCTAAAAAACCAATCATCGGAGCAGCTCCTGATATCGTTGCAAGGCTAGCAAGGTTTTTTTCTATTTGGTATATTTCTAGTTTTGCTTGATTTTCTAAGGTGTTAGATATTTCTTCTATTGGCTTCTCAACCTTATCAATTCCTTTTTCAATAATTCTTGAAATAGGACCTTCAGTATTTTGACAAAGTGTTTTTGCAGCGGCAACATCTTTATTGGTTATAAAATCTTTAATTGTATTTATGAAGATTCTATCTTCAATATTTGTGTCTTTAATTGCAGAAAATCTCTCAAAGAAAATATAAACCGCATATATAGATAATAATAAAAGGACACCAATTATAATATTACCTCCAATTCCTCCTGATGTAATTAATTCTAGTATTGAAATTTGTTTTGTTTGAGAAACTAATCCTAATGTATCTTCCATTTAATTAATTTTATAGTAAAACGTTGTTTAAATTAAAAAAAGTATTTCTTAAATAAAAATATAAGTTAGTGCTCCTGCTATATACCCTATTAATGCAAGAAATGAGATATTTTTAACATACCATATAAAATCTATTTTTAATATACCCATTACTGCTACTCCAGCTGCAGAACCAATAATAAGAACCGAACCTCCAGTACCAGCGCAATAGGCAAGAAACTCCCAAAACATTCCATCAGCAGCATAAAATCCAGTTTCAGCAATTGGATACATGCCCATAGCTCCGGCAACTAATGGGACATTATCAACTATAGAAGATAAAAGACCAATGATAATATTTATAACATATATACCTTCAGCACTTTGGCCGTTAAAAGTTTCGTCAAGAAATTTAGCTACTATATCTAATTGGCCTGCAGATTGTAAAGAAGCAACAGCTAATAAAATACCTAAGAAAAAGAAAATTGTTGCCGTATCAACTTTTTTTAAGATTCCGATTACAGATAATTTTGATTTATGATCGTATGTTTTCTTTTTATGAAGAAATTCGGTAATCAGCCATAGAAAACCTAAAGATATAATCATTCCTATATATGGAGGAAGATGAGTTATGGTTTTAAATATAGGTACAAAAAGTAATCCACATACACCTAAATAGAATATAAGATTTCTTTCAAATTTAGTTGTTAAATCCTTTTTTAATAATACTGATTTTTCTAATTCGGGCCTTTTTACGTCTCCATTTAACTTAAATGATAAATAAATTAGTGGAACTATAGCGCAAATAATTGATGGTAAAATCACTGAAACTACTATATTTCCTGCACTTACTTGTCCGCCAATCCATAGCATTATTGTTGTTACATCTCCAATAGGAGACCAAGCGCCACCTGCATTTGCAGATAATATTACCATTCCAGCAAACATCCATAAGTCATTTTTATCTTCAATCAGCTTAGGTAATAGTGCTGCCATAACTATTGCTGTTGTAAGATTATCTAAAGCTGCAGAGAAAAAGAATGTGATTGTACTTAGAATCCAAAGCAACTTTACTTTATTGTTTGTTGTAATTTTGTCTGTAATAATTGAAAAGCCTTGATGAGTGTCAATCACCTCTACTATTGTCATAGCACCTAATAAAAAGAATAGAATTTCAGCAATATCGACAATATGATGAGATAGTTCGTATTTGAGAAATTTTAACTCGGTAATTTCTTTGCCTGGAAATTTTACAGCATACCATTCTTGGAAATTTTTAAATTTTTCTGCAACAGTTTCAATATTTATAATGTCAAAAATTCCAATTGCAAGCAGAGCCCAGCCAAGACCACCAATAATTAAGGCAGATGCTGCTTTATCAACTTTTATTGGATGTTCAAGAGCTATTGCTATATAACCAAGAACAAAAATTGCTATCATGCATGTAATAATCATATTTTAAATTTTATTGTTTTTGCAAATAAATTGTACTAGATGGAAAAGCGAAATCACTACCATTTCGTTTAATAATTTCCATAATTTTATAATTAATATCTTCTCTAACATCTACTAAATCATCCCATCTAGGACTGTCAACATAGTATACAACTAAAATATCTAAAGAACTAGATCCAAACTCTTGAAATTTTACTTTTCCATCATTATTGGTCTTAGGATGGCTATCAACCATTTCTGCCATTTCTTTGACTATTTTTTTTATTTGATCAATAGATGTGTCGTAGGTCAAGCCAACATAAAATTTTACTCTTCTTACAGGTCGTAATCCAAGATTGTCTAATTCTGCTGCTATTAATGTTTTGTTAGGAACCGTAACAATACTCTTGTCAAAAGTTTTGATTCTGGTACTTCTAAAACCTACTTTTTCAACTGAACCAGTCACAGAACCTATAGTTACTATATCTCCTACTGTAAAAGGTTTATCAAAAAAAATAGTAAAAGAGCCTAATAAATTTTCCAAACTATCTTTAGAAGCCATAGCAAGAGCGATACCTCCAATTCCTAATCCTGCAGCAAGAGCAGTAACATCTACGCCAAAAACATTTCCAAGAATTATAAATAAGCCAAATATTATTATAATAAATTTTACAACTTCAATTCCAAAAGGAACTAATTGATCATCCATTTTATTTGCAGTTTCTTCTGATTTTTTTAATAAAATTAAACCTATATAATCTGTAATTCTCATTAAAATAACCAAGACTGCATAAACATACAATAGATAATATGCTTTGTGTACGCACATTTTTAATCCAAATTCTGTGATTGGAGCTAAATTCCACGCTTTTGGATATTGAAGATATGAGAATCCTATATAAATGATTGAGAGCATGATGAAAAAACCAATTGGTTTAGAAAGTAATTCATTGAATTTTTCACTTCCAACTCTTTGTTCTTTTTTACCAATTAATTTATAAAGAATACTGCTAAGATATTTTGAAACCAAACCTTTTACTAGCAGTCCAATTACTATTAATGATAAAAAAATTATGTAATTAGCTATCGAATTATTTAGGTATTCTGTTTGAGATAAATATTCAAAGTTCATTATTGAAGTTTTTTTAGAGCTATTGTTAGAGCAGTCTTAGAAATATTTGTTTTTTCTTTTGTTTTTGTATAAATTTCAAGAATTGCATTTTCAATAGTTTCCGAAACTGCTTTAAAGATTGCAGTGTCATTAATTTGATTTTCCACATTCATTAAGTAAGAAAATGCTCTTGCCATACCACAGTTTGAAATAAAATCTGGCAAAACACTTATGTTTTTATCTGCTTTACTAGATATTGGGCCAAAAAATATTTCTTTATCTGCAAAAGGAACATTAGCACCTGATGATATTAATTGTAAGCCAGAATTTATCATCCTTTCAAGATGATTTTGATTTAACAATCTAGAAGCAGCAGCAGGAATAAAAATATCGACCTCAATATCCCAGATTTTTTCATTTATTTCTTCATATGATATTAGGTTGTCCGCTTCTAAGTAGTTAGAGGATTTTTTATTAACCAATGATTTAATTTCTTCAAAAGAAAAACCATTAGTTTTAATCAAGCCACCAACTTTATCTATTATTCCTACTATCAAAGCTCCTTGTTGTGCAAGATAAAAAGCCGATGTACTTGCAACATTTCCCCATCCTTGGATTATTATTTTTTTCCCTTTTAAATTACCTCCATATATTTGATAAAAATGTTTAACAGATTCTGAGACACCATATCCAGTAATAAGATCACCTATTGAGTATTTGATTTTTTTGCTAGGTGTATATTTATCATTAGAAACAATTAAAGGAACTCCTTTTTTTAATCTTTCTATAATTTTATCACGATCTTTTTTGAAATGACCATTTATAACTCCTTCTAACGGAAAAGAAATACCTGCATCTTGACACATTGGAATCACTTCTTCAACCTCATCAACATTCATATCTCCTCCAGTTCCATAATATGTTTTTAGAAGTGGACGCGCAGCATTATACCATCTTTTTAAAACTTCTTTTTTTCTTGGATCTTTAGGGTCAAAATTTATTCCAGATTTTCCGCCTCCTATTGCAGGTCCAGCGACTGTAAATTTTATCTCCATAGTTTTTGCAAGAGATATAACTTCTTCTTTGTCAACTCCAACTCTCATTCTTGTTCCACCAGCTGCTGCACCTCCTCTTAATGAATTAATAACCATCCATCCTTTCGCATTAGTTTCTTTATCACTCCATTCAAACACAACTTCCGCTTTTTTTTCTTCAAAATTTTTCAGTAATTCATCCATTTTTAAAATTTGCTACAAATGTATGAAAATAACATTTTAATTCTGTTTATATTTTTTTAAATACCAAATATTTCACCACCAGAACTATCATATTTTGCACCAGTTACAGAATTTAAACAATTTACTTCATTTCTTAATTTTAAAACTCCAAGAAATCCAAAGATTAAAGCTTCTTTAAAATTAATTAATTTATGATTTGGTATTATTAATTTAGATTTAGAATAAAATTTAATTCTACTTAATAGATAAGTATTAAATGTACCACCACCCGTAATTAAAACTTCATTATCATGTAAATGTTTACTAATTTGCAAGGCAATATGCTCGCAAAAAGTGCATAAAATGTCTTTTGTTTTACAATCTTCATTATTAATAATTGGATATATGTAATGCTCTACCCATTCTCTAGAGAGGGATTTTGGATATTTTTTTTCATAAAATTTAATTTTATTTAAATCTAACAACATGCTATCAATTACTTTTCCTGATTTTGCAATATTACCTGATTGATCAAAATCGAAACCTATTTTTTGACTTAAATAGTTAAGAATAATATTTACAGGACATATATCAAAGGCAAAAATTTTTTTATTTTTTTTTAATGATATATTCGCAAATCCCCCTAAATTCAAACAATATTTGAAATTGCTAAATAAATGCATATCCCCAATCGGCACTAAAGGTGCGCCTTGACCACCTAATGAGATGTCTTTATTTCTGAAATTTGTAATTGTTTTAATTTTAGTTGTATTAAAAATATGTTTACCAGAACCAATTTGTAAAGTATATTTAATTTCTGGTTGATGAAAAATAGTATGACCATGTGATGCAATTAGATCGATTTTTTTTTTGTAATTTATATTTTTGATAATATTACCTATGTAAATTCCGTATTCTGCACTTACCCTATCTATTTCTTCATTTTCTTTTTTATGTAAATTTTTAAGAGTTTTAATCCAGTAATTTGAATATTTGATTGTTTTACATTTGTGAATTATATAATGCCAATTATCTTTTTTAATAAATGAGCAAAGAGCCAAATCTATTCCATCTAAAGAGGTTCCAGACATTACTCCTATAACAGTATATTTTTGATTATCAGGCTTCATAAATCAAAGATAGTTTAAAAAGTGTATTTTTGCATCTATATAAATTTATAATATGAATTTTGAATTAACAGAAGAACATCGATTGATTAGAGATTCTGCAAGAGACTTTGCAAATACAGAATTACTTCCAGGTGTTATTGAAAGAGATGAAAAACAATCATTCCCTCATGATCAAGTAAGGAAATTAGGGGAATTAGGATTTATGGGAATGATGGTAGACCCTAAATATGGAGGATCTGGAATGGATACAATTTCTTATGTATTAGCTATGGAAGAGATTTCTAAAATTGATGCATCATGTTCGGTTGTAATGTCTGTCAATAATTCACTTGTTTGTTGGGGAATTGAAACCTTTGGAACAGAAGAACAAAAGCAAAAATTTTTAATTCCTTTAGCAAAAGGAGAAAAGATTGGAGCTTTTTGTTTGTCAGAACCAGAAGCAGGTAGCGACGCAACATCTCAAAAAACTACTGCAATTGAAAAAGAGGATCATTATTTATTAAATGGCACTAAAAATTGGATTACTAATGGAAATACTGCATCAATATATCTTGTTATTGCTCAGACTGATGTAGAAAAAAAGCATAAAGGAATCAATGCTTTTATAGTTGAGAAAGATATGGAAGGTTTTTCGGTGGGTGTAAAAGAAAACAAGCTAGGAATAAGAGGTTCAGATACACATTCTTTAATGTTTACTGATGTTAAAGTTCCTAAAGAAAATAGGATAGGTGAAAATGGTTTTGGCTTTACATTTGCAATGAAAACTCTATCAGGAGGTAGAATTGGTATTGCTGCACAAGCTTTGGGAATTGCTTCAGGTGCATATGAACTTGCATTACAATATGCAAAACAAAGAAAAGCATTTGGAAAAGAAATTATTCAGCATCAGGCTATAGCATTCAAGTTAGCTGATATGGCTACTGAAATAGAAGCAGCTAGATTGCTTTGTTTAAAAGCTGCTTGGCTAAAAGATAATAATAAAAATTATGATCAGTCTAGTGCAATGGCTAAGGTTTTTTCATCAGAAGCTGCTATGAGAATTTCAACTGAGGCGGTCCAAATTCACGGGGGCTATGGTTTTGTAAAAGAGTATCATGTAGAAAGATTAATGAGAGATGCAAAAATTACTCAAATTTATGAAGGAACATCTGAAATTCAAAGGATTGTTATTTCTAGATCTATATTAAAATAATAATTATGAAAAGAATTTTAACAGTTTTATTTTTAATGGTTTTTTTATGTGCAAATGCACAAATAAATTTAGAAGAAAAAGGAGTTGACCCAATATATTTTAAATTTTTACCAAGTAATGTAGATCCGTATAATTTAAAGCCAAGTGATATTCCTAGTAAACAAGTTTTATTACAGATGGGTTTATCTAAAAAAGAGGTAAAAGAAATTTTAGATTTTAAAAATGGTGAAGGAAAATATGCGCTAGATAACGATACTACATCAGAATATCAGTTAAAATTATTATATGATAATTTTGGTGATACTGTTACAATACTAGATTCTGTTAAATATCCAAAAGCAAAAATTTATGGTCAGGATATATTTAGAAATAATCAACTTAAATTTTATAATAAAGCATTAGATGCTAAAGCACCAGAGAACTATAAGGTTGGTTCAGGAGATGAAATTAGTATTTCCATTTGGGGTTATTCAGAATTTTCAGAAACTTTAGAAGTTGATGAGCGAGGTTATATTAATCCTAGTTCTTATGGAAGAATTTATGTAAAGGGATTGACTTTTAAAAAAATGAGATCACTTCTTAAAAGTAGGTTCAGTGCCTTTTTAGACATGAAAAATTCAGAAATTGATGTAACTTTATCATATTCTAGAGTTATTACTGTGAATATTGTTGGTGAAGTATATTTGCCAGGATCCTATACTATACCAGCTATTAATACTGCATTCAATGCATTAATTGCTTCTAAAGGACCTACCCAGATAGGATCTGTAAGAAATATTTACATTAAAAGAAATGGACAGTTGGTGGACTCTTTAGATGTTTACGAGTTTTTGTATAATCCTAAAGAATCTAGAGATGTTTATATGCAAGATGGAGATTATATAGTTGTACCTCCTGCACGTAATTTAATAGAAATCAAAGGAGCGGTTAATAGGCCATATACATATGAATTTAAGCATAATGAATCTGTTTACGATATGATTTCATACGCAGGCGGCTATACAAGAAATGCATTTAAAGATGTCATAACTCATAAAAAAATTGAGTACAATACAATTAAAGTGTATGATGTTCAAAAAAAGGACTTAAATTCAACATTAGTTGATAATGGGGATGAAATCATTATAAACAGCATATCAAATAAATTATCAAATGTTGTTTCTTTAAAAGGAAGTATTGGAGTTCCGGGCGATTATGAATTTGTTAAAGGAGAAAAACTTCTTAACTTCTTAGAAAGAACAAAATGTATTGATAAAAATACATTTTTAGAAAAAGTATACATTATAAGATTAAATCAAGACAGGACTAGATCACATATTTCTATTAACTTAAAAGAAATTCTTAAAAACAAAAACTACAAGGATAATATTGAGCTAAATGAATATGATGTTATCTACGTGTTATCTTTAGATGATTTTGATGATGTTTTTTCTGTATCTATTACAGGCGCTATTAGAAAAAGCGGAGATTATGAATATGGATATGGCATGACTTTACAAGATTTATTAATTAAGGCTCGAGGTTTAACTCAATATGCGGAAGGAAGTAGAGTTGAGGTTTCAAGAATTATGAATTATGAAATAGAATCAAATCAACTTAACCCTATTAGAGCTATTGTGAAAAAAATCAATATAGGAAAGGATTTATTATTAAATCAAGAAGCAAAAGATTTTACTCTAGAGCCTTTTGATCAGATATTCGTAAGAACTAATCCAGATTTTGAACCCGTAAGAAATATTGTATTGACAGGTGAAGTTAAATATCCAGGTACTTATGCTTTAATTAATAAGGATGAAAAAATTTCATCTGTTATTAAAAGAGCAGGAGGATTTACTAATTATGCTTTTCTTGGTGGAGGTAGAATGTATAGGAGATTTCAAAATAGTCTACAAAACGATAAAAATGAACTAAATATTATTGAAATTTCAGATGAATTAAAAAATTCAATTATGGATAATGATTATTTATCTGAAATTTATAAGAAAGAAAAGAAAAAAATTGCAATAGAAAAACAAAGAAGTAAGCTTGATGTTTTTATTAATAATGATA
>MDTD01079283.1_pt1 | contig 11356 bp, 11 predicted proteins | sample 811221 | NCBI WGS metagenome assembly MDTD01 (sample SAMN05326646, study PRJNA326480) | marine metagenome | isolation source: seawater | place: Pacific Ocean: South West | collected 2011
GGATACCTGACCGGTTCCGGGCTGATCGACTACCAGAACACCGGGGCGGTGTGCGGCATCGCGCTGCCGGCCGGGCTGACCGAAGCGAGCCGATTCGCCGAGCCCTTGTTCACCCCGGCCAGCAAGGCCGAGTTCGGGCAGCACGACGAGAACATCACCTTCGACGATGTGGTGGCAGCGATCGGCGCCGAGCGCGCCGCCGAGGTCCGCGACCGGACCCTGCACACCTACACTCAGGGCGCCGAGCACGCCCTGACCAAGGGCATCATCGTCGCCGACACCAAATTCGAGTTCGGCGTCGACGCCCACGGCGAGCTCAAGCTCGCCGACGAGGTGTTCACCCCGGACTCGTCGCGCTACTGGCGCGCCGACGACTACACCGAGGGCCAGGTGCAGCAGAGCTTCGACAAGCAGTTCGTGCGTAACTGGCTCACCGGAGCCGAGTCGGGCTGGGACCGGCACGGGGACCAACCCCCGCCGCCGCTGCCGCCCGACATCGTGGCGGCCACCAGGGCGCGCTACATCGAAGCGTACGAACGTATTTCGGGCCTGCGCTTCGACGACTGGATCGGAGGAAACGCGTGAAGCCACCCGTCGCCAAACGGGTCGACACCCGCCGCGAACATCACGGCGATGTCTTCATCGACCCGTACGAGTGGCTCCGTGACAAATCCGACCAGGAGGTCATCGACTACCTCGACGCCGAGAACGCCTTCACCGAACACGTCACCGCCGACCTGGCGCCGTTGCGACAGAAGATCTTCGACGAGATCAAGGCGCGCACGAAGGAGACCGACCTGTCGGTGCCGACTCGGCGGGGTCCATGGTGGTACTACGGCCGCAGCTTCCAGGGCAAGCAGTACGGCGTGCAATGCCGTTGCCCCGTCACTGATCCCGACGACTGGACGCCGCCCCAGTTCGACGAAGCCACCGAGATCCCCGGTGAGCAGGTGTTACTGGACGAGAACGTCGAAGCCGAAGGCCACGACTTCTTCTCTCTGGGAGCGGCCACTGTCAGTATCGACGGCAACATCCTGGCCTACTCGGTGGACGTCAAGGGTGACGAGCGGTACACACTGCGGTTCAAGGATTTACGCACGGGCGAGCGGTATGCCGACGAGATCAGCGGTGTGGGTGCCGGTGCGACGTGGGGTGCGGACGACAACACCGTCTACTACGTGACCGTCGACGACGCCTGGCGACCGGACACCGTGTGGCGTCACCGTCTCGGTTCGGACGCGCCGGACGAGCAGGTGTATCACGAACCCGACGAACGCTTCTGGGTCGCGGTCGGGCGCACCCGCAGCAACAAATACGTGCTGATCGCCGCGGGCAGCGCGGTGACCTCGGAGATGCGCTATGCCGACGCCGCCGACCCCGACGCCAGCTTTCAGACGGTGTGGCCGCGCCGCGACGGTATCGAGTACTCGCTCGACCACGCCGTCGTCGGCGGGGAGGACCGCTTTCTCATCCTGCACAACGACGGGGCGGAGAACTTCACGCTTGTCGACGCCCCCGTCAGCGATCCCACCGACCTGCGCACCCTCATCGAGCACCGCGGCGACGTGCGACTCGATGCGGTGGACGCGTTCGACGGGCACCTCGTGGTCAGCTACCGCGCCGACGCGCTGCCGCGCATCCAGTTGTGGCCGGTCGACGAATCGGGATACGGCCAGCCCAGTGACATCACGTTCGACTCGGAGTTGATGTCGGTGGGGTTGTCGGCCAACCCGAACTGGCGCGCGCCCAAGATGCGCATCGGCGCAACCTCGTTCGTCACGCCGGTGCAGATCTACGACCTGGATCTGGCCTCCGGCGAACGGACGCTGCTGCGCGAGCAACCCGTGCTGGGTGACTACCGCCCGCAGGATTACGTCGAGCGCCGCGATTGGGCGGTGGCCTCCGACGGCGCGCGGGTGCCCATCTCGATCGTGCACCGGGTGGGTCTGCAGTATCCGGCGCCGGTGCTGCTGTACGGCTACGGTGCCTACGAGGCGTGTGAGGACCCCCGGTTCTCCATCGCCCGGTTGTCGCTGCTCGACCGTGGCATGGTGTTCGCCGTCGCGCACGTCCGCGGCGGGGGTGAACTCGGCCGGCCGTGGTACGAACACGGCAAGATGCTGGAGAAGCGCAACACGTTCACCGATTTCATCGCCGTGGCAAGCCATCTCGTCGGCACGGACGTCACCCGAGCGGAGAGCATGGTCGCCTACGGCGGCAGCGCCGGTGGCTTGCTGATGGGTGCGGTGGCCAACATGGCGCCCGATTTGTTCGCCGGGATCCTGGCGAGTGTGCCGTTCGTCGACCCGTTGACCACGATCCTGGATCCGTCCCTGCCGCTGACCGTCACCGAATGGGACGAATGGGGCAACCCGCTGGAGGATCCCGACGTCTACCACTACATGAAGTCCTATGCGCCGTATGAGAACGTCGAGACGCGCCAGTACCCGGCGATCCTGGCGATGACGTCGCTCAACGACACCCGGGTCTACTACACCGAGCCGGCGAAATGGGTTGCCGCACTCCGTCACGCGCAACAGAACCCCGATTCCGAAGGCGCCAGGGTGTTGCTCAAGACGGAGATGAACGCCGGTCATGGCGGCATCAGCGGTCGCTACGAGAGGTGGAAAGAGACGGCGTTCCAGTTCGCCTGGCTCCTGGAGACCGCCGGCGCAGCCGGCGAGATCTAGGCACTGTCAAGATTTCGGTATGATCGGGCGGTGAAGCGGGACAGCTACCACCACGGCGACTTGAAAGCCGTGATCCTCGCGCACGCGGCCGACCTCGTGGCCGAGCGCGGGGCCGACGGGGTGTCGCTGCGCGAGCTGGCCCGTGCGGCCGGGGTGTCGCACGCCGCACCGGCACACCACTTCGTCGACCGCCGCGGTTTGTTCACCGCGCTCGCCGCCCAGGGCTGGCACATGCTGGCGGCGGCGCTTGCCGGCGCCAGACCCGAGTTCACCCACGCCGCCTTGGCGTATGTGCGCTTCGCCGTGGAGCATCCGGGCCATTACGAGGTGATGTTCGACCGTTCCCTGGTCCATCCCGACGACGCTGAACTGGTCGCCGCGCAGGCCGCCGCGGGTTCGGAGCTGGCCGCGGGTGTGGCCACGCTCGACGACCCCCGCGCCAAGGACGACCCCGAGGCCGCGGGGCTGGCGGCGTGGTCGCTGGTGCACGGGTTCGCGATGCTGTGGCTCAACGAAGCGATCGACACCGACGCCGACGCCGTGGCAACGATGCAACGGATGGCCCAGATGCTGTTCACGAAATGAGCCACCGGTACCGTCGGGGTGCATGACCGATTCAGCGCTGAATGACATCCCCCTGACGACGCTCGCTGGCCGGCCCACCACGCTGGCCGAGCTGACCGACGGTGCCGCGCTGGTGGTGAACGTCGCGTCCAAGTGTGGGCTCACCCCGCAGTACGAGGGGCTCGAGAAGCTGGCCAAGGACTACGCCGCACGCGGGCTGACCGTCATCGGCGTGCCGTGCAACCAGTTCATGGGACAGGAACCCGGCAGCCCCGACGAGATCCTCACGTTCTGCTCGACCACCTACGGCGTGACGTTCCCGCTGCTGGCCAAGTCCGAGGTCAACGGTCCCGGCCGGCACCCGCTGTATGCCGAGCTCACCAAGGCGGCCGACGACTCGGGCGAAGCCGGCGACGTGCAGTGGAACTTCGAGAAGTTCCTGGTCGCCCCGAACGGCACCGTGGTCAGGCGCTTCCGGCCGCGCACCGCTCCCGACGCCCCAGAGGTCATCGCGGCGATCGAAGAGGTCGTGCCCCGCTAGCCGGGCCGTCAAAGGCAGAGACAGCAAACACTGATCGGCAAGATGACACGCGCTGTCGCCGTGTTGTCCACTGCCTGGACACCTGGAGTTGCCACACTGCGGGTGTGGCAGCACAACTGATCGTTTCGATATCCGGTATCAGCGACCGCACCGTCGACGACGTCGCCGCGTTCTGCGGCCACCTCGACGCACGCGGAGTCCCGGTGTCGTTCCTGGTCGCGCCGCGGATGAAGGGCGGCTACCGCCTCGACCGCGACGACGACACGGTCGGCTGGCTGGCGGATCGGCGTGCCGGTGGGGACGCAATCGTGTTGCACGGCTACGACGAGGCCGCCACCAAGGCCCGCCGCGGCGAGTTCGCCACCCTGCAGGCCCACGAAGCCAACCTGCGGTTGATGGCCGCCGACCGGATCCTCGAGCACCTCGGTTTGCGTACCCGCCTGTTCGCCGCACCCGGCTGGAACGTCTCGCAAGGAGCGCTGAAAGCATTGCCGCGAAACGGTTTCCGACTCGTCGCCGGGCTGAGCGGGATCACCGACCTGGTCCGCGACGACACCGTGCGCGCCCGTGTCCTCGGCATCGGGGAGGGATTTCTGGCCGAGCCCTGGTGGTGCCGCACGCTGGTGCTCTCGGCCGAGCGCACCGCACGCCGGGACGGCATCGTCCGCGTCGGTGTCGCCGCCCGCCACCTGCGCCGTCCGGGACCCCGTCAGGCCATGCTCGACGCGGTCGACTTGGCGCTGCTGCACGCCAGCGCACCGACGGTGTACGCCTGGCAGCGTCACCGACCTGCGCTGACCGACGCCGCCTGAGGGGCCGCACTGGCTAGATTGGCGTAATGGCTGATCAAGCTGATGTCATCGTGGTGGGCGCCGGCCTGGCCGGTCTGGTCGCGGCGTGCGAACTTCTCGAGCGAGGTCGTCGCGTCCTGATCGTCGACCAGGAAAACGCGGCCAACCTCGGCGGCCAGGCCTACTGGTCGTTCGGGGGGCTGTTCTTCGTCGACAGCCCCGAACAGCGTCGGCTCGGCATCCGCGACAGCCACGAACTGGCTCTGCAGGACTGGTTGGGCACCGCCGGCTTCGACCGTCCCGAAGACCACTGGCCCCGGCAGTGGGCACATGCCTACGTCGACTTCGCCGCCGGGGAGAAACGCGCCTGGCTGCGCGACCGCGGCCTGCAGACCTTCGCGATGGTGGGCTGGGCTGAACGCGGCGGCTACGACGCCCGCGGGCACGGAAACTCCGTGCCTCGCTTCCACATCACCTGGGGGACCGGCCCCGCTCTGGTCGACATCTTCGCGCGGCGGCTCACCGGCGACCGGGTGCGGTTCGCCTACCGGCACCGCGTCGACGAGCTCATCGTCGAGGACGGTGCCGTCGTCGGGGTGCGTGGCGCGGTGCTGGAGCCCTGCACAGCCGCCCGCGGCGTCGCGTCGTCCCGGCAGGTCGTCGGCGACTTCGAGTTCCGCGCCCAGGCCGTCGTGGTGGCCAGCGGCGGCATCGGCGGTAACCACGACCTGGTGCGCAAGAACTGGCCGGCGCGGATGGGTCGGGTACCCGAACAGCTGCTCAGCGGGGTGCCCGCGCATGTCGACGGCCGGATGCTGGGCATCTCCGAGGCGGCCGGCGCCAGCGTCATCAACAGTGATCGCATGTGGCACTACACCGAGGGCATCACCAACTACGACCCGATCTGGCCGCTGCACGGCATCCGGATCCTGCCGGGGCCCTCATCGCTGTGGTTGGACGCCACGGGGAAGCGACTGCCCGCGCCGCTGTACCCGGGCTTCGACACCCTCGGCACGCTCGAGCACATCGCGCGCACCGGGCACGACTACACCTGGTTCGTGCTGAACAAACGCATCATCGACAAGGAATTCGGGCTGTCCGGGCAGGAACAGAACCCCGACCTGACCGGCCGCAGCGTGCGCGCGGTGCTCGACCGGGCCCGCAGCGGCCCCGCGCCCGTGCACGCGTTCGTCGACAAAGGGGTCGATTTCGTGACCGCCGACTCGCTGCGTGACCTGGTGGCCGCGATGAACACCGTGCCCGATGTCGAGCCGCTCGACCTCGCCACCGTCGAGGTCGAGGTCACCGCCCGCGACCGGGAAGTCGCCAACCGCTTCACCAAGGACAGCCAGATCACCGCGATCCGCGCGGCGCGCGGCTACCTGGCCGACCGGGTGAGCCGCGTCGTCGCTCCGCACCGGCTGACCGACCCGAAGGCCGGTCCGTTGATCGCGGTGAAGCTGCACATCCTGACCCGCAAGTCGTTGGGCGGTCTGCAGACCGACCTGGATTCGCAGGTGCTGCGCGCCGACGGCGAGGCGCTGCCGGGGCTGTACGCCGCGGGGGAGGCCGCCGGTTTCGGTGGGGGCGGGGTGCACGGCTATCGGTCACTGGAGGGCACGTTCCTGGGTGGGTGCGTGTTCTCCGGGCGGGCGGCCGGACGCGCCGCCGCGCGTGCGGTGGTCTAGCGAATCCGGCGCGTAAAGCGACATCGACGGTGCACGAACGCGCCCGATTCGCTCAGAACTCGGTGCCGCTCTCGGGTTCGAGGACCTGGAAATCGGTGTCCGTCATCTCGGTGAGCCGCCCGTAGAAGATCGGTCGCGCGACCGGGTCGATGATGCCCTGGTGGATGGGCACGGCGTGCGTCGGCGCCACCGCGCGCAGGTAGTCCACCGCCTCGGAGATCTTCATCCACGGCGCCGCCGCCGGAGCGGCCAGCACGTCGACCGGCTCGTCGGGGACGAACAGCGCATCGCCGGGATGCATCAGCTTCGCAGCGTGCTCGCCGTCGCCCACCAGATAGGAGATGTTGTCGATCACGGGAAGCTCGGGGTGGATGACGGCATGCGTGCCACCGGTGCCGCGCACGGTGAGATGACCGATCGACAATCGGTCGCCGACATTGACGGCCTGCCACGGCTCGCCGAGCTGGGCGGCGGTCTGCGGATCGGCATACAGCGCGGCGTCCGGGTTGGCCTCGATCAGTGCCGGCAGCCGCTCGGTGTCGGCGTGGTCGGGATGCTGGTGGGTGACCAGGATCGCCGACAGACCGGTGATGCCCTCGAAGCCGTGCGAGAAGGTGCCGGGGTCGAACAGCACGGTGGTCTGCGAGCCGGACCCGTCGGGGAAGCTCGCCAGCAGGCAGGAATGGCCGAAGTGTGTGAGCTGCATGACCTCATGCATACCCGCTGCGGGCGACTCGGTGTGCGCGGGGCGGGCACGCGGTGTCGCCGCAGGTAGAGTGATCGCCGTGGCAAAAGTGGTAGTGCACGTCATGCCGAAGACCGAGATCCTCGACCCTCAGGGACAGGCCATCGTCGGCGCCCTGGGCCGGCTGGGTTTCGACGGTGTCTCCGATGTCCGGCAGGGGAAGCGATTCGAGCTGGAGGTGGACGAGGGCATCGACGACGAGAAGCTCGCCGAGATCGCCGAGTCCCTGCTGGCCAACACCGTGATCGAGGACTGGACCGTCAGTCGGGAGAGCGGCGCATGACCCGGGTCGGCGTCATCACCTTCCCCGGCACCCTCGACGACATCGACGCCGCCCGCGCGGTGCGGCTGGCCGGCGGAGACGCGGTCAGCCTGTGGCACGCCGACGCCGACCTCAAGGGTGTCGACGCGGTCGTCGTTCCGGGCGGCTTCTCCTACGGTGACTACCTGCGGTGCGGGGCGATCGCCCGGTTCGCGCCGGTGATGGGCGAGGTGGTCGCCGCCGCCGGGCGGGGCATGCCGGTGCTGGGTATCTGCAACGGATTCCAGGTGCTCTGCGAGGCGGGTCTGCTGCCCGGCGCTCTGACCCGCAACTCCGGGTTGCACTTCATCTGCCGCGACGTATGGCTGGAGGTCGCGTCGAACTCGACGGCGTGGACGACGCGCTACGAGCAGGGCGCCGATCTGCTGGTGCCGTTGAAATCCGGCGAGGGCCGATACGTGGCCGCGCAGAACGTGCTCGACGAACTGGAGGGCGAGGGGCGCGTGGTGTTCCGCTACCGGGAGAACCTCAACGGCTCGATGCGCGACATCGCCGGAATCAGCTCCGCCGACGGCCGCGTCGTCGGCTTGATGCCGCACCCCGAGCACGCCACCGAAGCGCTCACCGGCCCTTCCGACGACGGGTTGGGCCTGTTCTACTCCGCGCTGGACGCGGTCCTGGCCGCTTAGGGCGTCAGCGCGACCGACGCCTCGGCGGTGTAGCACAGGAACGTCATGGTCTCCTGTAGGTACAGCTGTACGGTCTCGGCGTCGTGGGACAGGTAGCCGATGGACACGTCGGTGCCCAGCTGAAGGTCGAAATCGCCTCCGCGGGTGGACATCACGAACGCGCCGTCGATGGCGGGTGCCCAGATGATGTCACCGTCGACCAGCCGGTTGATGTGCTCGAGGATCGGATAGCCGTGCGCGGTGGTCTCGGCCACCTTGGTGTAGACGTCGGCCGACAGCAGCACGCTGTAGGGGCCGTCCACCCCGGCAAGCCGCAACTCGCTGAGCGCCTGGGCGATCACGTCGGGAATCTCGCGCGGGTCGTCCGGCAGCGCCAGCGCCGGATTGGAACTGCACTTGCGGACCCCGCCGATGTGGGCCGCCTCGTAGCCCTCGAAGATCGCCCGGTCCTCGACGAAGGCCAGTTTCTTGGCCGCGTCCTTGACCGGATCCCAGTCCGAATCCTGGGAGCCCCGCTCGACGTCGTCGATGTCGGCGCGCAGGACGGTGAACGGCACCCGCAGCCGCACCAGCGGTCGCGCATCCCGCAGGTGGGCGATTACACCGTCACCGGGAGCGGTGACGTCCAGCAGGTGACCGGTGCTCACCGCGGCGGTCACCGGACCGCCGGGCTCGCTGACGTCGACGACGCGACGGCCGGCGATGTGCCGCTTGAACGTGCGGGTGGCCTCCTGCTCGATCTCGGCCCAGGCGGCGTCGGTGACCGGTGCCAGTTCTCGGTACAGGTTGTTCATTGCGGTTGCCCTTTCAGACTGCCGATCGCCAGCGAGCCCGGATATGCCGGTGGCGGAGGAGGTGCGGGGGATGGCGCGAGCTCGATGCTCTCGGTCGGAAGCGCGGGGGGTTCGTCGAGGAAGTCGATGGTGGGGACGAAGAACAGCGATCCGGTCTCGGCGGTGGAGAAGTCGAGGATCCGGTCGGTGTTGCCCGGTGGATCACCGATGAACATGTTGACCAGCATCCGCTCGGTGACAGCGGGATCCGCGGCGTAGGCGATGTAGTACGTGCCCGACTCGCCGTCACCGAGGCTGCCGAACGGCATGTTCGCGCGCACCACCTGCAGCTCGTTGCCGTCCTCGTCCTCGATGGAGTTCAGTGCGACGTGCGAGTTGGCGGGCTTGACCGCGTCGTCGAGTTCGATGTCCTCGAGTTTGGTGCGGCCGATCACCAGTTCCTGCTCGGTGACGCTCAGCGCGTTCCACGCGTCCATGTCGTGGCGGTAGCGCTGCACGTGCACGTAGCTGGCCCCGGCGAACTCGGGGTCGTCGGCGCCGATCTGCACCGCATCCACCGCATCCGGTCCGTTCGGATTCTCGGTGCCGTCGACGAAGCCCAGCAGGTCGCGCTGCTCGAAGAACTTGAACCCGTGCACCTCGTCGACGACGGTCACCGCGCCGCCCATCGCCGCGAGGACCCGGCCGCCGAGTTCGAAGCAGACGTCCAGCGAGCCACCTTTGATGTGGAACAGCAGGTCGCCCGGGGTGGACGGGGCGTGGTGACGGGCGCCGGTGAGCTCGACGAACTCGTGCAGCCGGGCCGGCCGCGGACCGGAGAACAACCGGTCCCAGGCGGCCGAACCGATACCGGCGATCAGCCGCAACTGTGCGTCGGGCACCCGGAAACCGACCGCACGAACCAGGCCGGACAGTTCTGCAAGGGCGTCGCGGACCCGAGCGGGCGCCGACGGACTGTCGTCGATCGTCGCCACCAGGAAGATCGCCGCGGGACTGAGCGGGGTGAGAACCGGCTGCGGGCGGACCACATGATCACCCTAGCTGCACTTGATCTTGTTCTTGGGGTAAGGATGGGCTTGTTATGGCTGACTCTGCGCTGTCTCCGCTCACTGCGACCGCCGACGGACTCTGTGATTTCGTCGACGCGTCCCCCTCGCCGTTCCACGTGTGCCGCACCGCGGCCGACCGGCTGCTGGCCGCCGGGTTCACCGAACTCTCCGAGAGTGACCCCTGGCCGGCGGTCGGAGATCACTTCGTCGTGCGGGCCGGCTCGCTGATCGCCTGGCGCTCCGGTGGACCCGCCGACGCCGAGGCGTTCCGGCCGTTTCGGATCGTCGGTGCCCACACCGACAGCCCCAACCTGCGGGTCAAACAGCACCCGGACCGCTTCGTGGCGGGCTGGCAGGTGGTGGCGCTGCAGCCCTACGGCGGTGCGTGGCTGAACTCCTGGCTCGACCGCGAGCTGGGTGTCAGCGGCCGGCTGTCGGTACGGGCCGGCAATGCCGTCGAGGACCGGTTGGTCCGGATCGACGAGCCGTTGCTGCGGGTGCCGCAGCTGGCCATCCATCTCGCCGAGGACCGCAAGGCTGTCGAACTCAACCCGCAACGCCACGTCAACGCGGTGTGGGGCGTAGGCGGGGGCACCCGGTCGTTTCTGGGATATGTCGCCGACCGGACCGGCGTCGACGCCGCCGACGTGCTCGGCTTCGACCTGATGACGCACGACCTCGCCGCGTCCCGGCGGGTAGGCGCCGATGGTGCGCTGGTCAGCGCCCCCAGACTGGACAACCAGGCCACCTGCTACGCGGGCCTGCAGGCGTTCCTGGCCGCTGCTGCCGGCGGAACGGCGACGCCGGTGCTGGTGCTCTTCGACCACGAGGAGGTCGGCTCGCAGTCCGACCACGGAGCGCAGTCGGAACTGCTGCTGACCGTGCTGGAGCGGATCACCCTCGCCGCGGGCGGGGGCCGGGAGGACTTCCTGCGCCGGCTGCCCGAGTCGATGGTCGCCTCCGGGGACATGGCGCACGCCACCCACCCCAACTACCCGGACCGGCACGAACCCGGACACCTCATCGAGGTCAACGGCGGGCCGGTACTCAAGGTGCAGCCCAACCTGCGCTACGCCACCGACGGACGGACCGCGGCCGCGTTCGCGCTGGCGTGCGCACAGGCGGGCGTGCTGCTGCAGCGCTACGAACACCGCGCCGACCTGCCCTGCGGGTCCACCATCGGCCCCATGACCGCGGCCCGCACCGGGATCCCGACCGTCGACGTCGGGGCTCCCCAGCTGGCCATGCATTCGGCCCGCGAGGTGATGGGCGCCGAGGATGTCGCCGACTATTCCGCGGCGCTTCACGCATTTCTGTCACCGGGCTGACCTACAGTCGGCGCATGGCTCTGGATGTGGCGATGATCACCATCGACTGTGTCGACCCCGACGGCTTGGCGGTGTGGTGGTCCGAGGTCGTGGAGGGCGAGGTGAACGCCGTCGCGCCCGGCGAATTCGTCATGGTGGTGCGCTCAGGCGGTCCGGCGCTGGGTTTCCAGCGCGTGCCCGATCCGACGCCCGGGAAGAACAAGGTGCACCTGGAC
>MDTD01081561.1_pt1 | contig 11356 bp, 7 predicted proteins | sample 811221 | NCBI WGS metagenome assembly MDTD01 (sample SAMN05326646, study PRJNA326480) | marine metagenome | isolation source: seawater | place: Pacific Ocean: South West | collected 2011
TCTAATATTTTTTTTGCAGGAGGAAAATAATCAGCCAAAATTATTAACCCTGGGATCCCAAAGACCCAACCTTGGAAAATAGGTATTAATCCACCTATTACACCTATTGTTACTAGAATTATACCAAGTGCTATTCTGAAAGGGTGTTTCATTTAATTATTAAAACCACAATATGTTTAATTTATATATTTAAATTTATATAGTATAGTTTATGCTTGAGGCAGTTGATTTTTCTTTGTATTTAGTTTTTGTTACTCAATTGTATATTGTAATTAATATTTAACAGGAATAATTATGTCATTTAAACCTATTAAGTTTTTAAAATATTCAAAAGCAGTTTCTATTGAAAGGTCAAAAAGACTTTATGAGTTAATGAAAACCAGAAGAAGCATTAGAGAGTTTTCAAGAAAAAAAGTTCCTAACGAGGTTATTATTAATGCAATAAAAACTGCATCTAGCGCTCCGTCGGGTGCAAATAAGCAGCCTTGGCACTTTGTTGTTGTTAAAGATTCAAATATAAAGAAAGACATTCGATTAGCTGCTGAAAAAGAAGAAAAGCTGTTTTATAGTCATCGAGCCCCAGAGTCTTGGCTTAAAGATTTAAATCAATTTGGAACAGATTGGAATAAACCATTTTTGGAAAAAGCTCCTGCTTTAATTGTTGTTTTTAGGCAAAATTTTTCAAAAGAGGAGGGTGTGAAAAAGAAAAATTATTATGTTAATGAATCAGTTGGGATAGCCTCTGGATTTTTACTTACAGCTCTGCATAATGCTGGGCTTGCGACACTCACGCACACACCTAGCCCTATGGGGTTTTTAGAAAAAATATTAGGCAGACCAAGCAATGAAAAAGCCACTCTATTAATACCGATTGGTTATCCAACAAAAAAAGCAGTTGTGCCCGATTTGATTAAAAAACCGTTTAAAGAAATTGCTACTGTTTTATAACTATGATAAAAATATTTGTTACAGGTGGTACATTTGATAAAGATTATGATGAAAAAAATGGGAAACTATTTTTCAAAAAAACTCACATGAATGAGATATTAGCGCTTGGGAGATCTAGGGTAAATGTAGACATAAAAACTCTGATGATGATAGACAGCTTAGACATGAAAGATAAAGACAGGGACTTTATTGTTGAAAATTGTAAAAAAACGAAAGCGCAAAAAATAATAATAACTCACGGAACCGACACTATGACAAAAACTGCGAACATTCTTGGAAGAGAAAACTATGCCAAGACAATTGTTATTACAGGTGCAATGATCCCATATAAGTTTGGAACCTCCGATGGTTTGTTTAATATAGCTAGTGCTTTGGCCTACGTTCAAACCCTATCACATGGAGTGTATATTGCTATGAATGGTAGAGTTTTTGAGTTTGATAAAGTTTTAAAAAATAAAGAGACAGGAATTTTTGAAGAGATTAAGAAAGACTAAATTAATGAAAAAATATAAAATATATCATAATCCAAGATGTAGTAAAAGCAGGCAAACTTTGAATCTTTTAAGAGAAAATGGGATTGAGCCTGAAATTGTTGAATACTTAAAAACCCCACTGCAAAAAAAAGAATTACAGATAATTTCTGATGCAATTGGATTGAAACCAGCGAGTTTTATTAGAAAAAATGAAAGTGATTTCAAAGAAAATGGGGTAGCTGAATACCTAGATAATGATGAAAAGATTTTTGAATTTATGATGAAATATCCAAAAATAATGGAAAGGCCGATTGTTCTTTCAAATGGAAAGGGCGTGGTTGGTCGGCCACCATCAAATGTAATGAGTCTAATTTTTGGAAGCGGAAAAGACAACAGAGCTTTATAAAACGGATACATGTTTATTTGATTATTGTTAGGATTAAATGTAAACAAAAATAAATCCTTTAATATATTAAATGGCATATATATACATATATAATGTGTAGGTGGCCTATTTTTATAAAAAATTTATTTAAAAATTTATTTAAAAATAAACTTGACAGTAATCATAGTAGTCGTTTAGGTTCCTATTGTACGTTCTTGGGCACATGCAGGTGGTTTTTAACAATCTGCAAAAAATTTTAGTACATGAAAGAGAGAAAATTACCCTTTCTACGAGGAATCCTAAGAATTTTAGTTTAATTGTTTTGAATGCAACATGGAGGCACAAAAATGAGAAAAATCTCACAATTAGTCGCTTTATTAGTTTTGGTTTCGTTTGCTTGGACGCAAACTACTGGTAAAATCAGAGGAACCATTAGTTCATCAGATGGGCAGGCATTAGCTGGGGCCAATGTAATGGTTGACGGTACAAATAAAGGTGCTGCTACTGATTCTGATGGTGGTTTCACTATATTAAATGTTGAGGCAGGTGTATACAGCGTAACTGCTTCTTATATAGGATATAAAAATAATACTCAGTCTAATGTTGTGGTTAAGGTTGATTTGACGACTCCATTAAATTTTAATTTAGAGACATCTGCAATTGAAGGTGAGGTTGTTACAATTGTTGGTGAAAAAAGACTGATAGAGAAAAGTGCAACCAACTCAGTTCGTACCGTTGGAGCTGATGAAATTGAAAATTCAGCATCTAGAAGTGTTAGCGGAGTTCTTGATATGCAAGCAGGTGTTAACATCACTAATGGTAGATTATCTATCCGTGGTGGTAGGTCTGAAGAGGTTGCTTATACTTTAGATGGTGCATCTATTACAGATGTTATTAATACTGGTCGTGACATTTCTGCTATCCCTGAGGCCCTTGCAGAAATATCTGTTGAGGCCGGTGGCTATGGTGCTCACATTGGTGGTGCTAATTCTGGAGTGGTTAGACAGACACTTAAAACTGGTGGTTCAGATTTAGGTGGAAGCGTTCGATTTGAAACAGGTGATTATGGCCATTCAGACCTTACGGCAACTATTGGTGCTCCTGTTGGCCCAGTTAAAGCTTTCTTTGCATTGAGATCTAGGCATACAGATGATTGGGATCCAACATACTATACTGATTTTTCTATAAATGATGGAGCAGCTCTTGAGAGTAAGGCGTCTGGTGTTACGCTTGATGGTGAATCCAGATCTATTATGTTTAATTCTGGTGGGAAAAATGGTGTGAATCACAGAGCTCAAGATGATCTTCAAATCAATGGAACTGTAACAGCTGATTTTGGACCACTTAATCTTAGAGCATCTTTGGTGAATACCACTGTAACTACTGAGTCTAATCCTTCACCAATATATTTTATGTTTAATGAGGCTCGCTTGCCTGTCAGAGAAACAAAAACAAGCTTAATGAACTTACGTGCGAATTATTTTCTTAATCCTAATATGCTCCTTACTGCTGGGGTAAATACTTTTTCTAGAAATAGTGAACGTTGGGATGATGCTATGGGTAGACCAGGCGATTTTGCTGATGTTTTAGGTTGGGCAGATTCTGCTACTGTTGCTGGGAAAGTAGATGCTTCTTGGTGGGGAGGCGGGAACACTGTTTTTGCTGATCCTACGCAAGCGTATGAAGCTCCGCCAGATAATTACACTTTTGAATTCTTTGATTTTCAAAGGCCTGGTGATATAATTTTTGGTTGGCAAAAAGATGAGCGTAAAACCTTTGGTTTTGACCTTGGCTTGACTTGGCAGAGAGGTGATCATGAAATCCGTGCGGGGATTGATATGAAGAACTATTCCTACAGAAACTATTCTACTGGTGCAGGTACCCTCATTAATATGAATTATGCTTTAGCTAATGGTACTTACCAAGATGCAGCTGGGAATGTTCTTACTTATGCTGACATAATGAGTGGTAGCCATGAAGCTGCACTTACTACTATGAAACAAGATCTCCGTAGGCTTAATACCTTTGGACATATTGGATATGATGATTTCGGAAATGAGGTAAACTCTGGAAGAGATAAAGCTAGAGAACCCAAAGTATTTTCAATGTATGTAAATGATAAATATGAAGCTGGAGACCTAGTTGTAAATGTTGGTCTTAGAATAGATAATTTTACAATGGACGATTGGAAAATGAAGGACCCTGATAATCCAGGTTGGGATGAGTCAACAAACGGTATTTTAGATGAAGAGTTTTTAGATTCAGATACAAAAACATCTATTCAGCCTAGACTTGGTTTGGCTTTCCCTATTTCTGATGAGACAGTTTTTCATCTTCAGTATGGAAAATTTGCGCAAATGCCAGAGCTTAGTCTCCCATTTGCATCAACCCGTGAAATAAGCCATACTTTTGGGGGTCAGAACTATACTCCAGATCCAATGGGATTTGATCTAGATCCAATTGAAACTACTCAGTATGAGGTTGGTATGAGTCACCAGATAACTCCAACAGCGGCTATTGATGTTACTGCTTTTGCAAAAAACACAACTGGTCAGATTGTTATTGGGAAGAATCCAGATCTTACAGTAGACAATACATACAGAGTTGCTCCAGATGCTTTCTTTTATTTAAATGGAGACTTTACAACGGTTAATGGTTTTGAGTTTACTTTAAGAACTCGTAGGACAAATCGTTTGCAGACCTATGGTTCGTATACATGGTCTGATGCTAGAGGAATTAATTCTGATCCAAACACAGGAGCTGGAAACCTTGCTCAGGATTTATTATCTCCTCCACCTTTAATGATATCTCCTCTTTATTATCATAATAAGCATCGTGGTGCTGTGGCTTTAGACTATCGCTATGGTCCAGATGATGGACTTCTCAGTGGTCTAGGGGTAAATTTTGAATATAAATTTAACAGTGGGCACCCATATACATTAAGTACTGGTGGTATGGGTCAGAGAGCTGCCGATGAGGGCGCTATATTACAAGATGCTAGATCAAGAGAGCCACTAGAGCCAGTTGGTTCTTCAACTACTCCATGGCAGACATATGCTAACTTAAAGGTAGATTATAACCTATCTTTAGGTGGAGTTGGTGTTACTCTTTTTGCTTATGTGAGCAACTTGTTTGATACAAAAAATGTTATTAATGTTTATTCTAGAACTGGTAATGCTTATGATGATGGATTTTTAAGTGATCCTGAGCTTAGTCAGCAAATCGTAAGCGCGAATGGTCAAACTTACGTAGACCTATATCGTAATATAAATCTAGAGAACAGACAGCACTATAGAAATGATTTTGGCCTTGATACATTCTCTGAGCCACAAATTGTTAAGATGGGTGTTGCGGTAAATTTCTAAGATGAGCATATATACAAAAATAAATCAAAATAAAACAAAGGGTATAACAACCATGAAGAAAAAGAATATTAATTTGATTAGTGTTGGTTTTGTATTTCTCCTTTCAAGTGTTTTTGCAAAAGGATATAATACTGAAAATACGAATACTGCAAGGACTGTTGAAGGGCTCGAAAATGCAAAGCCTTCTATCCATGTGCTAAATATAAACAACATTGCTTACTGGATAGCAAAAGACGGTGCTTACACAACAGCAGGTAGTCCAAATGGAACAATGGCAGATTACCCGATTTTTACTGGTGGATTTATATATTCAGATGGTATGCTATGGGGCGCAAAGGTTAAAGATGTCCCTGTTCTGGATGCAGATGGTAACGCAACTGGTCAGTTTGAAACTGGCTCTCAAAAAGTTCAGGTTGGTGGTTCAACTTACTACCACGGCTTATCAGCAGGAAGAGTCATTTATGATGATGATGGTAATGTTGTTGGTGGTGACGATCCAACTTCAAATCATGTTTGGCGTGTTCGCCCCGACTATCAGAATGGTGATTTAAGTGTAGATGCTGCAAATTACAACAGCGGATCAGCAGCTACAGTTACTGCTGCTCAAATAGCAGCGGTTAAATCACAGTATGATTATGACTGGAATAATTGGCCGGGTGATTGGGGTGCTCCTTATAAAGAAATGAATGGTACCCCTGGATATCAGGCGGCTACATGGAATGGTACAGAATGGGAAAATGGTGACATTCCAGGATATCCTGGAGCAGCACAAACTGTCTGGGTTGTTGCTAATGATATCCCAACAAAATTTGCAGATGTTGATGGAGACGGTATTGTTGGAGGGGGAGATGATTTAGCATCTGACGGTGTATCAGATAGTACAACTACTTTAAACTCAGCTCCAAGTTTATATGGATCAAATCCAATTGGTGTTGAGTTGCAAATCACATTGTGGGGTTATTCATATGGTGCTTCTGATCCATTAGGTAATAATATTTTTAAAGAAGCTAAATTGGTTTATACTGGTCTTCCAGGGACGCCAGATGGTGCTTGGATGGATAGTGTTTATTTCACACAGTGGTCTGACCCTGATTTAGGTACATATACAGATGATTATGTTGGTTGTGATGTTGATCTTTCTTTTGGTTATGTATATAATGGTAACAGGTTAGATGGTGTTTTTAATAGCATTTTTAATTTACCAGTTCCAGCAGGTGGATATGACTTCTTACAAGGTCCTGCAGATAATAAAGATATTGATGGAGATGGTGATGTGACTGAGTATCTTCCAATGACAGCTTTCACATATTTTGGTGCTGGTTCTGCAATTAGCGACCCTGATTTAGGTCAATATGCTGGTTCTTTGCAGTTTTTTAATCTTATGGAGGGTTTTCTTCCTAGACCTGCTTGGCCTACACAAATTCCTTGGACTGATCTTTCCACTGGGGAGGCAACTAAATTTGCTGTGTCAGGTGACCCTGTAACTGGATCAGGTTGGATTGATGGTGTTCAGCTACCTCCTGGTGATAGGAGACTTGTTATGGCAAGTGGTCCATTTATGATGGATAAAGGTGATACCGCTACTGTAGTTTTTGGAATTGCTGGTGGTATGGGACTCGATAATGTGTCTTCAGTATCTGTAGCAAAATTCCATGATAAATATGGTCAGTATGCCTATGATCAAAATTTCAATTTACCTGTTCCTCCAACATCTCCAGCGGTTGAGGTTTTAGAGCTTGATGGTGAGATTATGTTAGACTGGGGTGTAAGTGAGCAAGCAGTTGAAAATACTGAGGGAACTCCTAGCCAAGGATTTGAATTTGAGGGGTATAATATTTATCAACTTCCAACAGCTAACTCTCCTTTATCTGAAGGAGTTAAGATTGCTACGTTTGATAAAGTTAATTTAGTACAGCTTATTTTAGATCCTACTGTTGATCCAACTACAGGGTTTGTAATCGAAGCTATAAAGCAAACAGGTACTGATAGTGGTGTTCAAAGATACTATGGTACAGGCACTGATGAGGTTCGTGGTAGACCAATGTCAAATGGTATTACCTATCACTTTGCTGTTACGGCTTATAGTTATTTAGCTGATAATGAAGGTAGACCTTTTAAAGTTTTAGAATCTACAGAAACTCGTGTAGCGGCGACACCTCGTAGCTTAAATCCTGGTGAGCAGATAAATGCTGCCTTTGGTGATGAGGTAGAGGTAACAAAAACCTCAGGTACTGCAGATGTTACTTTAGATGTAAACGTTGTTAATTATACTGAGCTTACTGGAGATAGTTATGAAGTTTCTTTTTCTGAGACAGCTTGGTATGTCGGTGCTGATGGGCAGTGGACATCTTCTGATCCTGAAGCAGCAGGTAGGGTGTTTGATGTGTCCGGTTCTAGTGTTACTGGATTTTATTTAACGAATCCAGATGCCGCAACAATTGATGTGGTGTTTAATGTTAACGTTTCTTCATCAGATTATAATTATGCTGATGGTGTTAAGATTGAGTTCCCTGTTGGAACTGTTATTAATTCTGTTGATGGTGGTGGTGCCCTTGCAATGATTGGTGAGGGAGATGATACTCATATTGCTATGTTTGGAGATGTAAGTGAAGGTCTTTCAACTGGAGGTTATTTCTCTGGTGGTCAGGTTATTTCTGCTAATATAAACAAGCCTGCGGTATTCCCTGCTGATATGGTTATAACTTATACAATATATGATGATGGTTGGTCACAGGCATGGTGTGATCCAGCTCTTGGAGGTAGCACAAGTTGTGAAACGTGTGATTATTACGGAATTGGTTTAGGTTGTGACGGAACATATAACTCTGTTGTTGCCAATGCTACTGGAAATTATACTGTTGAAGACACTGCGTTTGCTTATTTTATGCAGCTTGAAAAATATTGGAATCTTAAAAACACTACTGACAATACAACTTTATTAGAAAATCAAACTTTTGTTAGTGGAGCGGATGTGATGAATGGTGCAAGTGTTCCTAATTCTTCTAAATTACATTATAATGTAACTGCTGCTGTAGAGACTGAAGGGTTTCAGGTAAATGTAAATGGTGGTTATGCAGCACCTAATGATGTGTTAAGACATGAATATACGCTAGATGAGGCAAATGCTGCTTTATATGGAGATGCTATTTATGATATTGATTCATATTTGGCTAATGGTTGGGCTGCTACTGCGAGGGCTGTAGATGCCTATGGTTCAGGTATTTCTAGTGTTGATATTCTTCAGAGAGATATCGAAGTTAGATTTACTGGAGAGTATGAAGATTCTGTTCGGGTTCCTGTAACTACTGGTGGTGTTGCTGTTGATGCATATAATAATGCAACTTGGGAAGCTGAGCCAGATGGGTTGCCTGATAGTCTCTGGTATTATACATGTGCTCATTATGCAGATAATTGTGAGGGTGACGGTGGTTCATTTGCGTGGCATGATGGCGCTAGAGGTTATGACATAGCAGATCATCCAGATCAAGGGAATGTTCTTAAAGATGGTGAACCATTTAGAATATGGGTTCCTTTTGAGGTTTGGGACATGGAGGCTAGAGATGCTGGTGGAGCATTAATTGAAGGTGGTAAGCAAATAGATATTCTTATTTATGATAGGATACAAAATAATGCTGCTATGGGCAATGGCGACGATCCAGGATACATGTATTCATTTAATCCATATAATCGTATGTATACTCACTTTATACATCTTGATTATAAGCCAGATGGTGAATATTTAAATGAAGCTGGTGATGCTTATGTTATTACAGATAATCTAACATGGAATGTTGTTTGGTGGGATACTCAGTTTAACGAAGGCGATAAGGTATTGTTTGTTTATGCCAATCCAATTCAGTCTGGTAGTGATGTGTTTACTTTTTCAACTACAACTTCATCTAGAGTAGCATCAAATGATATTTCGAATGTAAGTGTGTATCCTAATCCATACTATGGTACTCATGAGTTAGAGGCTAGCCGTTCAGATAAATATATTTCTTTTAATAATCTTCCTGTTGAAGCAACTATTGATATTTATTCATTAGGTGGTGTTTTTGTAAAAAGTATGACTAAGAATGATAATTCACAGTTTGCAAAATGGGATTTGAAAAATCAGTATGGCTACCCTGTTGCTAGTGGCGTTTATGTTGCTAGGGTTAAATCAGGTGGTAATGAAAGAATGTTAAAAATCGCTCTTGTGCAAGAATCACAAGTGTTGAAATACTATTAAATACAATTCAAACGGAGAGAAAAATGAAAAAACAAATTGTTTCTAGTCTCGTAATTATCATCCTTAGTTCTTTGCTTATTGGGCAAAACTCAAGGATGGGGTCTGCATCATCAACGCAGTTGCTTATTGTGCCAAGCGCTAAGCATCTATCTGGTGGTGGAGCAGTTGCCACTGCAACTGGTATGGATGCTACTTTTTGGAATCCTGCTGGGTTGGCAATGAGCGAAAATAATATAGACCTAATTTTTTCAAATCGTCAATATTTTGCTGATATGGACAATAACTTTTTTGGGGTTGCTACTAGTATTGGTGATAACAAATTAGGTCTTAATGTTCGTACGTTTAATATTGGTGATATAAAAGAAACCACAGTATTCTATCCTGATGGAACTGGACAGATTTTTACACCAAATTTTTCTATAGTTGGTGCAACTATCTCTAGAAAATTAGCTGAAAATACTAGTGTTGGTGTTAATGCTAATTTGATTCGTGAGAGTTTCGGACGTGTTTCTGCTACTGGGTTTGCTTACGACTTAGGAGTTCAGTATAAGGGTCTTCTTGGTATGGAAGGTTTAGATATTGGATTTGCGCTTAAAAACTTTGGAAGTCCTATGAAATATGATGGTCAGGGTCTCGGTGTGTTTGCTGAACCTTCTGATGCTGATAGACCATCAGAGTATTATAAGGTTGATGCTGCATCTTTTGATCTCCCATTTACATTTGATATGGGACTTTCATATAATGTTATGGGTGCTGTGTTAGGTGCTACTTACACAAGTAATTATTATTCAACAGATGAGGTCAAACTAAGTGGTTCATATACTCTTGAGGGTCTTGGTTCTGTTGGTGTGGGTTTTCAGTTTTCGTCAGCAGCTCAAGAATATATGGAAAAATTTGAAACAACTGATGCTCAGGGTACAACTGTTACAGGTGAACAAGCTGTAGATTGGTATGAAAACCCATCTGACGGTGTTTCATTTGGTGCGTCAATTGATATGTCTAGATTTGTTGGTATGAATTTACATGTCGATTACACTATGCTTCCAATGGGTGACTTTGGTACTAATTCTGTTTTTGCATTACGAATTGCTTTCTAGAAAATATTTTTTAGAATTGAAAAAAAAGGGCAGCATTAACTGCCCTTTTTTATTATATAGATTATTTTAATTAAATATGGTTTTTAGCATAGGGTATAGATTATCATAATCCATATTTTTACCTAAATATATTTCATTATTATCTTTTTGTAATATCATTTCCCAGTGAAGATGCGATTCTTTCTTTGTCCCTAAAGTGCTTTCTTTTGTACCTGAGTTTCCGGTTTTCCCAATTACTTGCCCTGATACTACAGCAGATCCAGGAGTTATATTTTTATCAATGCTAGAGAGATGAGCATATATAGATATTGTTCTGAAACCAGGTATTAGGTCAAAACCGTGATCAATAATAATTGCCTTTCCAAGTAACACGCTGTTAAAAATATCAGAGGGTGTATGTCCTGCTCTTTCGGATGATAATAGCATTTGTTCTCTGAAATCAGGTGGGTATTCTTTGTAATGTTTATCAGCTCTAACAATATACCCTTTAGCGACAGCTCTTACTTCTGTACCCCAATTTGCAAAAAAGTCAATTCCTTTGTGGGTACCATTTCTATAATCTCGTGGCGCATTTGGCAATCTCGAAGCTCTTTTAGGTATGTTAATGCCATTACACGGTAGTGTTAATTTTAATTCCTTTACCCAATTAGCATTAAATATATCATTATATGATATTATTGTTTTATTAGGTTTTATTTCACTTAGTATCTTCATTGGAGAAGAATTTGCATTATCTAATGATTGACTTAAAACATTAGATAATAAAATGATATTTAGAATTAAAAATAAATATTTAATCATTTATATTTTTTATGTAATCAATTGCTTTTGTGCTAGCTTCAATAGGTTGCCCAACA
>MDTD01122153.1_pt1 | contig 11356 bp, 14 predicted proteins | sample 811221 | NCBI WGS metagenome assembly MDTD01 (sample SAMN05326646, study PRJNA326480) | marine metagenome | isolation source: seawater | place: Pacific Ocean: South West | collected 2011
AAATTAAATTAATTTTTTTTTCTTCCAAAGTCAGGAGACTCAACATCTTGACCTGCTTTAATTATTTCTTTTCTTATATTTTTTGTTGATAGAAAGATTTTTAATAATTTGTCACCATTTTTTTCTGACAAAGCTTTTTTGAAATCCTCTATATTATTAGAGAATTTATTTAATATATCTAGGACATCTTTGCTATTATCTATAAAAATATCTCTCCACATAACAGGATCAGATGCTGCAATTCTTGTAAAATCTCTTAGTCCTCCAGCACTGTATTTAATTATTTCATTTTTATACTTTGCATTATCTTCTACTGCTGTTTTAACTAAGTTGTAGGCAACAGCATGAGGTAGGTGGCTTGTTAAAGACAGTATATGATCATGTTCATCTACTTTCATTTGTTTAACTTTGCTCCCTAATTTTTCCCAAAAGTTTGTTATTTTATCAATATGCTCTTTTTTTACATCACTTGATGCTGAGATTATACACCATCTATTATTGAAAAGTTCAGCATATCCTGACTCGGGTCCGCTCTCTTCTGTACCAGCTATTGGATGTGATGCTATCCATGATATATTTTTAAGATTTAAATTTTCAATAATTTTGTTTATTTCTTTTTTTACAGATCCTGTGTCTGTTAAAATAGCATCATTTTTTAAATCATCTTTTATTATTAAAAGAATTTCTTTATACGAACTAAGCGGAGTGGAAATAATAATTAAATCTGAGTCTTTTACAGCTTCTTTAGGATTGTCAGTTATTTCCTGTGCTAAGTTCTCTTTTTTTAAGTAAGAAAGTACATCTCTAGACTTATCACAAATAGTAATTTTATTTGTTATATTTTTTAATTTGATCGCCCGCAAAATAGAAGAGCCAATCAACCCACATCCAATTATACATATGTTATTAAACATTAATTATTTTTTTTAAAGTAGATAAAAATTTTTTATTTTCTTTTGCTCCACCTATAGTAACTCTCAGACAATTTTTTATATTATATACATCCATTTCTCTTAAAAGGATACCTGATTTCGCTAGTTTTAAAAAAATATTTTTTGAATTATTTTTCAAATTACTGATATTTATTAACATAAAATTAGCAAAACTTTTATTGGTTTTTATTTTAAGCGATTTAAATGTTTTAAAAAAAATATTTTTCCATTTGTTTACGTGTTTAATTTCTTTTTTCAGCCATACATTATCTTTAATAGCCTCCTCAGCTGCAGCTAGAGCAGCGCTATTTACATTAAAAGGTGGTTTAATCTTATTTAGTGCTTTGATTAAATTTTTGGATCCATAGCCCCAGCCAATTCTCAAACCAGCGAGACCGTAAATTTTTGAAAATGTTCTTGTTACAATTACATTTTTAGAGTTAGAAAATAATTTTAATCCGTCTGAATATCTTTTATCGTTTACATATTCAAAATAAGCATCGTCTACTACAAGTAAAATATTACTTCTAAGTTTTTTTCTTAAATATAATAATTCTTTTTTACTAACAAAAGTTCCAGTTGGATTATTAGGATTGGCAATAAAAACTATTTTTGTCTTATTTGAGACTTTTGAAATTATATTTTCTACAGAAATTCTATAATTTTTTTCACCAGCAAATATAACCTTCGCATCATATATTTTACTATAAATTCTATAAATTATAAAACTAAACTTAGGTACAATAACCTCATCGCCTTTTTTTAAAAAAGTTTTACAGATAAATTCAAAAATTTGATCTGATCCAGCACCAAGAATTATTCTATCTTCATTTAATTTAAATTTTTTAGCCAGGACTTTTATAAGTGATAAATCATTGTTACTTGGGTATCTTTTTAATTCTCTTGATTTTTTAATATAAGCTTTTACAGCTTTAGGACTTGGACCTAGTGCACATTCATTTGCTGAAAGCTTTATATCGGCTTTTTTTTTGTTAAAGAAGTTTAATCCAGCCTCATACCTAATAGCACTAATTTTTTTTGGTTTGGGTAATCTCATTATATTTATTTAATATATAAAAAGTTGTTATATTTCTATAATTCATTACATCAGAATTTGACAAGTATAGAGCTATTTAGTACTAATTCTAAGCGCCGATTTAACCAAATTGCAGGCGCTAGATAAATATAGCTAAAAAGGGACTGGCCCAGTTTAGCTGGGCTTTTTTTTTATATGAACAAAAAAAATGATAAGTTAAAAAAACTGATTGTAACTAAACCTCTTAAGTTAGATTGTGGAAAAACCATAAAGGATTATCCTTTGGCTTACGAGACTTATGGGAAACTCAATGAAAAAAAAGATAATGCAATATTAATTTTCCACGCGCTCACAGGTGATCAATTTGCTAGTGGAGTTAATCCTGTGACAAATAAAGAAGGTTGGTGGAGTGCAGCTGTCGGTAACAATAAAGCGATAGATACTAAAAAATACTTTGTTATTTGTGCAAATGTTTTGGGCGGATGTCTTGGATCATTTGGTCCGAACACTATCGATGAAAAAACAGCAAGATCGATAGGTACAAATTTTCCAGTGATCACAATAAACGATATGGTAAATGCACAATATAATTTATTAGAATTTTTTAAAATAGAAAAATTATTTTGTGTTATTGGTGGATCAATGGGTGGAATGCAGGTATTACAATTTGTTTCGAATTTTCCAAGCAAAACTAAGTTAGCGATACCAATTGCATGTACAGCCAGCCATTCAGCTCAAAATATTGCATTTAATGAACTTGGAAGACAAGCAATTATGGCTGATAGCAATTGGCAAAAGGGTAATTACGAAATTGAAAAAAATTTACCAATGAAAGGTTTATCAGTTGCTAGAATGGCAGCGCATATTACTTATTTATCTAAAAAAGGTTTACAAGAAAAATTTGGAAGAAAATTACAAGAAAGAGATAACTTAAAATTTAGCTTTGACGCTGATTTTCAAATTGAAAGTTATTTAAGATATCAAGGATCAATTTTTGTAGATAGATTTGATGCTAACAGTTACTTATATATAACTAGAGCTATGGATTATTTTGATTTAACAAAGGAGTTTAATGGCAATCTTTCAAAAGCTTTTAAAGATTGTAATGCTAAGTTTTTGATAATTTCTTTTACCTCTGATTGGCTATACCCTACCTCAGAAAGTCGGGAAATATTAATAGCTTTGAATGCTATAGGAGCTAATGTTGGTTTTGTTGAAATTGACTCAGATAAAGGTCATGATTCATTTTTGCTCGATGTTCCAGATTTTTTAAATACTATTAAAAATTTTCTTGATAACTCTTATAGTGAGATTTTATGAAAAACGAATTTATTACTATTTCTTTTTTAATAAAAAATAATTCTAGAGTTCTTGATGTTGGTTGTGGAGATGGAGAATTAATGAAATTTTTAGCCAAGCAGAAAACTAAAGATATAAGAGGACTAGAAATTTCAAAAAAAAATGTGCAAGATTGTATTTCTAAAGGATTAACTGTAATAGAAGGTGACGCAGAATATGATTTAAAACAATTTCCTAATCAGTCTTTTGACTATGTAATTTTAAATCAGACACTTCAAGCTTTTTTGAATCCTGAAAATGTAATCAAAGAATTGTTAAGGGTTGGTAAAAGAGCGATAGTTACTATACCTAATTTTGGGTACTGGCGTGTGAGACTAAAGCTTTTAATTACAGGAAAAATGCCAGTTACAAAAAACTTACCTAATGAATGGTACGATACCCCAAATTTACACATGTGCACTATCAAAGACTTTTTTGATTTTTGTGTTGATAGAAAAATTGAAATTTCTGATGCTTTAGCAATTAAAAATCAAAAAAATGTTGACATTTATAAAAATTCAAAAATTACTAAGGTCAACTTAGAGTATCAAAATTTGATATCTGAGTTAGGAATATTTTTAATTAAAAAGTAAAATGAAAGTAGAAATTTTAAAATGTTTAAACGATAATTATGTCTATTTAATTATTGACGAAAAAATAAAAGAAGCTTGCGTAGTTGACCCAGGTGAGACTAAGCCAATAATTAATTTTTTAGAAAAAAAAGGTATAAGCCTTAAATATATTCTTAATACTCATCATCATGCTGATCATGTTGATGGTAACATTGAACTAAAAAAAAAATATAATGCTAAAGTTATAGGTTTTGTATTAGATAAGAATAGAATACCTGGGATTGATATTTGTTTGAACAATAGAGAGTATGGTAATTTTCATCCTTTCAAGTTTCAGATTTTTCATGTTCCTGGTCATACCTCAGGACATATATGCTATCACTTCCCCAAAGAAAATTTACTATTTACTGGTGATACGCTTTTCTCTCTAGGCTGTGGAAGAATTTTTGAAGGAACACATGAACAGATGTTTGAGTCATTAATGTTAATCAAAAATTTTCCTAAAGAAACTTTATTATTCTGTGGTCATGAGTACACTTTAAATAATTATAATTTTTGTATTTCTTATGATAAAAACAATAAGTTTTTAAAAGATAAAATAAAGTTGATAAATCAAAGACTTAAAAATAACTTGCCAACAGTTCCGGTGACTTTATTAGATGAATTAAATACGAACATATTCTTAAGATGTAAAGATGAACAAATTAAAAGTAATTTAGGTTTAATTGATGCATCTGAAATGAAGGTTTTTAAAAAATTAAGAGATTTAAAAGACGCTTTTTGACATTAAAAATCTTGACATGAAGCCATCACAAGTTATATTGCCTTAAAATTTATAGGAATATATATATGTCTTTTGCAGTAATAGAAACCGGTGGCAAACAATATAAAGTCTCAACAAGTAAAATTTTAGAAGTAGAAAAGTTGGATGTTGAGGAAGGTAAAATTGTCAAGTTTAAGAACGTTTTATTAATAAGTGATAAAGCTAAAACAGAAGTTGGGAGTCCGAACATTACTGGAGCAGTAGTCGAAGCTAAATTAATTAAAAATGTCAAAGATAGAACTGTTTTGGTTTTTCATAAGCGAAGAAGAAAAAATTCAAGAAAAAAAAATGGTCACAGGCAGCAACATTCAAAAATTCAGATAACTAAAATCCTGTCTAAAGATGGAAAAATAATTGATGAAGCAAAAATAGAAGCAAAGATTAAAGCTAAAAATAAAAATTTAAAACCGAAAGAGAAGAAATAAAATGGCAACAAAAAAAGCTGGTGGATCATCGCGAAACGGACGAGACAGCAAAGGCCGACGATTAGGTGTGAAAAGATTTGGTGATCAAATTGTTATTCCAGGTAATATAATTGTAAGACAAAGAGGTACAAAAATCCATCCAGGTGAGAACGTGGGAATGGGTAAAGATCACTCTATTTTTTCATTGGTAAAAGGCAAAGTTAAATTTAAAAAATCAAAATTAAACAGAACTTTTGTATCTGTAGTTCCCAATTAATACATTAAATAACTTTAGTTATTTATATACTTACAATGAAATTCTTAGATCAAGCAAAAATTCATATTAAAGCAGGAAACGGTGGAGCTGGCTCTGCAAGCTTCAGAAGAGAAAAATTTGTAGAGTTCGGAGGACCCGATGGAGGTGACGGAGGAAATGGAGGATCTATAATTTTTGTTTCAGACAGAAATTTAAATACTCTAATAGATTTTAGATACGCGCAGCATTTCAAAGCTGAACATGGAAGACCTGGAAGTAAAAAGAATAAAACTGGAGCTAATGGAAAAGATTTAGTTTTGAAAGTTCCATTAGGAACTCAAATTTATGAAGAAGATAATAATACTCTAATTTACGATTTTACTAAAAATAAAGAAAAATTTTTAGTTGCAACAGGAGGTAAAGGAGGATTGGGAAACGTGAGGTTTAAAAGTTCAGTTAATAGAGCTCCAAGAAAAAAAACTGATGGGAAATTAGGGGAAGATTTTTGGATTTGGTTGCAATTGAAAGTAATTGCAGATGTTGGAATAATTGGATTACCAAATGCTGGCAAATCGAGCCTGTTGGCTGCTGTGACAAGGGCTAAACCAAAAATCGCTAGCTATCCATTTACTACTATTAATCCGAACTTAGGGGTAGTTAACTATAATAATAAAGAAATTACCATTGCTGATATACCAGGTCTAATAGAAGGTGCGCATAAAGGAATAGGTTTGGGTGATAAGTTTTTGAGGCATGTTGAAAGATGTAAGGCATTATTACATCTCTTAGACATTGCAGAAAATAATTTAGTTGAAAACTATAAGAAGGTAAGATTAGAGCTTAGCAAATATGACAAGAATCTCTCAAAAAAGAGAGAAATAATACTCTTTAATAAAACAGATTTAATAGAAAAAAGTGAAATTAAAAAAAAATTAGATAATTTTAAAAATAAAATGAAAAAAAATTGTCTAGCCGTCTCATTATTTACTAAACAAGATATTAATAGTATAAAAAGGATTTTGATAAAAAATGCTAATTAAAAATTCAAAAAAAATTGTAATAAAACTCGGCTCATCAACTGTAGTAGACAAGAAAGGTAAGTTTAAAAGAAACTGGGTAAATAGTTTAGTTAAAGATATAAAAAAATACAAGCAAGACCGTGAGATTGTAATAGTTTCTTCAGGTGCAATAGCTATTGGTTTAAGTTACTTAAAGATAAAACAAAAGAAAATTAAACTTGAGATGAGTCAAGCAATAGCAGCTGTGGGTCAAATACTTCTTTCAGAAGAGTTTAAAAAAATTTTTGAAAAAAATGGATTAAAAGCAGGTCAGATACTCATTTCCCTCGATGACACTGAACAAAGACGAAGAGCCTTAAACGTACGTAGGACTTTTGAAAATCTATTTAAGTTAAAAGCAATACCTATTGTAAACGAAAATGACACAACTGCTACTACTGAGATAAAATATGGGGATAACGATAGATTGGCAGCAAGGGTTGCACAAATAATTGGAGCTGATACTTTAATTATATTTTCAGATGTGAACGGTTTGTATGATAATAATAAGAAAAAGAAACTTATAAAAGAAGTGATTAAAATTGATGAACAAGTATACCAACTCGCAGACAAAAAACTAAATAATTATGGTTCAGGAGGAATGGTAACAAAACTTGATGCTGCCCAAATCTGTATAAATTCTGGATGTTACATGTTTATTGTCAATGGTAAAAAAAATAATCCAATTAAAAATATGATCCAAAAAAAGGTTTACACAAAATTTATACCAAAGATTTCTGCTTTGGATGCAAGAAAGAAATGGATTATTAGTTCGTTAAGTTCAACGGGTAAAATTTATATTGACCAAGGGGCAGCGAAAGCTTTGCTAGAAGGAAAAAGTTTACTAGCTGCAGGCATTATTAATATTTCAGGGAAATTTAATAAAGGTGAAAATGTATTAATTGTAAATCAACAAGAGAAAAAATTAGGTAGAGGTCTTTCATCATTTTCTTCTGATGAAATAATAAAGATAAAAGGAAAACACAGTAATGAAATACAAAAAATCTTAGGATACCCAAGTAAATCTGAGGTTATTCATAAAGATGATATGGTGAAATTGTAATATGAAATACTTACAACACATAGGTGTTAATGCAAAAAAGGCTTTTGAAAACTTAAAAAATGTTAAACATGTTCAAATTTTAAAAACATTAGAAGATTATAATAAATTATTAAAAAAAAATAAAAAGTTAATTATAAGAGAAAATATTAAAGACATTAAAAATGTTAAAAGAAAAAATTTAGTAGATAGGTTGATTTTAAATGATAAAAGAATTGAGGCAATTAGAAATTCGATTAATGAGATAAGAAAATTTCGAAACCCAATAGGACGAGTTTTAAAGCAATGGAAAAGGCCTAATAAGTTAAATATAAAAAAAGTTTCCACCTCTATTGGTGTAATTGGAGTAATTTATGAAAGTAGACCTAATGTTACAGCTGATGTTGCCTCACTTTGCTTGAAGTCTGGCAATTGTGCGATTTTGAGAGGAGGTTCTGAAGCTTTTTTTTCAAATAAAATTTTGGCGAACTTGTTTAGAAAATCACTTATTAAAAATGGCATAGATAAAAATTGTTTGCAATTCATAGATAAAAAAGAAAGGAAAATAGTAAATTTATTACTTTCAAAAATGAATAATTATATTGACGTAATTGTTCCCAGAGGAGGAAAAGGTTTAGTAGAAAAGGTTCAAAAATTTTCTAATATACATGTAATAGGTCATTTAGAGGGTTTATGTCATATTTATGTTGATAAAACTTCTAATTTAAAAATTGCAAAAAAAGTTATCACAAATGCAAAAATGAGAAGAACGAGCATATGTGGTGCTCTTGAAACACTATTAATAGAGGAAAGAGCAATTAAATCACATGGCATCGAAATAATCAAAGAGCTAATAAAAGAAGGTTGCGAAGTGAGAGCAGATAATAAGATAAATAAATTATTTAATAACCAGCTTACATTAGCAAAAGAAATTGATTGGAGAACAGAATATCTTGAAGCGATAATTTCTGTAAAAGTAGTCAAAAATGTAAAAGATGCGGTTAATCATATTTTAAAATATGGAACAATGCATACGGACGGCATTATCTCAAGTAATAAACAAAATACTGAATATTTTTTAAATAGAGTTAATAGTTCTATCGCAATGCATAATGTCTCAACACAATTTGCAGATGGTGGTGAATTTGGTTTTGGAGGAGAAATTGGAATATCAACAAACAAGCTACCTCCTAGAGGACCAGTTGGCATCAATCAACTTACTTCTTACAAATATATTGTAAAAGGCAATGGCATCATAAGATATTAATTTTGATGAAAATTAATAACAAAAAAAAATCTTTTGCAATTCTAGGTGGGAGTTTTGATCCTCCACACAAAGGACATTTAAAGATTTCACGTTTTAGTATTAAAAAATTTAACCTTAGTAAATTGTACTGGGTAATTACAAAAAAAAATCCTTTTAAAAAAAAACCTTTTTTTTCTGTAAAAGAGAGAATTAAAAAATGTAAAAAAATTGTAACAAATTTTAGAAAGATACATGTAATTTATCTTGATCAAAAAATTAGATCCTCAAAAAGTGTTAAGGTTATCAATTATTTAAAAAACAAAAATAGTAAACAAATTTGTTATTTTTTAATTGGCTCTGATAATTTAATAAAATTTCACAAATGGGAAAGCTGTAAAAAAATATTAAAAAATTGTAAATTGGTAATTTTTTCTAGATCTGGGTATGACAAAAAGGCCAAAAAATCTGTAATTATGCAGCACCTCAATAAAGATAATTTTTTATTTATTAAAAACCAAAAAATAGATATATCTTCAACAGGGTTAAGAAAAAAAATTTATTAAATGAAAGTAGAAAAATTAAAAAAGATAATTGAAACTTCTTTAGATAATAATAAAGCAAAAAATGTAGTTACTATAGATTTAAAAAAGAAATCTTACATTGCTGATTATATGATTATTGCTTCAGGAACTTCTTCGAGACACTTGCAATCATTGTCAGAAAATATTGTGATTGAATTAAAAAAAAACGGAATTAACGATTGCAAAATTGAGGGAAAAGAGAGTAACTTTTGGAAGTTAGTTGATGCAATAGATATTATAGTGCATCTCTTCCACCCAGACAAAAGAAGTTTTTATGACTTAGAAAAAATGTGGTCTGAAGACATTCCTAAGGAGAAAGCAATGATATGAAAAAAGTACTTTTTTCAAGTTTTATAATTTTTTTCTTAAGTTATAGTAATTTATATTCTAATAGAGGTGATGACTTATATAAAAAAATAGATTTGTTTGGTGAAGTTTTAGAAAAAATTCAAAGAGAATACGTTGATGAAATAGACCAGTCTGAAGTTATGGAATCAGCAATAAACGGGGTTTTGCAATCGCTAGATCCATATTCAGCGTATATGTCTCCAGAACTTTTTGAAAGCATGCAAACTGATACTAAGGGTGAATTTGGTGGCCTAGGTATTGAAATCGGAATGGAGTCTGGATTGGTAAAAGTTATCGCGCCGATTGATGATACCCCTGCTTCTCGAGCTGGAATTAAAGCAGGAGATTTTATTGTGAGAATTAATAATGAGCAAGTTCAAGGAAAATCTCTAATGGAGGCAGTAAAATTAATGCGAGGTCCAGTAGGCACGGAAATTGATTTAACAATTAGACGAAAAAATAATAAAAAAGCATTAACATTTAAAATTAAGAGAGCGATCATTGAAGTAAAATCTGTTCAAGCTGAGATTTTAGGTAAACAAAAAAATATTGGTTACGTTAGACTTACATCGTTTAACGAAAATAGTGACACTCAATTATTTAATAAAATAAAAAAGTTTGAAAAAAAAGAAAATCCTATTGGATATATTATAGATTTGAGAAATAATCCCGGTGGACTATTAACCCAAGCTATTAATATAAGTGATTTTTTTTTAAATGATGGAGAAATAGTGTCTACCAAAGGAAGAGATTTAAGAGAAAATCGAAAATATTTTGCCAGAAAAGGAGACGGTATTAATGGCAAACCCGTTATTATATTAATTAATAATGGTTCTGCATCTGCCTCTGAGATTTTAGCTGGAGCTTTAAAAGATCATAAAAGAGCAATCATTTTAGGTGAGTCATCTTATGGGAAAGGTTCAGTACAATCTATAATTCCATTGAAAAATGGTGGGGGTATGAGATTAACTATATCCAAATATTATCTACCGTCAGGCGCATCTATATCTGAAGTTGGTGTCAAACCAGATATATTAGTAGAGGAAAATGAGAATGATTTTAAAATAAATTCTAAAAGTGACAATCAGCTTAATTATGCAGTTAAATTATTTGAAAAGTGATCAAGAAAAGTAAAACACTTCCTATGAGAACTGGAGTTGGTATAGTTGTCTTAAATAAAAATAATAAAGTTTTTGTAGCTAAAAGAATAGACAATCCAATAGATAAATGGCAAATGCCTCAAGGAGGTGTGAATAATAATGAGTCTTTACTAGATGCCATGAAAAGAGAATTACAAGAAGAAACAAGCATAAATAATATCGAAATTCTAAAAGAATTTAATTATTGGTTAGAATATGAACTACCAGAAAATTTGAAAGGTATTATTTGGAAAGGTAAATATAGAGGGCAAAAACAAAAGTGGTTTATTACAAGATTTTTAGGAGATGATAGCGAGATTAACTTAAATACGAAAAATGCTGAGTTTATCGATTGGAAGTGGATTGAGCCGAAAATGTTACCAAACGTAATTGTAAGTTTTAAAAAAGATTTGTACCTTAATCTACTTAAAGAAATTAAGCTTGTTATTGACTAATTTCTTTTAAAGTTTCCAGTTTGTAAGAAGTTAAGTATCTATCCTTGTCAGTAATATCGAGATTATTTAATTTCTCCTCTGCTTCTTGAAATAATTCATTAACTAAACTTTTATCAAAATTAGCTAAAT
>MDTD01045800.1_pt1 | contig 11355 bp, 9 predicted proteins | sample 811221 | NCBI WGS metagenome assembly MDTD01 (sample SAMN05326646, study PRJNA326480) | marine metagenome | isolation source: seawater | place: Pacific Ocean: South West | collected 2011
CGCACAAGATCAAGCTGTAGTCAAAGCCTTCGATATTGCCGCGCAGCTGATCCAGGGAGGAGCAGGTCGAGACCATGCATCCCCACGCCGAGGTCGCCTCGGTGAGATCCTGTGCGGTCGGGTCTTTTGCAGAATAGACGAGCAGTGTCTTGATGGCGTTCATGGATTTCGTGGCCTCTTCACGCCGCAGTTCAGCTGGGCGCTGACGTAGTTACGGCGGGCTGATCGGCTCTTTTGGGTTAGGAGACAGATCTTTCCGGACGACGCGCCTGCCCGAAAACAACTCCCACCCGAGAGCGCATCCATTGCCGGGCGCATTGCCCGATCCACCTAGCGCATCCCTGCCGCGATGTTACGCGGGAACCGATCGTCTTTTTGCCGTTGGCAGCGCTATCAGCGAGGATCTAAGCCTCGCATCATAATATGCCCTGCTGCAGTACGCAGAAGGACCCGGGTCTTTGAGCCACCCCGCCTCCCGACCATCACCGAGCTGTATGCCGTCGGCTTCGTCACCTCGAATCCAAAGTCGTTCCCGATGCGGCCGATCTCCGCGCGCGCGTCCACGTCGCACTGCGTAGCCGGTGGGATGTAGCACTGGATCGTGCCCTTACCCGTGCTCAGCGTCAGCCGCTCACCCGGCTCGATGACGAACGCTTGCATATCGCCGCCCTGGCTTCGAATGTCGAGGTCGCCGTGGTGGTCGTAGGCGATCACGTTACCGGATCCGGTCGTCGCCTTGACGCCGCCGTAGCAGTCCTCAAAGCGAAGGTCGCCGCGCCGCGTGCTTACCTTGCTCAACGCGCGCCGGCCGATCATGGTGACGTGACCGTTATCGCGGATGACGATCTCGATCGGTACGTCAGCGGAGAGGCGTAGGTTGCCCTCGTAGGCGATCATCCCGCGGACACCGTCGGGCGTCTTAGGGCCAGCGACGACCAAGACCGTGGGGTCGTCGGGGTCCGTCTCGGCGACCAAGCCGTGCTCGATCGCCTGAAGCTGCTGCAGCTGATGTTCGTCCTCGGCGTCCATCCTGACGCCGCCTTGGAACGTGAGCTGCGGCCCCGCCGCTCCTTCGCTCGGTAACCCGACGTCAAGCGTCGCGTTCTCGAGGTCAACCCGGATGCGCTCGACCCCCTCTGGAATGGACAGGGACCCGGCGATCTCGTCGGTTGCACGGTAGGTGCAGGCCGTGAAGGCCATGGCGACGCCCGCTGCGAGGACGACGGACGGGCGAGCGGCGCTGGTGTGGCGGTCCATAAGCTCCACAAATAAGCCGAAATTGGCCCGAAGCAGGGATTTTCGCGACCTGAGGAGTTTCTCGGCGGGCCCGTCGTCGTCCTGCGGCCCTTCTCAGCCGATAAAGTAAGGGATCTCCCGCGTGAGAGCGGACCTGCCATGGCTCAGAGCAACACCGACGCCCAACCTGACCCCGTCACCATGGTGGCGTATCACCGGGCCCTGGCTGAGCATGCGGACAGCCTCAAGGCCTACGCAGGGCGCCTGCTCGGGGACGCGGTCGCCGCCGAGGATGTCGCCCAAGACGCATTCCTGGCGCTCTACCGACACCTCAACCAAGTGCCCGCCGCCGCGTATCGGCCCTGGCTTTTTCGGGTGGCGCGCAACCTCTGCCTAGATCAGCTCCGCCGCCGGAAATTCAAGATGAGCCTGTTCCGCGACCTGGAGCGCGACGACGAGAACCCGTTCACGCCGGCCGACGCCAGCAGCTGTCAACCGGACTCGCTCGCAGAGGCCCGCGAGGCTCAAAACGCGATCGAGGCTGCGATCCGCGAGCTGCCGACGAAGTTCCGCGAGGCGTTCCTGCTCTGCGAAGTAGAGGGCATGAGCTACGAAGACGCCGCCGCCGTGATGGGCTGCCCGGTTAAGACCGTGTCGACGAGGCTGTTCCGCGCGCGCCAACGGTTTGCGTCGCTGGTTAGCCGGCTCATCAAGGTCTGATGAATCCTTACAACTGATGAACTGCAACACCTGCCGTTACGAGCTGTCCCAATGCCTAGACGGACGGCTGCCTTCCGGACGCCGCGCCGCTGTGCTCGCACACGCGGAGTCATGTCGGGCTTGCGGCGCCTTCTGGCGCGACCTGCAAGCGGCCCAGGAGTTGACGCGGTCCCTGCGGTCGAGCGCCGTGAGCGCCGGATTCCGTGAGCAGCTCTGGGAGCGGGTCCAGGCTGGCGAGGGGACGCCGGACGCCGTTTTCCTTGCGCCTGTGCGGACCTGGACAAAGGTGCGTTACGCGCTCACTGGCGCGGCCGCGGCCGCGGCCCTGCTGATCGGCGTCTCGATGCTGCAGACGGAGCGAGCGAATCGACCTGAGTCTACGGAGATCGCCATGGCCGCCACGCGCGCCGACGGCGACGCGCAGACACGGGCCTCGTCCGCGGCAACGGCCGCGCGGTCAACGAGCTTCCTTCAAGATCGCTCGCCGCCGGCCAGCTACCCCCAGAACGCGCTGCTGTCCAACGCGCGTCCGCTCACGCTGCAGCTGCTCGCACGCGAAGCCGCGAGCCAGCTTGAGCAGCACTACCAAGAGGCTGCGATCGGGATGCGCATGATGCGTGACCCCGGTCACAACCGAACGGCGGCTGCGAGGAAGGTCATTCAGAACGCCGAGGACGTCCGCGATTTTGGCGAGCTGCTGATCGACCTGCGACAGCGGGACCGACTCGTGTTCACCGACGACGAGGTAGACCGAGACCTCAACTTTGCCGTCGAGTGGCTCGACCGCGTGCCCGAACTGTCCGAGCACTCACTTGAGGTCATCGAGACGTATTACGGACCGGCGCTGTCGAAGAGGCGGCTCAGCAACGTCAAAGACCACATCGGCGTCCGGCTCGCGACCGACCCGGCGCACGAACTCCACGAGTTGATGGAGCTCAACAGCCGTCGCCCAGAGGTCTTCCCGAAGATGTTCATCGTGTTCGGAGACATGAATGACATTCAAGGGAGCATCTCGAACCCGTCTTCGACCATCGTGCTCGTAGACGGTGCCTGCAGGCCGAATTGGGTCGCGCCGCGAAGCGAGGTGACCCGGCACGACACCATGCTCCGCATGTTCGGCGACCAAGGGCAGGTGCGCCTCCAGCTGGAAGTACGACAAGGTCGCTGAGCAGCACAACTCAACCGCGAGATCAGCTAGAGTCTGGGCGACCTCTTCGCCGCCGCCTCGACCTTCGCCGTGCTCCTCACAGCTCTCTTCACCGTCGCTCTCTCCTTCGCGTCTGCCGGCGCGCTCACACACTCTGAGCATGCTCGCGCGACATGGGTCAAAACTGCCGCTGAACCGAACCCGCTCAAAGCACTTGACTCGTGGCTGAAGCTGTATCGAAGAGGAAAGATCGACTACCGCAGCGTAGAGCCGCTCGGCAAGAAGTCGATCGCCCTCAAATACAAGGTCCGGAAAGCCAACGACCTAGGCAACCCGACGTGGTCTGGCGACCTCAAGCTGATCCTAAAGGTCCTGGCCGAGCAGAACGACGCAGCGTCCGCGCGCGCGATGGCAGAGGTCGCCGCCGTTGGCCTGGACCCCAAAGGTAAATACAGCTACGCGATGGCGCCGTACAGCGTGCGCTCCGCAGCGCTGGAAGCCTTCACGAAGATCAGCAGCAAACCTGCGAAGGACACGCTAGCAGCAGGTGCGCGCGGCGAATGGAAAGACCGCAAGAACGCCGACGAGCTCCGCGCGGCAGCGCTGCTCGCGTTGGGACGGGTCAGAGACCCTGCCTACATGGACGTTATCACCGCCGGTCTGCAAGATGACGCGGTCGTAACGCGGCTGCACGCGGTGCAAGCGCTCGCGCATATCGCCGACGAAGCGTCGCAGAAGGCGCTGATCGACGTGCTTGAGCGAGAGCGTGACGACGCGGTCTTGGTTACAGCGGCGAAGTCTCTGCGCGCGATCTACTCCGAGCACGTAAGCAAACAAGAGAGTCTTCGCGAGCGCGCCAAAGCCCGCGGCGGCAGCGCATCTGCCGAGCGAGACAAGCCCTTGCCGCCGCCGCCGACCGCGCGGCGAGCGGTCCGCGCGGCGATCAAGGCGCTCGGCCGCACCACGTGGCGCGCGGACATGGTGCTAGTGCGTCTGCTCGACGACTTCCGTTCGGTCGAAGCGGTCCCTGCGCTAATCACCGTCCTCGAGCGTTTTAGGGACCACCCCGAAGAGGTCGAGAACGGCACGCTTTCAGGACTGCTTCAGTTCCGCGTTCACGAGCTCCTAGTCAGCATGACGGGCGCGGTGTTCTCGGCTGACGACCCGAACAACTGGCGCAAGCTCTGGGAGAAAGAGCAAGACAAGCTCGCTGTCACAACCACGAAGACGCCAGCAAAGAAGCCGGGATCAGGGACCTCTGCGAAAGGCTTCGTCGGCATCCCCGTCGAGGGAACGCGCGTCGTCTTCATCCTCGACCTGTCGGGCAGCATGGAGTGGCCAATGAGCGACGAGGGAGAAGACCTACGACGGCTCGACTACGCCAAGCGCGAGCTACTAAAGGCAATCGACGCGCTCGCTCCGAACGCGATGTTCAACCTCGTCACGTTCAACGGCGACGAGGAAGCCGAGGCGTGGAAGAAAGAGCTCGTCACAGCAAACAAACGCAACAAGGTCCGCTTCGCCAAGTTCGTCGAGAAGCTCCGACCGCTAGGAGGCACCAACCTCTGGAGCGGTATGGAGAAGGCGCTGGGGATCAAGACACTCGTCTACGGCAACCACTACGAGACCACGGTCGACGAGATTTTCCTGCTCTCGGACGGCGCGCCATCTGCTGGCGACGTGATCGATCCAGTCGAGATCCTGCGCTTGACGCAAGAGGTGAACCGATTCAAAGAGGTGCGGATCAACACCGTCTTTATCAGCTCGCGCACGCCTCCGCAGGTGCAAGCGGCGCAGGCCCAGATGAGCCTGTCGCCCAAGGAGCTGATGCGGCGTATGGCGCGTGAGAACGGCGGCAAGTTCCGAGACGTCTGACGACGCCAGCGTCAGCGGCCAAGAGCGGTCGGCAAAAGTCCGCGAGTATCACGCTGCGACCCGTAGGATGCGAACATGCTGCTCATCGCGGACGTCACCACTTGGGCCACCAACTATCCCATCGCGGCGGTCCTCGTAGGGCTCGTCGGCCTGGTGTCCGGCGCCGAGCTCCTGGTGCGCGGCGCGGTTTGGATGGCGTTGACCTTGGGGATGAGCCGCATGGCCGTCGGGCTGACCCTGGTCTCGATCGGCACTTCACTTCCAGAGCTCCTGGTGACCTTGACCGCGGCAGACGATCACGCAGACCTCGCCATGGGAAACGTCATGGGGAGCAACATCGCGAACATCCTGCTGATCGTCGGCGTCACAGCGACCATTCGGGCGATCCGCCTAGAGACCAAGTGGCTCGAGCTCGGCTTCATGGTCGCCTTGACCAGCTTGCTGTGCCTGCCGTTCTTTGGCGCCATGCTGCAGCGCTGGCAAGCTGCGATCATGCTGACGGTGCTGATCGTATTCGTCGGCCAACTGCTCGCGCGAGAGCGGCGGGAGCGAATCGATAAACCCGAAGGGTCGCAACGACCTACCTCGACGACTCGCGGCTGGTTGATCCACGCGCTCCTGCTGAGCGGCGGCTTCGTGACGCTCGCCTACTCCGCGGACTGGCTCGTCGAGGGCGCCGCCGTCGTCGCTGAAAACTGCGGCATGAGCCCGAACGTGATCGGTCTCACGGTGATCGCGGTCGGCACCAGCATGCCCGAGCTAGCGACCTCCGCCGTAGCTGCGCTGCGCGGCCAACCAGAGATCTGCATCGGCAACGTCATCGGCAGCAATATCTTTAACATTGGCGCCGTCCTCGGCGGCGCGGGCTTGCTGAAGCCGTTCGCGTTCGATCCGCAGTTCGCGGATCTCGTCATTACGGCGGGCGCGACCCTCTGCCTCGTCCTCGTATTGCGCGTCTCCAAGGGGGTCTCGCGAAGCTTGGGCGCGGTCATGGCTTTGACGTACGCCGGCTTCTTGACCTTCAAGGTGCTCACGGACCCAGCCGCTGCGAGCTGAACGCCGTGGACGTCGTCGCCTTCATCAACAAGCACGCTGAGTGGCTGTCGGCGACCGACCTAGGCGTCTGCGTCGTCGGGTCACAGGCGCTCGCGGCGGCGTGTCAGCGCGACGGCGTCGACGGCCCTAGCCCAGACGACGTCGACCTCGCGTGGTCGCTAGACTGCGACCAAGGCAAGCGGCTGCTGGAACAATACGGCTGCTTCGTCCCAACGACGACCGGCAACATCGAGCGCGGCACGGTCGCGGCGAAGATCGGAGACCGACGAATAGAGCTCACGCGGTTCCGGGCTGGCGACCCAAGCGCGCCCCTGCAAGACCGCATCCGCGCAGACCTCTCCGAGCGAGACATGACCATCGGGGCGATCGCCGTCGAGGTCGCAAGCGGCGCGGTGCACGACCCCTTCCGCGGCGTAGATCACTACCGAGCGCGACGCATCGTGCCTGTAGGAGACCCAGCGGCGCGCGTGCGCGAACACGGTATCCGCTGGCTTCGTTACTTCCGGAAGGCCCATGAGCACGGCTTCTCAGTCGACGCCTCGATCCGCGGGCTCAAGCGCCAGCTCGATCCAAGCCTGCTGCTGGAACTCCCGAAAGAAGCGGTCGCGCTCGAGGTGCGCGCGGCCGTTAGCAAGACCGCGTCGCCAGGCCGCTGCCTGCTCGACCTGCACGAAGCAGGCTTGCTCGCGATCATTTCAGAGCCGCTCGCGCGGCAATTCGACGGTAGACAGGCGGGCCCACAACAATGGCACCCCGAGGTTAGTCAGGCGCTTCACGTCATCCTCGCGCTCGAATGGGCGGTGACGCACTCCGCAGACATGAACGATCGTGACCGGATCGCGACGCTCTTTGCCGTCCTATGCCACGACCTAGGTAAATCCGACACACCGGCGCACGAGTTACCGCACCATCGCGGCCACGAGGGCGCCGGCGTACCACACATCGAAGCGCTCCAGGCGCGCTGGCCGGGGCTCATAGACCAGCGAACCGCGACTCTGTGTAAGCACGTCGCGGCCTTACACCTGCAGCTTCGCTGCTTCGACGAGCTGCGCTCCGGGACACTGGCGAAGCTGTACGACCTCTACTTTCGCGCGTCGGACTACCCTTTGGAGCCATTCGCTGTAGCGGTCGCTGCAGACGCCGCGGGCCGCTTGGGCTGTGGCCCACAAGGCGAGCAGGTCCGCGACAAGGTGCTGAAAGACCTGACGCTGCTGCGCGAAGCAGGCGGCGGCGTCGACGCAGCGGCGCTGCGTCAAAAGTATCCTGACGATCTGGAGACCTTTCGCGCGCAGCTCCACGAAGCTCGCGCGCGCGCGATCGAAGCCGCACGCCGCGCCAATTCTCGGCGTTGACCGGAGGGAACGGTCTGCGCAGCCGCGGCCGCGACGACGCCCACCTCCGCCGGCTAGAACGACGGGAAACCAGCCCACCTAGCGACCGCGCGACCACCCCAAATCGCGGCTCAGAAGAGGCTTCGCCATCGATGGAGGCGCCGGGCCATGCTGCAGACGGGCGGCAACAGCGGGGCGCGCCCGCGGAGGCACAGAGCGTGCCGAACGCGCGTGAGTGAGTACGGCACGACGAAACTCCTACGGCGCGTGTTTCGCGATTGGACGCGGTCGCTACGCTCGCATGCGCATGCCCACAACCGCGCACTTCAAGCTCCGCCGCAAGCAGTTCCTCGCCGCCATCGACACACCGGTCCTGCTGATGGCGGGTGACTGGATCCCGCGAAACTATCCCGCGAACCCCGGGCCCTTCCGCGCGGACAGCACGTTCCTCTTTCTCTTCCCTGACCCCGAGCCGAACGCCGCTGCCTTATTCGACCCAAAGGACAAGTCGGTAACGCTTTTCCTGAACGAGCGCACCGCTGCAGACGCGCTGTGGCACGGGCCGTCATCCAGCTTTGCCGCGGTCAAGCGCGCGATCGGCGTAACGCGCGTCGCGAAGCGCAGCGACCTCGCCGGCGTCGTGAAGCGCCAGCTGGGACGACGCAGGGCGCGGACCCTCGCCGTCGCGGACCCCCGCGCGACCGCGGAGGCGAGAGAGATCTGCGGAGACAAGGTCGACTTCGCCGACGCGAGCAGGATCGGCGACCCGGACCTGCTGCTCGCTGTCGCCAAGCTGCGCAATCACCGCTTGCCTGAGGAGGTGAAGGAGATGCGTCTGGCGGCGCGGATCACGCGGGACGCGCACAAGACGGCGATGGCGAACACCCGACCAGGCGTGCACGAGCAAGAGCTCTACGGTCACGTCGAGGGCACCTTCGCGAAACACGGATGCGTGCAGGCGTACGGCACGATCCTCAGCGTGCGTGGCGAAGTGCTGCACAACCACGACCACAGCAACGAAGTACGGCGAGGAGACCTCGTCCTGCTCGACGCAGGCGCAGAATTGCCTTCTGGCTACTGCGGAGACGTCACCCGCACGTGGCCTGCGAACGGCCGCTTCAACGCCTCGCAGCGAGACATCTACGACATCGTGCTGGCTGCCGAGGAGACCGCGATCGCCATGATCAAGCCCGGCGTTCGCTACGGCGACCTCCACTTCACCGCTGCGCGCGTCATCGCGGACGGACTCACACAGCTCGGCTTGATGCGCGGCAGCGCTGACGACTTGGTCGAGAGCGGCGCCCACGCAGTGTTCTTCCCCCACGGACTCGGCCATCTGATCGGCCTGGACGTGCACGACATGGAGGGGTTCGGCGATCTGATCCACTACCCCCCAGGAAGAACCCGCAGCGCGCAGTTCGGCGCCGCCTTCCTCCGCCTCGACGTCGACATGGAGCCAGGCATGTACGTGACCGTCGAGCCCGGGATCTACTTCGTCCCGCCGATCCTTCACGACGCCGCGCTGCGCAAGCAATTCAGGGGACAAGTCGACTTCAACAAGGCCGAGCGCTTCCTCAAGATGAACAGCGGACGCGGCTTCGGCGGCGTGCGCATCGAAGACGACGTGATGTGCACTGATCGCGGGCACGACGTGCTGACGAGCGACGTCCCCAAGGAACGCGCCGCGCTGGAAGCGCTCATCGGGAGCGCGGTCTAACCATGGGACGAGCCGTCGCGCTCGCGATGGGGCAACTGTTCTCCGGCCCGATCCTCCGCATCCTCGGGCTCTGCGCCGTGCTCAGCGCGCTGACGTTCGTCGGCGTCTGGGTCAGCGTCGACTACGCCGTCGAGTGGCTCTGGCCGACCAGCGCCGAACAAGGTTGGATCGGGTGGCTCGAGGGGTTCTTCACGCTGCTCCTCGCGTGGTTCCTACTCCCGGTCGTCGCGAGCCTTTTCATCGCGCTGTTCCTCGATTTCGTCTGTGGGGTCGTCGAGGAGCGCCACTATCCAGACCTGCCAAAGGCGCCCGGCGTCACGGCGATGCAGAGCCTCGGCGTCGCGCTGAGCTACTTCTTCGCGAAGGTAGTCATCAACGCCTTGCTGCTTTTCCTGCTGCTGGTGCCGCCGCTCTACCTAGTGGCGTGGGTCTTATTGAACGGCTACTTGCTCGGGCGTGAATACACAGAGTTGGTATCGCTGCGGCGACTTTCGCCCGGAGACACCCAGAAGCTTCGCACCAAGCACAGCGGCGAAATACTGCTGATCGGCGTGATGATTGCGTCGTTGCTGGCGCTACCGCTGATCAACCTGATCGCGCCAGTGTTCGCGTCCGTGTTCACCGTGCACCGCTTCCACGACTGGCGAGCCAGCGGCGTCGCCAACTGAACGCTAGTTCGATCGCTGCGCGGGATCTTCGGGGCCGAACAACCATCGGAAGTCGGTGTTGCCGCCCGTGACGATCATGCCGACGCGCTTGCCGCAGACTTCGTCCGCGATCTTTCGGATGGAGGCCAGGACCGTGGCACCGCTGGGCTCCACCGCGATCTTCATCCGCTGCAGGAAGAACCGGGACGCGTCGACCATGGCCTGCTCGCTGCAGGTGACGACCTCGACGGAGTGGCGACGCAGCAGCGCGAAGTTCGGCGCTCCAAGGGCGGTCATCAGGCCGTCGCCGAGAGTTTTTGGATCCTCGACCCGCGGCTGACGGACGCCTGTCGCCATCGACCGCGCCGCGTCATCAACCTCGTCTGGCTCCGCAGCGAGCACGCGGGCCGCCGGCAGCAGCTCGCGCACCACCACGGCCGCGCCCGAACAGAGGCCGCCGCCGCCAACCGGTACGATAACAACGTCGAGGTCCGGGACCTGCTCCAGCAGCTCCAGCGCCGCCGTGCCCTGGCCAGCGATAACCATCGGGTCCTCAAACGGATGAACGAGCGCTGCGCCCGTCTCTGCTTGCCACGCGTCACAGGTCGCCTGCCGCTCAGCCGCCTTGCAGAAGCGGAGCTCGGCGCCGTAGCCGTAGACCGCGTCGACCTTCACCTGCGGGGCAGAGTCTGGCATCACGACATACGCCGGGACGCCGCGCGTCCGCGCCGCGTAGGCGAGCGCTGCGGCGTGGTTGCCGCTGCTGTGTGTGACGACGCCGCGAGCTGCTGCCGTGTCGGAGAGCGCCATCACGGCGTTGCAGGCGCCGCGCGCCTTAAACGCGCCGATCTTCTGCAGGTTCTCACACTTCACGAAGACCTGCGCCCCTAGCTCTTCGTCAAGCGTGGCAGAGGTCATCACCGGGGTTCGGTGAACATGCCCCGCGATGCGCGCGGCGGCCTCGCGGATGTCGTCAATCGTCGTCACATCGCCACCATAACGGATGGCGAGGGACGGCGGCCCGACCCCGCCTCCTGGGCAGCGCTACTGCCCGGAGATCTTGAGCTTGCCGCTCTTTCGCTCGACATCGAACAGCTTGTTGCCCAGCGGCATGCCCTTGAGCTTAAAGTCGCGCGCGTCGCCGACCGGGTCATCCTGGATGTCGCCATAGCGAATGGCGAAGCCGCAGCCGATCCGGAAGATGTTGTCGAGCACGAACGCGTTGAGGTTTAGGTCGACCCCGCGGTAGCGCGAGCCGATCCCGTTCTCGGGGTGGTAGTGCTCGAACGCCGTCGCTTGGTCAAGACCTTCGAGCTCACCGCTCATCATCGTGACGGTGCGATCTAGCAGCTGGCTGGCGAGGCGCTGCGCCTTCTTGTTGCCACGCTCTGCCCAGTAGGTGAGGCCTTCTAGGATGTGTGAGTTGACCACGGGCCACGTGCGACCGTTCCACGGCGACCCCTTGCGCGTGCCCTTCCACCGGCCAGCGCCGTCAAAGGTCGAGTCACTCATGGAGATGCTCGGCACCGGATACTTCGCCCAGAACTCGTCGCGGCTCGAGATCAGGTCAACCATGGCGTCGACCTGCTTCTGGTTCGGGATGTCCGTCGCCAGCGGGTAGAAGCC
>MDTD01056717.1_pt1 | contig 11355 bp, 9 predicted proteins | sample 811221 | NCBI WGS metagenome assembly MDTD01 (sample SAMN05326646, study PRJNA326480) | marine metagenome | isolation source: seawater | place: Pacific Ocean: South West | collected 2011
GCTAACAGACTTAACAACACACCGCTACGAATCAAAAGTTTTTATAGCTCCAGCATGGGAGGAAATATATCACCAAGATTCAGAAAGACTTGAAAGTTTTGAAGAAGCTATTGCTATTGATAAAACTTTACGAGAGATCTATCAGTCATTTGGTTATGAGTTAGTTGAAATACCACTCACTACTGTAGAAGAAAGGGTGAAGTTTATTCTTTCTCAAATCTAATCATTATATTCGTGGGTATGCTCAGCCCACTGCAAATACTCACCAAATATTGGGGATTCAACTCCTTCCGTTCTTCACAGGAAGAAATCATCAATGAAGTATTGGCTGGACGAGACACTTTAGCGCTACTCCCTACCGGAGGAGGTAAATCCATTTGCTATCAAGTGCCAGGTATGATGAAAGACGGTATTTGCTTGGTTGTATCTCCCCTCATTGCTTTGATGAAAGACCAGGTGTCTTCATTACAATCAAAAGGAATAAAAGCCATGGATTTAACTTCTAGCATGACACTATCAGAAGTAGACATTGCGCTAGACAACTGCATCTATGGAAGTTTCAAATTTCTTTACCTCTCTCCTGAGCGTTTACAAAACAAAATGGTACAAGAACGACTCAAGAAAATGCACATCAATCTTATTGCTGTTGATGAGGCGCACTGTATTTCAGAATGGGGTTACGATTTTAGACCGGCCTATCTGAAAATAACTGAAATCAGATCGTTTATAGACGCTCCTTTATTAGCACTAACTGCCACAGCAACTCCTGATGTGGTGGAGGACATACAAAAACAACTCCTATTCAAAGAATCAAATGTATGGCATAAAAGTTTCCTCAGATCAAAACTCTCTTATGTGGTTTTGGAACAAGAAGATAAAGACGGGAAATTGTTGCGCGTACTTCAAAGAGTTAAGGGTTCTTGCATAGTTTATTGCAACACACGAAAAGAAACCAAACGCATTTATCAGCTTTTACAAGAGCATAATATATCAGCACATTTTTATCATGGCGGACTAGATATAGTTGATAGAGACACTAAACAAAAGCAATGGCAACAAAATCATGTACGAGTAATGGTCGCCACCAATGCTTTTGGGATGGGCATAGACAAACCTAATGTACGATTGGTGGTGCATATGCACTTACCTTCTTCTCCAGAAGCATATTTTCAAGAAGCAGGGCGTGCTGGAAGAGACGAAAAAATGGCATACGCCATTTTACTCACCAATGGTTTTGATATCAGTCAACTCAAAAAACACATTGAAGAGCATTATCCTGCATTAGAAGAAATTAGGGGTGTGTACCAACATTTAGCTAATCATTTACAAATTGCTATTGGCTCTGCTGAAGGAGAGAGTTTTGAGTTTCATTTGCAAGAATTTTGCGACAAGTACAAATTACCATCTCTTAAAACCTATAACACACTTAAACTTTTAGAGCGCGAAGGATACATCAAACTAACGGATGCTGTGCGACAACCCTCTCGTATACACTTCAAGATAAAACACGGAGAGCTTTATCAGTTTCAAATAGGAAACCCAATTTACGATCGTTTGGTAAAAACCATTTTACGCTCTTATGGAGATGTTTTTGATAGCTTCACCAAAATTCAGGAAAGTATACTTGCTAAGCGCTCTGGACATAGCACACAAGAGGTAAAATACTACCTTCAGAAATTACACAACATGAATATTCTGGAGTATTTACCTCAAAATAGTACACCTAAAATATTCTTCAGCATGTCGCGTGTAGATGCTAAAATGCTTCCTATATCAAAAGAAATATTGGTAAAACGAAAGTCAATTGAAGAGGGTAAAGCAGCAGTTATAGTTGCTTATGTGCAAAATAAATATCGTTGCCGGTCCTCATTTCTTCTAGATTATTTTGGCGAAGAAAAACTAGTTCGATGTGGTATTTGCGATGTATGCTTAGAGCTTAACAAACTAGAAATAAACGATTTTGAATTTGAAAAAATAGCAAGTGCTATTGAGGACCTAATCACTGAAAACCCCATGAGAACTAATGATATAATCTTAAAAATAGTAGATTTTAAAGAGCGGAAAATAATTCAAGTTATTCAGTTTTTACATGATAACGGACAGCTTGAATTTACAGAAGATGAAAAACTAATTTGGGTGCATTAATTTCTTTAATTTTGAAAACAAATATTTTCTAGATGAATAATTTGCGCATTGTATTCATGGGAACCCCAAATTTTGCTACAGCTTCTTTGCAAGCTTTGGTAGAAAAAAATTACAATGTAGTGGGTGTTATAACCGTTCCTGACAAACCAGCTGGCCGAGGACAAAAACTGCGTTGTTCTTCTGTAAAAGAGTATGCTAATTCGCAAAATATACCAATTTTACAACCAAATAATTTAAAAGATGAATCTTTTTTATTAAAACTAAAAATTTTAAATCCTGATATACAAGTAGTTGTAGCTTTTCGAATGTTACCTGAAGTAGTTTGGAATATTCCTAAATATGGTACTTTTAACCTACACGCCTCACTTCTACCAAAATACAGAGGTGCAGCGCCTATCAATTGGGCCATTATCAATGGAGATACATCAAGTGGTGTAACCACCTTTTTCATTGAACATCAAATTGATACAGGAAACATCATTTTTCAAGAGAAAGTTAGTATAGAAACAGATGATGATGCTGGTATTTTACATGATAAACTGATGCGAATTGGCAGTCAATTAGTCTGTAAAACTATTGATTCTATTGCAGAGGACACAGCTCCTAATATAAAGCAAGAAGGAACAGCAACAAAAGCTCCTAAAATATATAAAGATACATGTCAAATAGACTGGTATAAAGACTTACACACTATACAAAATCATATCCGTGGCCTATCGCCTTATCCTGGTGCTTGGACTACCCTAAGTAATGGAAAAAGTTTAAAGGTATACAAAAGCAGTAAAGAAGAAAGTCCGCATGAAGCAAAAATAGGTAGCATTTTAACAGATGGAAAAAGCCATTTTAAAGTAGCTGTGAATGATGGTTTTATTCATTTAAAGGAAATACAGTTAGCCGGTAAAAAACGTATGGCTATTTCGGATTTTTTGCGAGGATTTGAAATGAATGAAACACTCACTGTTCAGTGAAAGAATTAATCATACATCTTAGCTCTTTGGTAACAGAAGATCGTTGGAACCGCTTTCAAAAGGTGTTAATGGAGCGTACCCGATATATTACTATCGTTTTAGAAAACATTTATCAACCCCTAAATGCTAGTGCGGTATTACGTTCAGCTGATTGCTTTGGAATACAAGATGTACATGTAATTGAAAATAATAATGATTTTATACCTGATAGAGAAGTAGCGATGGGCTCTTCAAGATGGCTAAACATAAGGCGGTACAATGAGGAAGAAAATAACACTATCCAATGCATCCAAAAGCTAAAAAAAGATGGATACCGTATAATAGCTACCACTCCTCACAAAAGCGATAGAAACCTTCAGGATTTTGATCTCACAAAAGGAAAAATAGCGCTTGTCTTTGGCACAGAAATGGAAGGACTAACAGATATTGTCTTAGAAGAAGCAGATGAATATTTAAAAATACCCATGTACGGATTTACCGAAAGTTTTAACCTATCAGTAGCAGCAGCTGTTTGTTTACAACACCTCAGCCAACAGTTGCGTAAAGAAAACATTAATTGGCAACTAGATGATGCAGCTAAAGAAGAAACTTTACTAAACTGGCTTCGATATTCCATAGACCGGTCAGAAATCGTAGAAGAAGATTTTTGGAGGAATAGGACCTTAAGGAGCTAACCTAACAGCAATCCACTTACTCTCAACAAAGTGGAAAGAGAAACGGTCGTGCAAACGATTATTGCGCCCTTGCCAAAATTCGATTTTTTGTGGTTTAACTAAATAGCCACCCCAATGAGTAGGTCGTGGCACATATTCAGGAAATTTTTCAGAAAACTGTAAGTATCGTTCTTCCAAGATTGCTCTAGATTCTAAACTACTACTTTGCTCGGAAGCCCAAGCGCCAACTCGACTTTTATAGGGTCTACTTTGAAAATAAGCATCTGACTCTGCTTTAGAAACTTTTTCAACCACACCTTGTATTCGAACTTGCTTTTCTAAAGAAGGCCAAAAAAAATTGAGTGCTACTTTTGGGTTTAATTCCATCTCTTGTCCTTTCTGACTTTTGTAATTCGTAAAGAATACAAAACCTTTATCACTAACTTCTTTCAGTAGCAAAACTCTACTACTTGGAAAAGAATTTGCAGTTACAGTAGATAATGTAAAAGCATTCGCATCTGACTCAATAGAATCCATCGCTTCATGTAACCAAATGTCAAAAAGTTGAATAGGATTTTCAGGTAAATCCTTACGGTTTAACTCGTGTTTACTATAGTCCGTTCTGTAATCCTTAATACCACTCATAAAGCAATTCAAATTTAACTATTTTTGCATGTATATATCTGCACTAAATGAAAAATTTCGAAATACCCAATTTCTATCGATCCCCTATCATTGGTACAATTAAGAAGAGTCGTAAAGAATTGGATCCTAAGAAGAAAGACTTCTCTCCAACTATTGTTGATTTTGGGCCAGTACAATTTCACTTAGCTAGACACTTTGGTTTTTGCTATGGTGTAGAAAATGCTATTGAAATTTCTTACAGAGCTATAGAAGAAAACCCAAACAAAAATATTTATCTCTTGAGCCAAATGATACACAACCCAACTGTAAATGATGACTTACAAGCAAAGGGATTGAAATTTATTATGGATACACAAGGGAAACAACTAATTGCTTGGGATGATATTACTAGTGATGATGTAGTAGTGACCCCAGCTTTTGGAACAACCATAGAAATACAAGAATTACTAGAAAAAAAAGGAGTTTCCTTGCAAAAATATGATACCACTTGTCCTTTTGTAACCCGTGTTTGGAAAAAAGCCGAAAACATTGGAAAAAAGGACTTTACCATTATCATACACGGCAAGTATAGGCATGAGGAAACAAGAGCTACTTTCTCACACTCCAACCAAAACTCCCCATCTCTAGTTATTCGTGATATGGAAGAAGCAAAATTGCTATCTGAATTTATTATTGGAACTAGAAAGAAAGAAGAGTTTTATAAGCTATTTAAAGATAAACACTCTAAAGGTTTTGATCCTGAAAAGGATTTAACAAAAATTGGTGTAGTAAATCAAACAACCATGTTAGCTAGCGAAACAGAGGGCATTTCAGAGTTCTTGAAATCGGCTATCATTGAGCGATATGATGAGGAAAATTTCAAAGACCACTTTGCAGATACAAGAGATACACTTTGCTATGCTACCAACGAGAATCAAAAAGCAACTTACGGCCTTCTAGAAAAAGAAGCTGATTTAGCAATTGTCGTAGGTGGTTATAATAGCTCCAATACCTCCCATTTAGTAGAACTTTGCCAAGAAAAAGTACCTACATACTTTATTAAATCAGAAGAGGAAATTTTATCGGAAGATTTGATACAGCACTACCATTACGAAAGCAAAAAGATACTACAAACACATAACTTCTTACCTGAAAAAAATAAATTAAAAATCATATTAACTAGTGGTGCATCTTGTCCAGATGCAATTGTAGATAAAGTACTTCAAAAATTACTCTCATATTTTAAAGGAACACGCTCTATTAAAAGCGTTATAGAAGAGTTTACTTCATAGCTTGTTCACAATAATTTAGGATACGCTTAAACTGCTCATCAATAGATAAGTTGGTGTTGTCAATAATTATTGCATCCTTTGCTTGTTTCAAAGGATTTTCTGTGCGTGTACTATCATCAAGATCCCTATCTTCTAGATTTTTTATAATATCCTCTAAAGAAACGTCTTGTAGTTCTGCATGCCTTCTATGTGCTCTTTCCTTTAAAGAGGCAGTAATAAATAATTTCAATTCAGCATCTGGAAAAACAACGGTTCCTATATCTCTACCGTCCATTACTACTCCTTTATGCTGACCTATAGCTTTTTGTATGGACACCATTTTTTCTCTAACTGCTTTGATCTTACTTATTTTACTTACATTCTCAGACACCCACAAACCTCTAATTTCCTGTTCCACATTCATACCATTTAAATATGTTTCAGAAACATTTTTGTCGCTGTTATATTGGAAAGAAACTTCTATTTGGTTCAACTCACATAACAATCTTTTTTTATCTATTACGCCATCTAAAATAATTTTCGTTTGTAAGCAGTATAAACAGACTGCTCTATACATAGCTCCTGTATCAATGTATAAATAAGAAAAATATTTGGCTAACTGCTTAGCAATTGTACTTTTTCCACATGATGAATGGCCATCTATTGCTATATTTATCTTTTTCATTGGCGTTTGTAAAATTTTGAAAGATTGGTACCTACGGAGAAATAATTAGGCGCACCTGCTAAATGATATGTTGCTCTACCGTAATTTATGTAAAAATGAGACATTTTAAACCCTACACCCCAAGAAAAACCCACCATACCTAAAAAGGAATTAGCGGTAAGTTCATGCCTACGTTGTGCATTATAACCCATGCGTAATTGTAGATATTTACCAATATTTAGTTCCGCTGAAGTAGTGAAATGACGAAAAAGTTTTTGTCCGAAACTTACTGTGTTTATAAGGTCTTCTCCTGTTACAGGATCGGTTGTAAGTGTTGGATTATAATTATAGGTTAAATCCCAAGTTTCTAAATGATTATATCCGATAAAAAAACGAAAAGGTAAATGCTCTAATTTTTTTGATAACCCTATTTTCACCTCAAAAGGCAATGCTTCATTTTCGCCGTTATAAGAAGTGATTTGCCTACCAATATTTTGTGCTAAAACAGATGCTGAAAATTGACTTTCAGCGTTAAAAAAAGTAGCTCCTAAATCAGTTGCTATTCCAAAAGATTGGTAGCTTTCTAAATCAGAAAATAGAAACTTTATAGCTCCGCCGATACTCCAATTTTCATATAGTTGCTTTCCAAAACCAGCAGTTAGAAGTTGTTCATTTGCTTTAAAAGACCCCAACTCTTCTGCATGTTCGTTTGTATGCGTAAACTGTCCTAAACTTAAAGACTGTAAAGATACTCCAACTGTTCCTGCATCTCTGAAAGGAAAAGCATAAGCAAAAGAAACCATGTTGATATCAGAAAAATAGTCCACAAAGTTAAGTGCTAAACCGTCATTCATATTAGGGTTTAGCAAAGAAGGATTATAGATACCAAAATTTAGATCAGAACTCGAAATAGCAATCGGATTATTCAAGACTGCCATACGAGAAGAAACAGGGAGTTGCAGAACTTGATATGTAGCGCTCCCTCCTGTTTGCGCCAACAGCAAAGTAGGTAATAATACAAGAAACAAGAGGTGTTTAAGCATAAGGCAAAGTAACAAATGTTTTAACGATTTCACGAGTTGCTTATTACAAAAAAAGCGCAGACTAACTGCGCTTATATTTTTGTAGAGTGCATATATTATAAAGCAATACCTATTGAAAAACCTACTTTTGGGACTACACCTGTGTAACCTCTATCACCTGTATGAAAAAGGTTAAATTTCTTACCGTCTATTTGAGCACCTCTCACACCTCCACCAAGAAACATATCTAAAGATATTGCTTTATTAATAATTTTTTGGAATCCAAATATAACACCACCTTCTCCTTGTTTGATATCATAACTTTCTTTAACAGTCACCTCATCATATTCTCCTTGGTGCCAAACAGACTCTTCCCAATTTTCTGTACCATCTTTGTTATAAACATATTCCCAATATGGCTCTACTATTGTATGCCATTCTCTCCATTCATTATATTCTTTAAAATACTTTCCATTTGCATATAAACCTGCATAAAATCCACTTAAAACAGATTTTCCAGCAAATTTTGAACTGAACAAATACTTACGTAATTGCAATTCACCCATCCAACCATAATCATTTCCGTTATCTGCTAAACGAAAACCTCCATCTAATTGAATAGAACGATTATTTTCTAAAGTTTTCTCATAGGATACATATAGTGTACCATCAAAAAAATGAAAGGGACTTACTTTTACCATTGCATCCTGAGCAAAACCAATTAATCCAATAATTACAAATACTGTACTAAATAATAATTTCGTCATATTATAATTTATTTAATTTTTTTCAAAACGAGCAAATTTGTTGATTATTTCAACTTTTTAGGATTTTTAACTTTTTGACTTAAAAGAGCTATATCCAATACCTCATGCATTTCGTTTACATAATGAAAAGTTAAGCTCTTTGTATAGCGCTCGTTGATTTCTTCAATATCTTTTCGGTTTTCATCACAAAGAATGATTTCCTTGATACCCGCTCGCTTAGCAGCTAGTATCTTTTCTTTGATACCTCCTACTGGCAATACCTTTCCTCTTAAAGTTATTTCACCCGTCATTGCCAATTTATTCTTCAACTTTCGCTGGGTAAACAAAGAGGTTAAAGCCGTTAGCATGGTAATCCCTGCTGAAGGACCATCTTTTGGAGTAGCTCCTTCTGGCACATGGATGTGCACATCGTAATTATCAAAAATACTGGAATTGATACCTATTGTATCGGCATTAGCTTTGATATACTTCATAGCAATAGTAGAAGACTCTTTCATCACTTTTCCTAAATTACCTGTTATTACTAGCTTACCTTTTCCTTTACTTAAAGTACTTTCAATAAAAAGTATATCTCCACCAACAGGCGTCCAAGCTAAGCCGGTAACTACGCCAGCAATGTTATTATCCAAATAACGGTCTTTATCAAATCGAGCAGGGCCTAATATTTCTTTCAAATCATCAACTTGGACTTCAGTATTATATTCCTGTTCCATAGCAATACTTTTGGCAGCATAACGCACCAATTTAGCAACAACCTTGTCTAAACCACGCACACCAGACTCCTTTGTATATCCTTCTACTGCTTTTTTTAAGACCTTTTTAGAAACCTTTAAATTTGTCTTTTTCAAACCATGCTCTTTCAATTGTTTTGGTAAGAGGTGTTTTATAGCAATTTCTGTTTTCTCCTCAATTGTATAACCATTGATTTCGATAATTTCCATACGATCGAGTAAAGCAGGCTGAATAGTATTTAAAGAGTTTGCTGTTGCAATGAACATAACTTTCGAAAGATCATAACCCATTTCTAAGTAATTATCATGAAAAGCTTTGTTTTGTTCGGGGTCCAATACTTCTAGCATAGCTGATGAAGGATCACCGTGTGTATCTCGAGTAATTTTATCAATCTCATCCAAAACAAAAATAGGATTGGAAGAATTGGCTTTTTTAATAGATTTGATGATACGACCTGGCATAGCACCTATGTATGTTTTACGGTGACCTCGAATCTCCGACTCATCACGCATACCACCTAAAGAAACACGCTCGTACTTGCGTCCCAAAGCCTCTGCAATAGATTTTCCTAATGAAGTTTTACCAACTCCTGGTGGACCGTATAGACATAGGATTGGTGCTTTCATATCTCCCTTAAGTTTCAAAACAGCTAAGTGCTCCAATATGCGCTCTTTCACTTTTTCCAAACCTGAGTGATCTCTGTCTAATATCTTCTTAGCATGGTTCAAATCGAAGTGGTCTTTGGTGTATTCTCCCCAGGGTAAATCCAAGACCAAATCTAAATAAGCACGCTGCACTGAATAATCAGCCATTGCAGGATTCATACGGTGTAGCTTCTTTAATTCCTTTTCGAAGTTTTCACCAACCTCTTTAGTCCATTTCTTTTGCCTTGCGCGTTTACGCATTTCTTCTATTTCCTGATCGGCAGAATCGCCCAATTCCTCTTGGATCGCTTTCAGCTGTTGATTCAGAAAATACTCTCGTTGCTGTTGATCTAAATCTAATTTAACCTTGTGTTGAATTTCGTTCTTCATCTCAAGTTTTTGCAACTCTTTTGAAAGGAGTTCTAAGGTAAGTACAGAACGTGTTTTTAAGTTGCTTTGCATCAACAGCTCTTGTTTTTTTTCTACCGACACATCCATATTAGAACACACAAAATTGATTAAGAAAGATGGCGATTCTATGTTTTGGATAGCTACTTGTGCTTCTGTTGGAATGTTGGGTGACTCCTTCACAATCTGCAAGGCAATATCTTTTATAGAACTAACCAAAGCATCAAACTCCTCGTCCCCTTTTGCTGGCTTGACTTCTTCCATTGGAACAACCTTCGCTTTTAAATATGGTTGCTCTTGAACTAATTCGGTAAGCTGCATCAGCTTACGTCCTTGTATAATCGCAGTAATGTTACCATCTGGCATGCGCAACATCTTCATTATGTGTGCGACAGTACCAGTGGTATGTAAATCAGCTAAGCTAGGTTCCTCAACACTGAGGTCTTTCTGTGAAACAACACCCAAAGCCTTATTACCTTTATATACTTCTTTAATCAGCTTGATAGATTTATCTCTACCCACTGTAATTGGAATAACTACTCCAGGAAATAAAACCGTATTCCTTAAGGATAGAATCGGTAATATTTCTGGTGTTTCTTCTTTGTTTATCTTGTCTTCATCCTCTTGGCTCATTAATGGTATGAACTCCGCTTCCTCATCAAATACTCCCGACAATGTGTCAATTAAAAGTCTATCATTCATAAGAATTTATTCTTTTTAGGTCAATATGGCAGTAGGTTATTCTTTTGCCTGTTAAATATAAATAAGCAATGACTGTGCCACAGTGATTAAATGACGGAATTTGGCAGAGCATTAAAAGTTACGATGTTCGCTTGTCAGCTCAAAAACTTGTTGAAGGATAGATTTTTCTATTTCATCAAAAGTAACACCCCTGCGAGCCATTACTTTTTTTGCTACTTCAAATACTTTAGATAATTGATAAGTGCTGTAACCGGCTGAACCACCCCAAGCAAAAGAAGGTACAAAATTGCGCGGGAAACCAGCACCAAAGATATTGGCACTAACCCCTATTACTGTACCTGTATTGAACATTGTGTTGATACCACATTTAGAATGATCTCCCATAATGAGACCACAGAACTGTAATCCTGTTTTTTCAAAACAACCAGCATGCTCACTCCACAAGCGCACCTCTGCATAATTATTTTTAAGGTTAGAATTATTTGTATCCGCACCAATGTTACACCATTCTCCTAAAACAGAATTGCCTAAAAAGCCATCATGCCCTTTATTAGAATAGGCCATTAAAACAGAATTATTGACCTCACCTCCGACTTTACAATAAGGACCTATTGTTGTAGCTCCATAAATTTTAGCACCCATTTTAACTACGGAATATTCACACATAGCTAGAGGCCCGCGTACAATACTACCTTCCATCAACTCAGCATTTTTTCCAATGTAAATAGGCCCTGTAGTTGCATTTAGTATTGCAC